>Ga0247609_10000014_pt1 | contig 306596 bp, 243 predicted proteins | sample 172DNAGHGlowgp2_FD_193487 | JGI IMG/M metagenome (GOLD analysis project Ga0247609, IMG submission 193487) | Sheep rumen microbial communities from Palmerston North, Manawatu-Wanganui, New Zealand - 1728 DNA GHGlow gp2 | ecosystem: Host-associated > Mammals > Digestive system > Stomach > Rumen...
GCGGTGTCCAAGGTTTAAGACGCTTGTCCAAGCAGCCCAACATCCCAAGAGTATAGGCATCCATGTCATCGGTCTTTGTGAGGATACCCTCGTACTTAGCAAACTCACGGGCCTTGTTAGGCAACACGACGCAGACGTTCAGACTGAGTTTGTTCAGATGGGATGCCAGCTGCTCATAATAGACACCGGTGGGTTCCATCACATAGCGCAAGGGATAGCCCTTCAGAGCCTCTTTACGGCTCCATTTGACGAACTGGTTGAAACCTGTCTTGTCATTGTTAAACACTACAGGGGCGGTAGAGCATCCCTGATCGAACTCATACATACACAGGCAGGCCGTGAACGTACCCTTTGCAATGTCGATTCCCACGCACTGCATAAACCACTTGCCAGGTTCGAAATTCGGTTTCATACGGTTTGAATTTTGAGTTAATAATGTGTTGTGATTATAGCCTCAAATCCTCACCGCCTTTCCTCTTGTATATACTCTGAATCATCCTCCGCCATACCGAGCGATGTCCTCTGATACTTCGTCCTGGCTCCAAAGATCTGAAAACGAGGGCGGAAGTTTGATCTGTCCCACGAAATAGCCTTTGCTTCTCTAGGTACTTGGCTTCTCACCCCCAACGGCATAAATCTCTAGCAAAGCTACAAAACTTAAACCGTATTGCATCCATCTGCAAGAATTATTTCATGAAAATGGAACAATCTCTATAATCGGATGCAAAGGTAAGAGGTACTTGGGTATGATGACTGCTATGACTCAGGTACCTCTGTCCCAGCGACTACCACGTCCCCTGACCCAATTCGTAAACTCACTCCCTTGTCATTCCGAGCACCCATTCCCCCTCTTGTCATGTCGAGCGCGCTTGGTCGAGATGACAAGGTAGAAGAATGATCACCTGCTTTTCCGTTAAAACTTGTAGATTTTTCCGAAGAATTGCTACGAATGTGCGGAATATTTCGTAACTTTGTACGCGAATTCATCAATAATTGCAATTATGACTCAACTGACAGTTTCAATAGAGGATGTTTCCATGCTTGACCAGATTAAGCAGGCCATCAGTCTGATACGTGGCGTGAGTAGCGTCACGCTGAAGCGTCGTAGGAAGACCAGCATGGACCGCGCCATCGAAGATATAGAGCAGGGGCGCGTCTACAAGTACGACAGTCTGGATGACTTGATAAAGGAGATTGAGGGATGACGAAATACGAACTGCGCATCACCGGCGAGTGCAAGCAGAATCTGAAAATCTGCAAGAAGCGGGGCCTGCCGATGCAAGAACTGTGGGATGTTGTGGCCAAGTTGCTGCGCGGCGAGAAGCTCGACGAGAAGTATCAGACTCACCAACTGCACGGCAACCGCAAGGGGCAGTGGGAGTGCCACATCCAGCCCAACTGGCTCCTTGTTTGGGAGCAGAATGAAACAGAACTCATTCTTATATTGGTAAATACAGGAACTCATTCCGATCTTTTCGGAAAGAACAAACGATAACCAACTACCGAACGACTTTAACCGAGATTTCTCCAGCCATGGGGACAGGCACAAAGATCACGGGGACAGTCCCCATAATCGTCCCCCAACGTATTTTTCTGCCGGATGATACCGGCATGAAGGCCCAGAACTCAGCGACAAGACTGCTATTCCTTCTTCAGGTAATCAAACAAATTGATTCTGCCTGTCTCGTTTTCAATATCAAGTAGCGGTACTTTCTCCACCATCCTTGTAACACCAGTATGCTTGTCAACATAAAAATGAACCGTTGCCCCCGTATAACTGCGGAATACCACTTCGTACGTAGAATCCGATTCCACCCCCATCTTCACATACATGATGGAGGGATTCTCCTGGGCAATACTCCAATCATACGTCTGATGGCAATAGTTGCTGACTCCCTCGTAAGCATTTTCTTCCGTAACTCTTCTGGCAGGATGGTCTGAACCGCACGAGCAGCAGAACAGCATCATTAACAAGGAATAGACGACGATAAGCGGTTTCATATCTTTAGTTCTCCTAGATTCCGCAGCACTTTAGTTTAATAGCTTTTATAAGTTCCTGAGCAACAAAAAGTTCTTCGACGCGCGAAGCGGCAAAGCCGAGCGGCCCAGGATTTTGTCATGTCAGATTTTTCACTTACCTTAGTGCTGCAATTCAAGACAAGCAAAATCATCAATGACATGGCAAAGGTACAAATAAAATCTGAGAAAGTCACTCCTTTTGGAGGAATATTTCACGTAAGAGAGCTTTTTTCCCGTTATATGGCTCCGATTATCGAAAAGTGCTGGGGCTGCGATGTGCGTCGTACGGCTATCAGTACAGCGAGATTATGGACAGGCTTGACACAAAGCCTTCGAACTGAAGAAAACAAGCCGTATCAAAGCCTTTGTCTTCAAGTTCTTTGCAAGCAAAGCGGCATAGCCGAGCGCATCAGCGTGCCCGCAAAGTGGATAAGAACAGCAAGGAACTATGAACTAAACATCTACGCGCACAACAACTCCTTACTCCACAATTACTACTCAACTTGAGAAAGTTGAGTTATTAAATCTTATATTTAACTTTTGTAAGTTTTAATATGCGGGTGGCTTGCTCGCATCCCCCCGGCCCCTCCTTGAAAAAGGAGGCGCCGGGGGGATGATAGAATCTGTATTCCGAGCAGTGTTGCGGTAATTGGCAACATGAGTGCCATTTTTTTACAAATCAAAGCCCAGGCCTTTGAGCCACTGGAAGAGCTGGTTACGCTCAGAGGCGTTCCATGTGTCGATGGCATCGTTGTGAGTGCCGTTCTCAATATAGAGAATCTGGCAGTTCTTGCCTAACTTGTCGTCAGGAATACGGTTGCCGGTCCAGGGGTCCTGCATGCCATAGACGAACATCATGTTGCAACTGGACTGCTTGATGCCGTCGAGGACTTTGCGGATATAGCTGCCGTTGTCGTAATTGAAGCCAAAACTGGCAGGAGTACGATTCGTAGTGAGGTATGATTTCTCCATGTCAGTCAGCAGGTCGTCCACCCAGGTTAACGTAACAGAAACCGAGCCTAACTCTATGTAAGTATGGGCATTGAACGGGTTCATACGCGAATGCTCTACTCCTGATGCACGGGTCATACCCCTTGGTGTGTTGTTGTCGAAGATGGTCGAGTCAGGCTCCAAGTCGTTCACGTAGTCCTGTCGGCGCTGATAGTCGATATCTTTCTCACCCTGATACTTTGTCCTCTCATTAGACAAAATAAAGATCAGGAACTTGTCGGCACCGTCGCCTTCCTTGGGCACCAGGGGCTCCCAGAGGCTATAGTGTACGTACGACATCCTCTTCCAGTGTGAATTGAACAGTACTGACAATAATGACATACGCAGTTCGTCATCATCATAGGAGTTATAATAGGGGAATTCCTTCTTGAAGAGTTTCACCGTTTCCAACTGCAAGGTCTGGTTGCCACAGTATGCGCGGAAGGCTGCCTTCACTTTCTCAAGGCGGCTGCCCAGGGCATCGGCACTCTGGATATAGTTGAAGGAACCCGGCTCATCCTGTTTAAGCATGAAGGGTGCACAGAAGGGCACGTAGGCATCCATCTCGCCCGGATATTCGTAAGCATAGTAGGAGGCGGTCATACCAGGCTTGCTGACGCCGGTGGCGAGCCACTTGCCCTGTCCGACGATGCCGCTCTGCTTGATGGCGGTGACGATGGTGTGAAGGTCGGCAGAATTCTGCTTGGCCGTCAGGTAGTTCCACTTGTTGGTGAATCCCTCAGGCAGCGACCATCCGAAATAGCGGTGCTCCACCTGCAGGCAGTTGGCGTTGAGTACGTCTACCAGTGTCGGCTCGAAGATACTGTCCAGACGGTTCCGGTAGTCCTCGGCACTGCCTAAGGCATAGCCCTCGGTCAGCAGCACGGTGGGACGGTCCTTGCCTGCCACGGTGAGCACACACTGCTGCTTGAACCAGCCCTTCGAGGGATCGTTGTGGTCGATGTCCTGCTTGTAGTTGAAGAAGTACGCAGTCCTGTCGACGAACTGGTCTGTGTGCATATTATACGAGTGTACCATCGTGAAAGGCTTCACGTCGGTCACCTTGTCGATGGCCTTCAGGGCGTTGACGATGTTCTGGTCAAAGTCGGTGGCGGCAGGCACCTTGGTCTTGAACTCGTTCTCTGGCAATGTCAGTCCTGCTTCCACTTCTATCGTGTAACCGTCCTCGTCGGTAGCAGGATTGACGGCTTCTTTACCGCCGTTATTGTCTTCACTATCACTGCACGAGGTCAGTGTCATTCCAAGACCGCAGGTAAGGATGGCGGTCAGCATCCATAGATTCATCTTTTTCATCTTAATTCTAATGATTTTTTTTATTAATGTGTAATTTACTTCTTATGGTGATAGTCTTGAATGAGTCCCTTCTTCACCAGAATGGGCAGGATGTTGGCTGCCGACTGGCGGTCCCCCTTCTTCTGGCGGCCATAGTATTGCTCGAAGGTGACGGGGTCGTCGCGCAGCAGCTGCTCCATGAAGGCATCGTTGAGGCGGGTCATGACGTACTTGCCTTTCTCGTTGGGGGCCTTGTCCACCAGATACAGAATGTGGTGCTGCATCAGGTCGTCATTGGTCAACAGCAGGTCGGTGGCCAGGAAGATGCTTCCCCACGTGGTGTGACCCGTGGCCAGCAATGCGATGTCGAGACCGATGTTCACCAAGTCCAGGACATCACCCAAGGTCACATGGTAACTGACCACCAACAGCTTGTTACCCTTGTAAGGGAGGGCACGCAGGTAGTTATTGACTGGCAGGATACCACCGTCCTCGTCACGCAGGAAACGCTGGTTGATAAACAGCTGCTTGTCAATCTGCATCATGAAGACGTCGTGCTTGATGACCTTGTTCACCTCCTTGTCGGAAGTCTTGAGGGTAAAGTCCTGTCCGTCGTACTTGACACGTATCGAGTCGGGTTCCTTTTCTGGAATCAGGTCTGCATAGGGTTTCCACTGGTTAGCCTTGTACTCGGCATAACTGTTACAAAACTTGGTCTGAGCCTGTGCATTCAGTGCCATGAGGCACATCAGCACCAATAATAACTTTACATGTTTCACTTTTTTACTATCCCTAGATTCCGCAGCACTTTAGTTTAATAGCTTTTATAAGTTCCTGAGCAACAAAAAGTTCTTCGACGCGCGAAGCGGCAAAGCCGAGCGGCCCAGGATTTTGTCATGTCAGATTTTTCACTTACCTTAGTGCTGCAATTCAAGACAAGCAAAATCATCAATGACGTGGCAAAGGTACAAATAAAATCTGAGAAAGTCACTCCTTTTGGAGGAATATTTCACGTAAGAGAGCTTTTTTCCCGTTATATGGCTCCGATTATCGACAAAGTGCTGGGGCTGCGATGTGCATCGTACGGCTATCAGTACAGCGAGATCGTTGGTTCACTGTCAAGCGTCTATTTCTGTGGTGGAGACTGCGTGGAGGATAAAAGCTATGATTTCAATACTGCTCCCAAACTGAACAGCCTGCTCGTCAAGACTCTGATAAACACAGGCCAGCTTGTGGCTGGAGAATCATACGACCAGGACTTCGACCACCAGTTCATAGAGACGGAGAAGTACGATGCGAAGAGTTAGTCATTAGTCATGGGGACAGGCACCTGGGGCATGCTGGATAAATTCAAATTCTACCAGAAAAATTTGGAAGTATGAATAAAAAGGCTTATCTTTGCGCCTGATATTGGTATTGTTGAACTTAAACGCTATTTACTATGCCACGCATGAACCGTGCAACGACTCCGGCTACTTCGTTGTTCTTATGCGCTATATCCATCAAAACCCTGTCAAGGCTGGCCTTGCAAAAACGGCCAGGGAATACTGCTATAGCTCTTGGGGGAATGACTACCTGGGCTTGGGTGACCTTCATGTATGCATGACAGAATCCGTCATACGCAGGTACACGCTCACAGAACTCACAGCGTGGATTGACATGCCGATGCCAGAAAGGTATGGATGCATCGACATTGACGAAAGACGCGTGATACCTGATATCGAGATAAGAGAAGCTGTCATCAAGGCATGTGGTCTGCGCAGCATCTCTGATTTTCAACTTCTGACATTAGAAAGAAGAAAAAGTGTTATTCAAGAGGTTATGCGATCGCTCGATGTCAGGCCAAGACAACTCTCAAGAGTTACTGGCATGAATTACGAGACCATCAGGAATATAGCAAAAAAATTGCCATGAAAACAGGCACCCATACCCAGGTGCCTGTCCCCATGACTCAGATAAATGGCTGTCGAGTCATTTCCTGACGGCGCAAAGCCGATGATCAGTTTCTCACCCAAGTTCATAGAAAAACTGAAACCAAGCGCATCCTTCGGCTCTTCACCCTTCACGTATTCCATAACAACTGGCTCAGTCTGAGACCCGTTGAAGTCTTTCGTGTCGAAACTATAAACCATATAGCCCTGCGCTTTGAGGAGCGGCAGATAATCGTTAAGCGAAGGCTCTATTGACTTCAACTCCTGTGCCTGTCCAGTAAGGATGGCACAGGAGAGGAGGATGGTGATGATATGCTTGATCATTCATTGCTGGGATATCTTCTTCAAGTGTTCGGAAGACGACATCTGTATCGATTTCGAAATAGTGATGTGAAATTTTGTCGCGCATTCCCATCACACCTTTCCAATATACAGTGGAAGAACACCATCGGTCCAGTGGAGAACCGTCCGCTGAATGAAAACCGATGGGAGTACACTTTTACACATCGATTCTATCCAGACTATTTCCAGTCGTACGGTTTTGGTTTCTTCGAATTCTTCCAACTTGCCGAGGATATCGGTGCTGAGCCGCTGCCTTTATGACCGATCTGGAGCGCAATGCCGATGTGGTGTATATGACGGCCTATGCCCCGCTCTTCGCCCATGTGGAGGGCTGGCAGTGGCGGCCCGACCTGATCTGGTACGACAACCTCCGTATGTTCAAGTCGTGCAGTTACTATGTACAACAGATGTATGCCGCCAACAAAGGTACGAATGTCCTGCAGATGACGATGGACAAGCAACCCATTGCAGGGCAGGCAGGACAGGACGGTCTCTTCGCTTCTTCCGTCTTCGACCAGAATACGAACGAGGTTATTATCAAGGTCATCAATACCTCCAGACAGCCACAACCCGTCAGTATCCAGTTGCTTGGCATAAAGGGGGAACGTATGGCTCAGACCATCACATTGAGTCATCATGGAATGGATGATGAGAATACCCTCGACCATCCTGAGCGTATCACACCGAAGAACGGTACATTAAAATTGGATGTCGGCAAGGGCTCTACGCTGCTCCTTGACGACATCCCTGCCATGTCCTTCCGTTTATATGAGGTGAAGATATAATTATTTCTGCCAGAAACGGGAGGTGATGTCCTCAAACTCGCCCGTGTCGTTCTGGCGGTAGAGGCGCTGGTTGGTGGTTGGTTGCTTGAGGGGGCCTAAGTGCTTGAGATAAGGTCCTATCTTGATATAGTCGAAGTCGGTCTTGTTGACAGCCGATGTGATGCGTACACGTCCGCTGTACCACGCCACCTTATACTGCGGGTGCTCCTCATGGATGTACTGCGCCAGCATGTCCACCCCCTTGGGATCGCCGTCGCCTCCCATGAAGGCAATACAGGTGATGTTACGTCCGTACTGATCGATAAAGGCATCGATGGCATCGGTGTTCAGGGGCTGGCCGATGTCCTCCCAGAGATAATGGCTGTGACACCCCGGACAGTGACACGGGCAATTCGAGATGTTGATTGCCAGTGTCACTTCGTCGGGTATCTCCTGAAACACGATGCCGGTGTTAACGTATTTTAGCATCATGATCAGTTAGCATGGGCATAGTAACGGCGTGAGGCTTCTTCCTGACGAGCCTGGGAGAAGTTGGATACACGCTTCAGGTATCCGATGATACGGGTCATGTAGTCGACGTTCTTCGAGTGACAGTTCGGGCACTCATGCAGGTAACGCTTGTCGATATGACCACACTCGTTGCACACCGTGTTGGGGATGTTGAACGTGAAGTAGTTGCACCCCTCCTTGGCAGCCACCTTCAACAACTGGGCATACTGCTCCTTCGACAGATGCTCTTCGAGGTTCATGTGCAGGGCAGAGCCTCCCGTGAGGTGCTCGATATATGGAGCGCCATGCAGTTTGAACTTGTCGATGATGGTCAGCGAGTCGTCCTCTACCACATAGAAATACGAGTTGTAGCAGTCGCGCGGTACGAAGTAGCCGTCCTCACGATCCCACTTGGCGTGCTTCACACCCACATTCTCGGCAGGAATCATCTCGCAGTTGAACATCACGTCCTTCGTGCGGTATTTCTTGTTGTACTTCTCAATGAGTCCGAGGATGCCCTGTACGAAGTGCAGGTAGTCGTCGTTAGGCGTGATCTTCAGCCCCATGAACTCCGCAGCCTCCACCAGTCCGTTGATACCGATGGTGAGGTACTGGCGCCCGATATTGATATAGCCTGCATCGAAGAGGGGCAGCATGCCGCGGCTCTGCAGTTCCTTCAGGTTCTCGTTGTAGGCGAGTTGCACCTTGTGGCAGAGGTCGATGATGCCGCCGAGATACTCCAGGTAGTCCATCTTGTGATTCACGGCATACTGGATGCAGCGGTTCAGGTTGATGGTGAGTACCGACTTCGAACCCGTGCTGACACCACCTGCACCGAGGGTGTAACTGAAACCATTGTCCGTGATCTCGTTGCGCAGACGGCAGCAAGAACTCAGTGAGTCGGCATTGTCACTCATATAAGTGAAGAAACTGTGACCCTCACTGTACATCTCTGCCGTGAAGTCGCCCCACTCCTTGTCCTTGCACTCACCGTTCTCGTCGACGAGCAGTGCCATCGTCTCTACAGGGAAGGTAAGCATGGTCTTGGTGCGTTCCTTATTGAACCACTTCATGAAACGCTTCTGCAACCAAGACAGACCCTCCCAGTCGGGCTTCGAACCGTCGGGGAAGTAGAACTCGCCGAAGATGCTCTCGAAATAGTACTTGTCGTAGTAGGCCACGTTCCAGAACACAGCCTGGTAGTTACGAGCACCTGTGGGTTGGTTGAGGGTGTAGACAATCTGCTCGAAGTAGTCGGTGATGACCTTGTCGATGGTGCGCTTCTTCAAGGAGAGGTCGGCCTGCTGCTCAGGATGCTTCCAGTAGTCGAGTCCGTACTCCTTGCCGATGAAGTAGTTCATGTACATCAGGAACTCCGGTGTGGCACAGGCACCGCTCAGCATGGAGGATACCATGAAGACCATATTGACGAAGCCGCCTGCAAACGACTTGAGGTTCGTGGGTGCCGTCGAGTTGCCGCCAATCTCGGTGGTACCGTTGATGAGCCAGGGGTACATCGTGATGGAGGCGCAGTAGTTGGCCAACGAGGTCTCGTCGTTCTTATAAATAAAATGGTGGGTCAGTTTGTCGATATACTCATCAGCCAGGGCTTTGCCGTACATCTTCTTGATGCGGTCGGTGAGCAGACGACGGTTCAGACGGATGAAGTTCGACTTGGGCAGTTCACCGATGAGCGTGGCGATATTCTTGTGCTCCACGTTGGCATTGGCATCGTACTTCGAACCGGTGGCGGCGTTTACCGATTCGGTGTACTCGGAGAGGAACATCATCTTTTCCAATGTGTCACGATCCTCGGAGTGCAACTGACGATAAAGGATAAACGACTTAGCGACATTGTAATATCCCTCGCGCATGAGTGCTTCCTCCACCTGGTTTTGGATTTCCTCCACGGTGATGTTGTCATGCATGTCGAGGTGGTTCAGAATCTTGGACACGATGCCCAAGTCTGCAGGTTCTTTTACGCTTTCAAATGCTTTTACGATCGCATTCATGATCTTGTCGAGTGAGAACTGATCCTTCGTTCCGTCTCTTTTCGTGATGGTAAAGTTCTTAATTTCCATATCGTTGTTTCTTTAATAATTTAGGCTCATCCCGCACAAAAAGTTTTCCGTTTTGGGAAACTTTTTTGTTTTGAACTTTCAAAAAGTTGTCCGTTTTGGAAAACTCTATTCGGCTGCAAAGATACAAAAATATCCCAAAACCCATATCATTTTAAATCTTAAAATTTATAAAAAAATGAATTTAATTGGTGGTGTCGGAGAAAAGTATTATCTTTGCACACAAAACAAATCATGTGCAATGAAGAAAGTAATTATTCTGGCTCTTGCCTGTTGTCTGATGGCAATCGGCTGCGGTGAAAAGAAAGATAAAGGGGCCAAGGCTCCGACAAGAGTGAAGACGCTGGTAGTCTCGCCTGCTTTTGTGGACAATGCCCAGACATACGTGGGTATCGTGGAGGAGAACGAAGGGACAGCCGTCAGTTTTACCAGCATGGGTGTGGTGAAACGGATGCTCGTGAGTGAGGGACAGGCCGTCGGTCGCGGACAACTGATTGCGGAGATGGACGACACTCAGGCCCGCAACCTGTTGGCTGGTGCTGAGGCTCAGATGACACAGGCCAACGATGCCCTGCAACGATACAGTATGTTACACGACAACGGCTCGTTGCCAGAGGTGCAGTGGGTAGAGATACAAAGTAAGGTGGCCCAGGCGAAGTCACAGTTGGAAGTGGCCAAAAAGAATCTGGCTGACTGTCGTCTGACGGCACCCGTCAGCGGCATCATCGGACAACAGCAGGTGAAAGCAGGCGAGACGGCCCTGCCCTCGCAGGCTGTTGTTACCATCCTCGATATCAGTAGTGTGAAAGTGAAGGTAGCCGTGCCTGAGGCAGAGGTGGATGCCATCAGCAGTACCACGCCGACAACCATCCATGTGGAGGCTGTAGGCAAACAGGTGAATGGCGGACGGATAGAAAAGGGAGTCCTTGCCGATGCCCTCACGCATACCTATGATATACGTATACGCGTGAGCAATAGTGACAGGAAACTACTTCCCGGTATGGTAGCCAGTGTCCGTTTCATGACAGAGGGCTCACAGGGTATCAACGGGAAATCGTTGCCAGTGACAGCCGTACAGAAGGCTGCCGATGGGAGTATGTTTGTATGGACAGTTTCCAAAGACAGTACCGCCCATCGCGCCAAGGTGACCATCGGCAGTACGAATGGAAACAATGTGGCCGTCACCGAGGGGCTTGATATGGGACAGCGTGTCGTTATCGAGGGTTATCAGAAGCTGAGTGAAGGAACGAAGGTGGTCTATTAAATTGTAAATAGTAAATGAGCAAGATGAATTGGCTGAAATGGCCACTGGAACACTATTCCATCACGCTGCTGATTATCCTGATATTGTTTGTGATGGGTATCTTCGGGATGTACACCATGCCGAAGGATGAGTTCCCCCATGCCACCATCCGTCAGGGTGTGGTGGTGGCCGTCTATCCGGGTGCTACCTCGGAAGAAGTGGAACTGCAGGCAGCGCGTCCGTTGGAGCGTTACCTCTTCACCTTTGGTGAGGTGAACCGCACCAAGACCACCACCACCTCGCAGAACGGCATGTGTATCGCGATGGTGAAACTGAATGACGATGTGAACAATAAGGATGAGGTGTGGAGCAAGATCAAGCACGGACTGAATGCTTTCAAGTCGCAACTGCCCGCAGGTGTCCTCGCCATCGTGGTCAACGATGACTTCGGCAACACCTCCGCCCTGTTGATTGCCATCGAGAGTAGCCAGCGCAGTTACCGGGAACTGAAACAGTACAGCGACGACCTGAGCGATCGTCTGCGGCGCATCCCCTCTGTCGCCAACGTGAAACTGTTTGGTGAACAGAAACAGCAGATAAGTCTTTATATCGATCGTCAACGGCTCCAGGCCTACGGCATCGGACAACAAATGCTCTTTTCCCGTTTGCAGTCGCAGGGTATCACCACGATGAGTGGCAGCGTCAGCGACGATGACCAGCAGATACCTATCCACATCGAAAATACGGACGACTCCGAAGAGGAGATTGCCAATCAGATCATCTACTCCGACCCTGCCACTGGTAAGGTGGTAAGGGTGCGTGATGTCGCTACCGTCAAAAGGGAATACGACCCGATGTCGAGTCGTATCGAACAGGACGGGCACCCCTGTGTGTTGCTGTCGATGGAGATGACGCCAGGGAATAATGTGGTGGAGTACGGCAAGGAGGTGGACAAGGTGCTCAACGACTTCCGTCAGAACGAACTGCCTGAGGATGTGAATGTCACTCGTATCGCCGACAAACCGAAGGTGGTGAGTAAGAGCATCCGTGACTTCGTGCGTGACCTGCTCATCGCCATGTTGATCATCATCCTTGTCATGATGGTGCTCTTCCCGTTGCGCTCCGCCATCGTGGCAGCCATCACCATCCCACTCAGTACATTTGTCAGCGTGTCTATCATGTATATGATGGGTATCGAACTGAACATCGTGACACTGGCGGCGATGATTGTCGTATTGGGAATGATTGTGGATAATAGCATTGTCGTCATCGACGGCTACTTAGAATATTTAGGCAAGGGCTACGAACCCAAACAGGCCGCCATCGACTCCGCCAAACAGTACTTTATGCCGATGATGCTGGCTACCATCTGTATCTGCGCCATCTTCTATCCCTTCCTCATCACGATGAAGGGCATGTTCCACGACTGTCTGAAAGACTTCCCCATCACCATCACCATCAACCTCATGGTGTCACTCTTCCTGGCGGTTGCCGTGATACCGTTCCTAGAGGTGCTGATCATCAAGCCCGACAAGGTGAAGACAGGCGGTAACGCCATCACCAAGTGGGTGCAGAGAACCTACGACAAAGCACTCGACTTCACCTTCGCCCATCCCTGGATCACCATCGGAGGGGGCCTTGCGGTGATCTTACTCTCGCTGCTCATCGTGCCGACATTGAAGATACGACTCTTCCCCTACGCCGACCGCGACCAGTTTGCGGTGGAGATCTTCCTGCCTGACGGCAAAGGACTGGCAGAGACGGAGGCGATAGCCGACTCCGTGCAGCATGTCTTGGAGAAGGACGAGCGTATCACGGGTATCACAGGCTTTATCGGTTGTTCCTCGCCCCGATTCATGGATGCATATGCCCCCCAGATGGCAGGCAATAACTATGCGCAGTTTATCGTGAACACCACCTCCGACGGAGCGACACTCGATCTCCTCGCGAAATACCAGCCAATGTTGGGTGAGGCCTTCCCCAAGGCTTACGTGAAATTTAAGCGCCTTGACTATTTGGAGGTCAACGAACTGGAGTATCGTTTCTACGGCGACAATCTCGACTCGTTGCACGTGGTGGCGGAGCGTCTGATGGAACGGATGCGGGAGATGCCGGAGTTAGAGTGGGTACATACCGACTACTTCCAGCCCTATCCGATTATCAATGTGGAACTCGACCCCGTGACTTCCGCTCAGTTGGGTATCACACGTACCACGGCACAACTCGCCCTGACAGCCACGTCAAGTGACCTGCGGGTGGGACAGATCTGGGAAGGCAACTACGAACTGCCCATCATCGTGAAGGATGATACGGATATGACCTTCTCCGACATCGCCAACCTCGGTATCTCGTCGCCCACTTCGATGGTATCCTCTGCCGTCCGACAAGGTAACAGTACCGTGCCGCTGCGCCAGATTGCGAAAGTACAGCCCCAATGGAGCGAGAGTCGTATCATGCATCGTGGGGGTGAACGTTGTATCACCGTCACGGCACAGTTTGTACAAGGCGTCTTTACCGCTCCTGTCGAGAACCGGATTGCCGAGATCATGCAGAAGGAGATCGAACTGCCGCAGGGCATCCGCTGTGAGGTAGGCGGTGAGATAGAATACGGCGACGAGGCCCTGCCGCAGATATTCGGTGGTATTACTATCGCGATGATCATCGTGTTCTTCTTCCTGCTGTTTAACTTCAAGAAATACGGTGTCACCACTGTCTGTATGGTGGCCCTCGCATTGATGACACCTGGTGCATTGATCGGTCTGGGACTGATGAACCGTGCCTTGGGTCTGACCTCCATCTTCGGCCTCATCACACTGATGGGAATGATCATGCGTAACGAGATCCTCATTTTCGAACACGCCATTGACCTGATAAAGAAATATGTGGCAGGACACGGTAACTGGACGGTGGATCGTGAGGGCTATAACAACGCCGTGAAACAGGCTGCCTACGATGCCGGTAAGCGTCGTATGGTGCCGATCTTCCTCACCACCGCCACCACGGCAGTCGGTGTGGTGCCGATGATCATCGCCCAGAGTTCGTTCTGGATGCCTGTGGGTGTCACCATCTTCGCAGGTGGTATCGGCTCACTCATCATGGTGGTCATCATGCTACCCGTCATCTATTGGAAAGTAAACCTCAAATGATTATGAGAAAGATAATAGCAATCATAGTCTGTGCCGTTTGTTGCTGTGCCACAGCAACAGCCCAGACCTATACGCTGGAACAACTCAAAACCGCTGCCCTCCAGAACAACATCGCCACGCGCAGTGCCCGTCTCAGTATTGATGCTGCCCAGCAACAGCGCAAGGAGGCCTTCACCAAGTATTTTCCCAATGTCAGTGGAACGGGCCTATGGTTCAATGCCAACAAGGGCATGGCCCAGACCACTCTCAACCTTGCTGAGAACATCTCGCCTGAACTGGGTGCAGCCCTGGCACAGAGTCTGCCTCCCGAGGCCCTCGTTGCCTTGGGCAATCCCATCGATGTCTCGATGATGAAGAACGGTACTATCGGTTCACTGATGGCGGTACAACCCGTCTTCGTGGGGGGACGGATCATCAACGGCAACAAACTGGCGAAGGTTGGCGAGGAGACCAGTCGTCTGCAACTGCAACTGTCGGAAAACGAGGTAGAGAAGACCACCGAACAGTATTACTGGCAGATTGTCTCCTTGCAGGAGAAGATGAAGACCATCGAGGCAGTAACGGCTCTGTTGAACGATATCGCAAAGGATGTGGATGTAGCCGTCCGTGCCGGTGTTGCCATGCGAAATGATCTGTTGCAGGTGCAACTGCGTCAGAACGACATAGAGAGTCAGAAACTGAAACTCAACAATGCCCTGAGCATCGTCCGCCTGTTGTTGGCCCAATATTGTGGACTGAGCAGTGCGGAGTTTGAAATCTCTCACCAGACCGAGGATGCGCAACCGCTTCCTGCAACGGGAATGGGATCTCTCTCCTCCCTGCCAGAATACCAACTCCTTGGCAAGCAAGTCGAGGCTGCCAGTCTCCAAAGGAAGATGACTGTCGGTGAGAACCTACCATCGGTATCCGTCGGTGCAGGCTATAATTACCACAATCTGCTTGATAAGGACCACTCCTTTGGTATGCTCTTTGCTACTGTCAGTGTACCCATTTCCGACTGGTGGGGTGGTTCCCATGCCATCAAACGCAAGAAGATTGAACAGCAGAAGGCCGAAGAACAGTTGGCCGACAACTCCAAACTGTTGGAAATCCGGATGCAGAAAGCCAGGAACGATGTCGAGGAAGCCTACCAGCAACTAGCTATTGCTCAGCGTAGCATCGAACAGGCAGAGGAGAATCTCCGTCTGAACCGCAACTACTATCAGGCTGGCACCTCAAGGATGAGTGACCTGCTGGAAGCACAGATGCTCTATCAGCAGGCTTGCGACAAACGCACCGATGCCTATGCCGACTATCAGAACCGACTCTTGGAATACCGCCACGCCACAGGGCAATAAGCCAAAAGTCGCTGATATATTCATACGGCAACGGACATTCAGATATTGATACCGTAGTTTTGTTTCACCTCACTCATCACGAAGGTGCTTTCGATGGAGGCCAGACTCTCTATCTCACCGAGTTTGTTGAGCACAAATTCTTGGTATTGTTTCATATCTCGTGCGCGTACCTTTAATAAATAATCGTATGCGCCAGAGGTGTTGTAGCATTCTGTCACCTCAGGGATGCGTTGGATGCGACGTACAAACGAGTCGGCTATCTCGTGGTTAATCTGCTTCAGTTTTACCTTGCAGAACACCAGCAGACCTTGGTCTAACATCTCCGGATTGAGAATAGCCACATACTTCTTGATATAACCTTTCTTTTCCAACCGTTTTTGACGTTCAAACACCGGGGTTGGGGTCAGATGGACGGCATCGGCCAACTCTTTTGTGGTCAATTTCGCGTTTTTTTGCAGCGTTTTCAGGATCTGCAGGTCGGTTTCATCGAGGATTTCTGCCATATTTTAGAGTTTTATTCTGTGAGACGACGTTTTGAAAGTCTGAATCGGAATGATTTTCTGTTTCGGCTGCAAATTTAGGGATATTTTCTGAATTACGCAAGAAATTTGGTGGATATTTCTAAAGTTCGTACCTTTGCACCCAGAAATCAATTATTAATTAAAAAAAGGAAAGGATAAGATTATGAGTAAGAACAATTACAAATTTGAGACATTGCAACTTCATGTAGGCCAAGAACAGGCTGACCCCGCAACCGACGCACGTGCCGTGCCCATCTATCAGACCACGTCATATGTGTTCCACAATTCTCAGCACGCTGCCGATCGTTTCGGTCTTCGTGATGCAGGTAATATCTATGGTCGTCTGACCAACTCCACTCAGGGTGTATTTGAGGATCGCGTTGCTGCCCTTGAGGGTGGTGTGGCTGGACTCGCTGTCGCTTCTGGTGCTGCTGCCATCACCTACGCCCTGCAGAATATCGTACAGAATGGTGACCATATCGTTGCTGCCGACAATCTCTATGGTGGTTCGTACAACCTGATTACCCACACGCTGGCTACACAGGGCATCAGTAATACCATTATCAATGTGAACGACCTCGAGGCCCTCGAAGCTGCTATCCAACCCAACACAAAAGTAGTATATGCCGAAACCTTCGGTAACCCCAACAGTGACGTACTCGACCTCGAAGGCGTGGCTGCTGTGGCCCACAAGCACGGTATCCCCTTCATTGTCGACAATACCTTCGGCACACCGTATTTGATCCGCCCACTGGAGCATGGTGCAGACATTGTTGTACACTCTGCCACCAAGTTCCTGGGTGGTCACGGAAGCAGCCTCGGTGGTGTCATCGTTGACGGTGGTAAGTTCGACTGGAAACAGAACGACAAGTTCCCCACACTCTCCAAGCCCGATCCCTCGTATCATGGCATTGTCTTCGCTGATGCTGTTGGGGCTGCCGCTTACGTCACCCGCATCCGTGCCGTCATCCTGCGTGATACCGGTGCTGCCATCTCTCCCTTCAATGCCTTCATCCTCTTGCAGGGTGTTGAGACACTGAGTCTGCGTGTAGAGCGTCATGTAGAGAATGCGCTGAAGGTGGTTGATTTCCTCGCCAAGCACCCGAAGGTGGCCAAGGTGAACCATCCCGCCCTCGAGAGTCATCATGATCACAAACTCTACCAGAAATATTTCCCCAATGGTGGTGCCTCGATCTTCACCTTCGAGATCAAAGGTGGTCAGGAAGAGGCCTGGAAGTTTATCGATGCCTTACAGATCTTCTCACTGCTGGCTAATGTTGCTGATGTGAAGAGTCTGGTAATCCATCCCTACACCACCACTCACTCACAACTCTCACCTGAGGAACTGGCCGAGCAGCACATCACGCCTTCGACCATCCGTCTGAGTATTGGTACAGAACACATCGACGATATCATCGCGGATTTATCACAGGCTTTCGATAAGATTTAAAAAAAAGTTCGTACCTTTGCACGCAAAAAGTAAACGATGAGGAACTATATCTTAGCAGACAATCAGGAATTGACGCGCTTCGCGCTGGAGAGTCTTATCCAGAAAGATGAAACAGCCGTGGTGTATCGTGCATCCGACAAGGCCTCACTTGTGGCTTTGCTCAAGGAGCATGAGGCTGCCGTGGTGTTGCTCGACTACACGCTGTTCGACTTCGCCGACGAAGACCAACTCCTGATTGTCGCTGAGCGGTTCAGCCTGTCGGAGTGGATACTCCTTAGCGATGAACTGACCCCTCAGTTCCTGCGTCGTGTGGTCTATTCGTCTCATCAGTTCAGCATCGTGTTCAAGGATGGTCCGCTGAAGGATATCCGTGATGCCCTTGATGCCGTCAACCGGCATAACCGTCATATCAGTCAGCGGGCATTAGAGGTCATCATTAACCAACAACAGGAGGACGAGGAGCATCCCAGCATACTGACGGAGACGGAAACGGAGATTGTGCGGGCCATCGCCCAAGGCAAAACGACAAAGGAAATTGCCAACGAACGGTTTTCGAGTGTCCACACCATCACCACCCATCGCAAGAATATCTTCCGCAAACTCGGTGTCAATACGGCACATGAAGTCATTAAATACGCTTTACGAGCGGGATTGGTCGATTCATCGGAATTTTACATTTAATAAAGGCGTGAGGTTTCTCACGCCTTTATTATTTCAAGCTTTGTTTGATGTCTTCAAGCAGATCTTCGCCGGCTTCGAGACCGATGCTGAGGCGGACAGTCGTATCAGGGACTGACATCTCCGCACACTGTTCGGAGGTGAAGAGGCCGAAGATGGTCGAGGCTGGATGGATAGCCAACGATTTACGGTCGAAGAGGTTCGTGGCGCGACGGATAATCTGGAGTTTGTCGATGAACGCCCATGCAGCCTCTTTCGATTCGAGGTCGATGGTGAAGACGGCACCAGGCAAGGGACCGAACTGTTCACGAGAGAGTTCGTAGAAGGGATTATCCTCCAAACCCGTATAGTTGACGCGTTTGATCTCAGGCAGTTGCTGGCACTGCTTGGCGAGCCATAGTGTGGTCTCGGCCTGACGACGGAAACGGATATCGAGCGTGTCGAGACCGAGGGTTTCCATGTAGGCCGCCTGGGGTGTCATCAGCGCACCGAGGTTTGTGATCAGTTCCGTCTTTACTCGCGCTGTAAAGGCCATTTTCTTGCCGACCTTTTTGATGCGAGCCTGTAGGGCAGGGGAAGGAGACTGCGACCAGTCGAACTTTCCGTAGTCGATGAGCAGACCGCCGAGACCTGTACCACCACCAGAGATATACTTTGTGCTCGACACTACCTCGATATCCACGCCGAAATCAACGGCACGGAAGGTGGAGAACGGCACGATGGTGGTATCGGCAATCAGGGGTACGCCAGTCTGGTGGGCGATGTCGGCCAACTTGCGGATATCAGCCACGAACAACTGCGGATTGGTAATGATCTCGAAGAAAAGAGCACAGGTCTTGTCATCAATCTGTGCCTTCACCTCTTCTGGTTTCGTGAAATCGACAAAGCGCGGTTCTACGCCGAAGTTGCCGAGGGTGTCACGAATGAGTGAAACACTATTGCCAAACAGATGTTTCGAGGCCACGATGTTGAGTCCTGCCGCGCTGACAGCCGTGAGGGCATAGTGGATAGCCGCCATGCCTGTATTGAGCGCTGTTACACTCGTTGCGCCCGTCAACTGTCGCACGCGCTCCTCTAAATAGGTCACCGTGGGGTTGGCTATGCGGGCATACGACGGGGCCATGGAACGACCGCAAAATGCGTCGCCCATGGCCTTGGCAGACTCAAACTCAAACGCCGCCGTATAGTAGATGGGCATCGACAATGCCCCGTATGCATCAGGTTTCTGATACTTCGTTGTGAGTATTTTCGTTTCGTACTGCATTATCTTCCTATTATCTTCTTTACTGCAATCACGAGTTTGTCCACGTCTTCGCGGGTGTTGTAGAGGGCGAAGGTGGGACGCACGCTCATCTCATAACCCAGGGCTCGGAGGGCGGGCTGGGCGCAGTGGTGACCAGCACGCACTGCGATGCCCTCCTTATCTAACAATGTACCTGTTTCTGGAACGGGGATGCCGTCGAGGACAAAGCTCACCACAGACACACGATTCTTAGGATTGCCGATGAGCGTCAAGCCTGGAATCTGGGCAAGTTGCTCGCGGGCATACTCCGTAAGTTGGTGTTCGTGGTGCTCGATGTTGCGCAGACCGATGTGCGACACGTAATCGAGGGCAGCACCCAGTCCAATAGCATCAGCCACGTTGGGCGTTCCTGCTTCGAAGCGGGCGGGAGGCACATTGTATTCCGTACGCTCGATGGTCACGTCCTTGATCATGTTACCACCACCCTGCCATGGCTGCATCTTGTCGAGCAGTTCCTTGCGACCGTAGACCACACCGATGCCATTAGGGCCGTAGATCTTATGACCGCTGAACACGAAGAAGTCTGCACCGAGCGCCTGCACGTCGACAGGCGTATGGGCGATGGACTGTGCGCCATCAATCAGTACAGGGATGTTGTGTGAATGGGCAATCTCGATGATGCGCTTCACATCGTTGATGGTGCCAAACGTGTTGTTCACATGACCCACTGAGACGAATCGCGTGCGAGGCGTGATGAGTCGCTCGAATTCAGAGAGAATGAGGTCCCCATTCTGATCCGTGGGAATGGCGCGCAGTGTGGCGCCTTTCTCCTGAGCCACGCGCTGCCAAGGCACAATGTTAGCATGGTGATCGAGTTCAGAGACGATTACATCGTCGCCTGGTGTCAGGAATTGGCATCCATAAGTCTGTGCCACAAGGTTGATGCCCTCGGTGGTGCCTCTCACGAAAATGATCTCCTCGCTGGTGGCTGCATTGATGAACCGCTGCACTTTCTCACGCGCTTCCTCGTAGGCATCCGTCGCACGGGCAGCAAGAGTGTGCGCCCCGCGATGGATGTTTGAGTTGTACGTACGATAATACTCAGAGATCTTATCGATGACTTGGTTCGGCTTTTGCGTCGTGGCTCCGTTATCGAGCCAGACGAGGTCGTGGCCGTTCACCTTTTGATTAAGCACAGGGAAGTCGCGCTTGATCTGTTCCGAGTTCAGCGTGTCCGCCTCCTCGTAGTGCAGGTCGCGCAGTTTCTGCGTCTCAGGGATACCGATGCCGAAGCCGTCGTCTTTGGGCAACGAAGAGGTATGGGCGTCTGTGTCACCGATGTAGGGCAACTCGCCATAGCCGCTACCGTCCGCCAACAGTGCATTGTAGGCTGTCTCCAATTCCGTGAGATTCAATGCTTCGTCAGGAATAACCTCCTGACGAGACGCCTGAAGCTCTTCTGGGCAGTACTTTTGGGCCACTTCTCGTAGCAACGCAAAGCCTGGGTCTTCGATACCGTATCCGTTAATATTCTGAATATCTATCATTATTTCTCTACTTTGTTACGATGCTGATAATCGTGATAATAGCCCACTTCGACATTCTCGAGCACAGCAATGGCATCGTCGGTAAGAGCGGCTAATGAGAAGTATTTCGTGAGCAGATAAGAAGCCACACCGAACTTGTCGAGACCCATCAGACGGGCACTCAGAGACGGGGCAATCTCGCCGGGGATGCCGCTCTGGTGCAGACCGATAACACCCTGGTTTTTCTCACCGACACGGACGAGGATAATCTTTGTGGTACCAACACCACGCCCCGTAAGATACTGGCCCTCAACTTCCACTTTATCCGAAGGAATCAGAGGCACACCGCGCCACAGAATGACTCTGGTACCGAAGAGGTCGGTGGTTACAGGCGGTACACCGCGCCACGTACACTCACGTTCGAAGGCGGCAATCGCACGAGGATGGGCGATAAAGAAGGCTGGTTCTTTCCATACCAACGACAGCAACTCGTCAAGATCGTCGGGTGTGGGTGAGCCGTAACGTGTGGTGATGCGGTAGGCGGGGTTAGCAGCAGCCAACAGACCGAACTTCTTGTTGTTGATGAGTTCCCACTCCTGGCGTTCTTTGATGCTCTCGATACTGAGACGCAACTGCTCTTCGAGTTGGTTGTAGGGATTATTGTAGAGGTCGCTCACACGGGTATGCACACGTACCACTGTCTGTAGTGTGTTCAGTGAATATTCCGTCGGATTCTCCTCGTAATCGATATAAGTCTCGGGGATGATGTTGTCCTCCTCGTGACCACTCACCAGGTCGATGTGTTTCTCGCCGTTGTCGTTCACCGACGCCTTCAGGCGCAGTTGTTTGTCAACAGCCTTCTCGAACGTGTCGCGGAAGTCGGGCACCTCCTTGATGAACTTGATCAGTTCTTTCAGTTTCAGACCCAGGAATACGGTGGGTGTGATGGCGCGGACGGATACCGTTGATTCCTGCTCATCCAGTAAATCTGCCTCGCCGAAATATTCGCCATCGCCCAACAGAGCAATCCGTAAGTCCTCGCCGTGAGGGCCTTTGCTGATGACCTCAGCCTGTCCGCTGGCTACGATGAAGAAACGCTGCTTGTCCTTGCCCTCCTCTACGAAGAGTTTATCGACATCCACCTCTTTTGCCTCAAATGAACTGACGAGGCGGTTCAAGATCTCGTCATCGAACTCAGAGAACAGGGGAATGGCTTTCAGGTTCTTTGCCGTAAACGACGGCACGCCGTTGACGTATTGGATGGGCAGTCGATCGTTTTTGCGTAACTCAACCTTTGTGCGGTTCACGCGGAATGTTCCGCCACTGACCTGTACCCAGGGAAGGAGTTTCAGGAGTAATCTCGGAGTGATACTGCCCATCTGCGGGGCGGTCTTGGTAGTGGTTGCCAGTCTTTTGGCGGTAGCAGTGGTCACACTGCGCTGTAAATTAGAATCTGCCATAATCTTAATTTTTTACGTTATTAATAAAGTTTGAATCTCGGCTGCAAAGGTACGGTAGTTTTCGCGCTCCCACAATCCCACTAATGGGGCATTCTGCATACCACAAAATGGGTATTTTATTCCTAACTCCTCAAATTTGTACCTCATTTAAGTTGCTCATATTGAGAAGATAGAAAATCCCGACCATCGTGATATGCCTGAAATCTGGAACATGGTATTCTTGAAACAGCATAATCTGTCTGTATTTCCGGACAATTCATTTTTGTTTTCTAATGGTATGAGTGGATTTCGTGACATTGCGTTCCAGAAGTGGAGAGGTCTGTCTGAAAAATCAAAGTTATCGCTTCAGATTTTCAAAAGTCTGCCCCAAATCTGAGACATGACATTGCCTGGGGTGCAAAAGTCTGTCCGAAAACTGGGGCATGAAAATGCACAGGTGGTAATGACACTGTAAAATTCCGGCACAATATTGCCAGGTGTGCAATATGAACGCCTGAAAATCGGGACGCGAAAACGCCCGGTGTGCAGAAGTCTGTCCGAAATCTGAGGCATGACTATTCCCAGGGTGCAATGACAGTGTCAAAACTGGGACACGATATTGCACGGTGTGCAATGGCTTGTCCGAAATTCAGGGCATATAAATGAAATTCCAAAATGGTTTGCCCGGAATCCAGGGCAACATATTGCCTGGTGGGCAAAACCTTCCGGAGAGCCATTGGGGAATCCTCACTTTTTGATAGTCACTTTATGTGTCGTACCTTCTACGTGCTCTACAGAGAGAACATTGTAACCCTGTTCCTTGGCGTTGCGGGGCACGTTGTCGAGGGGTTCGCCTTCAGCGAGCAGCACTTCTAAAATGTCTCCCGGTTGAAGTTTTGAGAGTTCGATCTTTGTTTTAACGAAGGTCATCGGGCAGTGCTCCTTCGTGATGTCTAATACTTTTGTTGCCATATCCTTACCTTTTAAATAAATAATGTCTGTCCACCTTCGCTGAGATTGAGGAACGATGCTACGCCGAGCACGTCCTTCACCTCGGGGATAAAATCCTCTTTCTTCAGGCCGAGCACGTGCATCGCCATCTCACAGGCGTAGAGGTTGATGCCAAGGACCTTGGCGGCCTCGACGAGTTCCTCGAGGGTAGCCACATTGTTCTTGTGCATCAGGTAGCGGAATATCTTCGGACCAACGCCGAGGAAGTTGAAGCGGCTCGTGGGTGTGACTTTCAATCCGCCCATCATGAAACCGAAGAGTTTCGTCAGCCAGTTGCCGCCTGTAAAACTGCGACCCTGTTTCTGTTTGATGGCGTCGAGGCCCCAGAAGGTAAAGAAGATATTTACTTCATACCCTACTGCTGCCGCGCCCGTACCTAATGTAAATACCGCAGTGAGTTTGTCGAAATCGCCACTGAAGGTGATGATGCTGAGTTTCTTGTTTTCTGCCATAAAAAATACGTTTGAGTTCCGGGTGCAAAGGTACGGCGGTTTTGGCACTCCCACAATCGCACGTTCGTGGCATTCTGCATACCCTTGATATGGTATGCGATTTACCATCCCTATGGGATTGCGGTAACCAAGAAATCGCCGTACCTTTGCACCAGATTTCAAACTCAAACGATTATGGCAAAGATTTATGTAAATGGAGACGCGCAGGAAGTGAGCCTGCCGCTCAGCGTGAGTGAACTAATCAAGCAGTTGCTGGTAGAGAACCCTGAGATGGTCAGCGTGCAGGTGAACGAGGAGTTCGCCGAGCGCGAGGACTGGGATAGTGTCCAAATCAAGGAAGGCGACAAGGTCGATTTCCTGTACTTCATGGGAGGAGGCGCGCGATGATAGATTTCACAGAAGAACAGATACAGCGCTATTCGCGGCACATCTTGTTGCAGGATGTTGGCGTGGAGGGACAAGAAAAGATAATGAATGCGCGTGTGCTCGTAGTGGGTGCTGGCGGACTGGGTGCTCCCGTGTCGCTCTACCTCGCTGCGGCAGGCATCGGCACCATCGGAATCGTGGATGCGGATGTGGTCGATTTGAGCAATCTCCAGCGTCAGGTGATTCACTTCACCAAAGACGTAGGTGTGCCGAAAGTGAAGAGTGCCGAGGAGAAAATCAAGGCCATCAACCCCGACGTGAAGGTGGATACCTATTACGAATTCCTCGACTCATCGAACGCACTTGATATCATCAAGGAGTATGATTTCATCGTCGACGGCACGGACAACTTTCCCGTGAAGTTCCTCATCAACGATGCCTGTGTGATGGCGGGCAAGCCCTTTTCGCACGGTGGTATCCTGCGCTTCAACGGGCAGACGTTTACCCATCTGCCTGGTACGGCCTGCTACCGTTGTATGTTCAAGGAACCGCCACCTGTGGGAGCCGTTCCCACCTGTTCACAGGCTGGCGTATTAGGAGCCATCGCAGGTATGCTCGGCACCATCCAGGCCGCTGAGACACTGAAGTATTTCACAGGTATTGGCGAACTGCTGACGAACCGTCTGCTTACCTTCGATGCCAAGACCATGCTGTTCCGCACGGTTCCTGTGAAGCATCGTGACTCGTGCGCCATCTGCGGCACGAATCCCACCATCGATCACCTGATAGATTACGAACAGGCCGCTTGCGACCTCAAAAACCACTAAGCGATGAAAATTCCGAAAGAAATCATTGATAAATTGATTAGCCAAGCCCGGCAGGACGCACCAAATGAGACGTGTGGTTACCTGTTGGGCATTAGCGGTGAGGGAGGTGACAACGTGACGGAGAACTATTGGATGGAGAACATCGACCATTCGTCAGAGCATTTCTCCTTCGCCCCTAAGGATCAGTTTGCGGCTTTAAAGTATGCTCGCAGCAAAGGCTTAAAAATTCTCGCAAATTGGCATAGCCATCCTGCCTCACCCTCGCGTCCTTCACAAGAAGACCTCCGTCTGGCCAACGACCCCACCATCCGCTACGCCATTCTCTCTCTCCACGAAGGCGTTCATCTAAATTCCTTCAAGATTCTGAATGGCGAAGTGGTGGATAAGGAGGTACATCTTTAACTATTTTTATTTGGCATTTTGCTCGCTTATTCGTACCTTTGCACCGTATTAAAGTGATTAGGTTTATGAAAGCAATCAGTACAAAAAAGGCACCTGCTGCCATCGGGCCGTACAGTCAGGCCATCAAAGTGGGGAATCTCGTTTATACCTCTGGTCAGATTCCCATTGACCCTGCCACTGGCAATTTTGTAGAGGGCGGCATCAAGGAACAGACGCGCCAGTCGCTGAGCAACGTGAAGGCTATTCTCGAAGAAGCCGGACTGACAATGGGCAATGTAGTAAAGACTACAGTATTCATGGCTGATATGAACGACTTTGCCGATATGAATGCTGTCTATGCCGACTTCTTTACAGAACCATATCCCGCCCGTTCTGCTGTTGCCGTGAAGACTTTGCCGAAAGGCGCATTGGTGGAGATAGAAGTGGTGGCAGAAGTCATTTAGATTAGTATTGGTGAGTAAGAGACTTTTCGGCTGGATGATAGCACTACTGACGGCTTCGGGGGCTTACGGACAAGTCACCGAAAATGCGGATAGTGTCTGGAGGGCAGAGCAGTTACAGGAGGTCAGCGTATCGGCTCATGGGGCTCATGCAAAGACGAAGGGTCTCGGCAATACCGACTTCATCGGCAGCGGAGAATTGTTGCGGGCAGCCTGCTGTAACCTCGGTGAGAGTTTTACCACCAATCCCTCTGTCGATGTGAACTATGCCGATGCGGCGACAGGTGCTCAGCAGATCAAACTATTAGGACTGAGCGGTACCTACGTGCAGATGCTCACCGAAAACATCCCCAACTATCGCGGTACGGCGGCTCCCTATTCATTAGGCTATATCCCTGGGCCGTGGATGCAGAGCATTCAGGTGTCGAAGGGTGCCTCGTCAGTGAAGAATGGTTACGAGAGCATCACAGGTCAGATCAATGTGGAGTTCAAGAAACCGCAAGCGACTCCTTTTGCAGACGCGAATCTCTATTATAACACAAAGGGCAAGTTGGAGGCAAACCTTGGGGCGAACCTGCATCTGACAAACCGTTGGAGCACGGCATTGTTAGGTCACTACGAGATACTCGACAAAGTACACGACGAGAACGACGACGGCTTTGCGGATATGCCCAAGGTTCGACAGGGTTCGTTGATGAGCCGTTGGGCATGGGTCAGCGACAACTATATCTTTCAAGCAGCAATAAAAGGATTGAAGGAGCACCGTGAGGGTGGACAAATCGGGCATCACGACGAGGACTGCGCCTTCCACGATAACCCATACCTTATCGACATCACCAACGAACGTTACGAGGCTTTTGCGAAAAATGCCTATATCTTCGACCCTGAGCACGGATCGAATATCGCCCTGATTCTCTCGGGTTCGTTGCATCATCAGAATGCACTCTACGGCAAGAAACAGTATAATACCGACCAACGCAACGGCTACGCTTCGCTGTTGTTCGAGACAGATTTTAATGAACACCACAGTCTATCCACTGGCGTAAGTCTAAACCACGACAAGTTTGACTTCGATGAAACGACGCCTGGTGTCTATGCCCAATATACCTATAAATTAGGTGAAAAGTTCACGCTGATGGGCGGACTTCGCTGGGATCACAGTAACATCTACGGAGGTTTTGTCACCCCTCGTATGCACTTGAAGTACTCTCCCAACGACATCGTGACCCTGCGCGGCTCTATCGGTAAGGGCTACCGCACCAACCACGTGATGGCAGAGTACAACTACCTGTTGGCCAGCGGTCGCGTGATGCTCATCGACAAAGAACTCGACCAAGAGGAAGCATGGAACTACGGCCTAAGTGCCGCCCTCAGCATCCCCATCGGTGAGAGAATGTTGAACCTCAACGCAGAGTATTATTACACAACGTTTCAGCACCAGATGCTCGTTGATATGGACAGTAATCCCCATGCCGTCCACTTTACCAACCTCGTGGGTGACAGTTACTCGCATACTTGGCAAGTAGAGGCTACCAGTGAACTCTTCGACGGGTTTACACTCTCTGCTACCTACCGCCGCACCAATGTCAAGTCAACCTACGGCGGTGTACTTCGTGAAAAGCCCCTCACCAACAAAGATAAAGGTCTCATCACCGCCCAGTATAAACCCGGTTTAGGAAAGTGGCAGTTTGATGCGACGTTGCAACTCAATGGCGGTGGACGTATGCCAGATCCGTATACTACTGCTGATGGTACTCCCTCATGGGACAGCCGCTACAAGGGCTTCGAACAACTGAATGCCCAAGTCACCCGTTTCTTTCGCCATTGGAGCATCTACGCTGGCGGCGAGAATATCACGGGTCGCCGACAGAAAAACCCCATCATTGCTGCTGACGATCCTTGGAGCATGAACTTCGACGCCACGATGGTCTGGGGACCCGTCCACGGCGCCATCTATTATATAGGAATCAGATTAAATTGGGAAAAGATATGAGAACAAAAGCATTATTCATCGTATTGGCATTCGTAAGCGTTTGCTTTGCAAAAGACATTAAGACCGTCGTACTGACCACAACCCCACAGATGCACTGCGCCAACTGTGAGAAGAAGATCAAGGAAAACATCCGCTTCGAGAAGGGTATCAAGAGCATCAAAACCAACCTCAACGACAAAACCGTCATCATCGAGTATGATGCTGACAAGACCACCGTTCCCTCCATTATCGAGGGCTTTAAGAAAATCAAGTACGAGGCTAAAGAAGTGAAACCAACCAAAAAAGATAAGAAATGAGTAAAAAGACAGTATTAGTAACTGGTGCCAATAAGGGCATCGGCTTCGGAATTGCAAAACATCTCGGCCTGAGTGGCTGGCAAGTAATCATCGGTGCACGTGATGAGCAGCGTGCCACAAAAGCTATCAATGAGTTGAAAACTGAGGGCATCGATGTGCTCGGATGGGTAAACATCGAATTGAAAGACCTCGATGGTATTGAAAAGGCTGCCAAGAAGATCAACGAGAAATATCCAGAGTTGACACTGCTCGTGAACAATGCTGGTATTCCTGGCGATATGAGTGTGGACAGCGAACATACAGAAATCAGCGTGATTAAGGAGACCCTCGATGTGAATTTTGTCGGCACCTTCGCATTGACCAAGGCATTGATTCCTCTAATTGCCAAAAACGCAGGCCGTATCGCCAACGTCACCGTTCCCTCAGAGATCAGTCCTTACTGGCACCCATTAGCCTACGTAGCCAGCAAGGCAGCACAGAATGCGATGATGGGTGTGATGGCCATCGAATTCCAGCAGAGCAATACGCCTGTGGAGATATTCTCAGTCCACCCAGGACCCACTACCACCGACTTGAACGGAAATATGGCCCTCCCAGGCTTCCACGATATTGAGACAGTCGGCCAGAAATTCGCGGAACTCATCAATGACGGCAAAAACCATCAGGGCGAGTTCATCGAACTTTATCCGATAGTAAAGGAAGATTAATCTTTTGTGGCGTCCTGAATCACTAATCCCGCCAACATAAATCCAAAGATGGCGGTGATGTGGGAAAGGGTGCCGTTGATTTGTGCTTTCACAGAACACCATTCATGGTTCAGGAGACTTGGATCACCTGGACCATTTTTTGCTTTGGGGCACATACACTGCTCTGTACCACAGGTAGCATTATGGCCTTTGTTCTCCAACAATTCATCACTATAAACACACTGGAACTTGCGCTTGGGGAACTCTCCACGCGACTTAAACTTTTTGCGGAGGGCGCGTGCCAACGGGTCGCCTTGTACTTTCCAGAACTCCGTTATCTTGATGCGTGTAGGATCTAATTTTAGAGCGGCGCCCATCGAAGAGTAGAACTTTGCCTTTGTACGGCAAGCCATCAGAATCAGTAGTGCTTTATCTTTCAGCGAGTCAATGGCATCAATGATATAGTCGTAACTGTCAAGGTCAAACTCCTCAGCAGTCTCTTGCGAGAAGATTTTCTGGAGGGCAATAACTTCTGCAGACGGATTGATGCTGAGCAGACGCTCTTTCAGTGCCTCCACCTTTACATGTCCGACGGTCTTGGTTGTCGCCATCAATTGACGGTTGATGTTGGTAATGCATACACGATCAGAGTCCACAATCGTCAACTGTCGGATGCCGCTGCGCACCAGACTCTCGGCGCACCACGACCCTACGCCGCCCACGCCGAAGATAATCACCCGCTTCTGGGCAATCCGTTCCATCGCCTCCTCGCCCAAAAGCAGTTCGGAACGTCTGAATATTGCATCTTGTATTGCCATTTTCTGTCTATTTGACGCTGCAAAGGTACTGTTTTTCTTCTAAAAATCCACGTAAAAAGCCCTAAAATTGCCTAAATACCATACTCGTGGTATGCGGAATGACATATCGAGGGGATTGTAGGGGTGCGGAAATCGCCGTACCTTTGCACCCAGAAAAGTTTAATCAACAAAAAGATAAGAGTTATGAAGCGAATGTGTAATATGCAAATGCATGGTTGTTGTAGCCAGATGATGATGGCCATGACGATGAAAGGGAGTGTATATATAATAATAGGTATAGAACAAACAAAACAAAAAGATTATGAAAAGAATAGCATTTACAATAGCATTGGTTTTAAGCCTCGGACTGGTCAATAACGCCTGGGCTGAGGAAAACAGTACAAATAATAGTAGCGTACGCACCATTAAGACACCACGTTTCGCCCGCCCATTGGTGGAGAAGTGGATTGAGGAATATGCAAAAACACAACCCGGCGTGGATTTCCAGATCGCCAAGGGACAGAAAGGTCAGGATGACATCGACCTGAGTGTAGTCCTTGAGAATAAGGAAAGTGATAAGGACAGAAACTTTAGCCAGATTGTTTATTTCGGAGAGACAGCCGTGCTGCCTATCACAGCCCGTAGTTCTGAGGCAGCACGCCTGCTCGAAGGAAAGCACCTGAACGCGAAGAAACTGAAACAACTCTTCTTCCTGAACGATGATTTCGATGAGGATGTGAAAAAGAACAAGGTTTTCGAGAGCATTATCATATATAGTGGTAGTAATGCCACATCGATAGCCACCTCCTTCGCCCATAACTTCGGTGAGGAGAGTGCCAACTTCCGCGGTAAGCGTATCTCGGGTGATGACCTGTTTCTGAACACCGCCTTGCAGAAGGATCCGTTAGGTGTCTCTTTCAATGCGCTGTCGAACATCTTCGATTTGAAGAGTCGTCATCTGAAAAGTGACCTCTCGTTGGTAGGCATCGATGTGAAGCATGACTTAGCCCAAAGTTTCAGCGACAATGGTACACTCGACGAGGTGCTCAATGCCTTGGAAAATGATAAGGTGTCGGAAGTGGCGATAGAAAGAATCGGACTCAACTATAACATTGCCGACGAGGCTGTCGCCCGTTTCCTGGAATGGATTCTCAACAATGGCACGAAATACAACCACGAATACGGTCTGCTGAACTTGGACAGCAAGAGTGCCATTGCCGAAGTCGGAAAAATCAAGAATACACTGACCGCACAGAAGTAAATAGGTAAAAAGTAAATTAGACTTATGGTAAAAAGATTGTTTATTGCAACGTTTGTTGCAATCAGCCCCTTACTGGCTGTTGCACAAGGCCTGATTACAGGACACATCACCGATGTCCGTACAGGTGAGCCGTTGATAGGAGCCTCGGTGATTGTAAAGAGTGAAAAGGGTCAGGGTGTTGTGACTGACATTGATGGAAATTTCTCCTTGCAGACCAAGGTGGAAGCCCCGTTGACCCTGAGAGTGGAATATGTAGGCTATCGTGCCCTCGACGTGGATGTGTATGACTTCGAGGAACCCGTGGAGATACAGTTGATAGATAATGCAAGTCGTCTGAACGAGGTGGTAGTTATCGGCTATGGTGCCCAGAAACGTCTCGAACTGACCAGTAGCATCTCATCGGTTGGCGAGGATCTGTTGAAACAGCAGAACACCTCCGTAGAGAGTGCCTTGCAGGGTGCTGTGGCTGGTCTGAACGTGACAACCACCAGTGGTCAGCCCGGTGCAGCCAGCATCATCCGTGTACGTGGTGGTAACTCCATCACGGGTGGTAACGAACCCCTTTACGTGATTGACGGGTTTATCGTCTATAATGATGTATCGACGAACAAGACCGGTGCCCGTGGCAGTGATGCAGCCCTCGACCCTCTGGCCTTCCTCAATCCCTCCGATATCGAGAGCATCGAGGTGCTGAAAGATGTATCGGCCACCGCCATCTATGGTACCCGTGGTGCCAACGGTGTGATCATCATCACCACCAAGAAAGGGTCGCACGGAAAGAACAACATCAATTATAGCGCCACCTTCGGTTGGAGCAAGATTGCCAAGCGCGTGGACTTTATGGATGCTTGGCAGTGGGCCGATCTCTGGAACGAGATGTATGACAATGGTGAGGTGGGCTATCGCGTAGATAATCCTAAGGAGAGTTACGACTGGCAGGATGCAGCCTTGCAGACCGCCTTCCAACAGGAGCACCAGTTGTCGGCTGTGGGTGGCGACGAGATTTCCCGTTACAGCATCAGCGGTAGTTACAAGAACCAGGAGGGAATCCTGCTGAATACAGGCCTGCAACGCTATGCTGGACGTGTGAACTACGAGCGCAACGTGTTCAAAAACCTGTTGGTAGGTGTCAATGCCAATGGTGCCTATAACAAGATGAAAGGACAATCGGATAGGAGTTCGATGTTTGCTGCCAACTCGTGGTATGGTGCCATCTCGCATACGCCCTATACTCCAATCTATAATGCTGATGGCTCTTTCAACTACGAGCCGACCCCGACAAGTGTGGATATCTATAATGGTAAAGTGGGCAATCCCATCAGTGACTTGTTGAATTATCAGACGGAGACGGAGAATACCCGTATCATCGGTACAGGATTTGCCGAGTGGACTGTCATTCCGCAACTGAAACTGAAAGCCAGTCTGGGTGCCGACCTGTCGAATACGCGTCAGAGTTACTATGCACCCTCTTATACCTCCGACGGACTGCCGTATAACGGCTATGCCTCCGTAGGACAGACCAAGACACATGTCTGGCAGACGGAATACACCGCCACATACAACAATGTGTTCAAGAAGGTCCACTCGCTGACAGTACTGGCAGGTTATACCGCCCAGCGCACGGATCGCAGTAGGATAGCCACTACCGCCTACGGTTTCAGCAATGATGCTACCGGTTATGACAATATCGGTGCTGCGGCTACCACAAATCCCTCGTCGAGCGGACACTATATCTCTACGCTCCAATCATGGATTGGTCGTGTGAATTACAGTTACGACTCACGCTATAATGTATCGTTGACGCTTCGTGCTGACGGTAGTAGCCGTTTTGCCAAGGATCACCGTTGGGGATGGTTCCCCTCATTAGGAGCATCCTGGAACATCGACCGCGAGAAATGGCTCCATCTGGGTAAGAAAGTTGACTTCATCCAACTGCGCGCCTCAGTAGGTGTGGTGGGTAACCAGGAGATTGGCGACTACCAGTTTGCTGCTAATGTCAATCCACGTACAATCATCATCGACGGACAGCGTGCCACGAGTTACATCATCTCCAACAAATCGAATCCCGACCTGAAATGGGAGACAACTGCCTCCTATAATATCGGCCTGAGCACGGGCTTCTTCCACAACCGTCTGACGGTGACCCTTGACGGCTATTATAAGAAGACGAGCGATCTGCTGCTTAACGTTCCTGTAGAGCAGGTAACAGGCTTTGATACCGTGTTGCGTAACGTGGGTTCAGTGACCAATAAGGGTGTGGAACTGGAAATCGGTGGTGTACTCATCGAGAAAAAAGACCTGCGCTGGACACTGAATGGCAATATCGCCCACAACAAAAATGAGGTGACCAGTCTGGGTAATGCGGAATACTTTATTCCCTCACACGGCTATACCAATCCGCTCATCGTGAAAGTAGGCGAACCCCTCGGTTCCTTCTATGGCTATAAGTTCAAGGGTATTATCCAGTTGGACGAAAACCTGAACAGCTTGCCCTCACAGACCATCTCTACCGTAGAGCCAGGCAATCCGAAGTTTGAGGATGTAAATGGTGATAATGTTGTCAACGAACAGGACCGTGTGGTACTGGGAAATATCCAGCCAAAGTTCACATACGGTTTCAATACCAAGGTGACCTATAAGAATCTGGATCTCTTCGTCAGCGCCAGCGGCAGTTATGGCAATAAACTCTTCAATGAATTGGCCTGCCGTTTGGAGCGTGGTAATGGCTATTATTACAATCCGTTGGCAACGGTGGTCGATCGTTGGACACCCACCAATCCCAGCAACACCATCCAGAAGGCCAGCAACGCCACATCCATCTATACGGACGACCGATTTGTAGAGGATGCCAGTTATTTGAAGATTCGTAACATCCAGTTGGGCTACACTCTGTTTATCCCTCAGATTACAAAGGATGCCAAAGTTCGTCTTTATGTCTCGTTGCAGAACTTCTTCACCTTTACCAGTTACAGAGGCTATGACCCGGAAGCCAACCGTAGCGGCTCAGACGAAACCAGCGCCCTCTATCAGGGTATCGACAACGGCACCTATCCTACCGCCAAGACGGTACTCGTTGGAATTAACGTAACGTTATAATTAAGAATTAATAATTTAGAATTAAGAGTTATGAATACCAAGATATATAATAAAGTAGCGATAAGAGTATTCTCTTTCCTCTTTCTACTTTCCACTTTCCTCTTGATCGGCTGTGCAGATCTCGACCAGACATCCCTCAGTTCCATTGACAGAGATAATTTCTATCAGAGTAGAGAAGATATTGAGACTGCCATCAACGGCATCTATCAGGAGTTTACGGTTGACGGATTCTATGGCATGTTCAACAACCAGAGCATCTACATTAATGACCTGCAGAGCGATTATGTGAAGGCAGGTGCACAGACCAATTCCGCCCATATCCGTGAGTTGTCGAACTTTGCCGTGCAACCCACAAATCTCTTCGTGGGCTATGCCTGGGAGGAGCACTATACCGCCATCAACCGTGCGAATGTAGTGATTGATAAGGTGAGTGATGCCAGTTGGCTCGATGACCAGAACCGTCAGAACTACATCAACGAGTCCCGTTTTCTGCGTGCTCTGATGTACTTCAACCTTGTGCGTTATTTCGGTGGTGTGCCCATCGTACTACACGACGGCGAGGGCGAAGGGGCTCCCCGTAACACCATCGACGAAGTGTTTGAACAGATTGTCAGCGACTTTACCGCTGCCGAGAGTCTGCCTGCTGGCTACTCCACACGCGACAGCAAAGCCTCATCGTTGGCAGCCTCTGCCCTGCTCTCGAAGGTATATTTGGAATGGGCGCAGACTAGCACAGGGAAGGGTAGGGGGAACCAGCAAGCCAACTATCAGAAGGCCATCGACTATGCTCAGAAGGTCATCGATTCAGGTAAGTACAAGTTGCTCGATAAGTTTATCGACAACTGGTCGGTGGATAAGAAGAACGGCCCGGAACATATCTTCACCATCGAGCACGAGCGCAGCGTGAACGGAAATATCACCGGTCATTGTACCTTTGCCACCAACTGGAGCAATTCTGAGCCGGTGCTCTTGGCTACCAGCGACAAGTATTACGAGCAGACCGACCCCAAAGACCAGCGTCGGGACGGTTCCTGGGCAAAGCGTATCTACGACCCCAACACAGGTGATGACTTTGTGTTCGATATCCCCCGCTTCCGCAAGTATATCGACTCGCTGAACTATGCCAATCCAGCATCGAGTGGTAATGCAGCCGGACAGTCTACCAACACGACAGTTATCCGCTATGCCGAGGTATTACTCATCAAGGCTGAGGCTGAGAATGAACTCAACGGTCCTACGGCTGCTGCCTACGATGCCATCAACCAGGTGCGTCGTCGTGCCTACTGGAGTCCGTATCTGAACGTCCAGAATACACCCTCTGACGGGTCGCCACTGGAACTCTCAGGTCTTTCTCAGGAGGAGTTCCGCGAGAAATTACGCGAGGAACGTCGTCTGGAATTCGTACTCGAAGGACATCGTTGGTTTGACCTGAAACGCTGGCATATCCTCGTCAAGTATGTGAAGGAACATACGCCCAGCAATGATGAGGTGAGTGGTACAAAGACCACCAAAGCACAGAATGTCTCGAAGAAGAACTACTATCTGCCGTTGCCGCAGGATCAGATCATCCTCAACCCGAACCTCGAACAGAACTGGGGTTACAACGGAGAGACTGGCGACGGCCCATACGACGCCACATTTGAGTAAATAGTGAATAGTGAAATAAAAAATAGGATTATGAAAAAGTTAGTTAAGTCAACATTGGCCGTTATCGCATTGGCCACATTTATCAGTCAGGCAGTGAATGCCCAGTCATCCATCTCTCAGAAGAATAGTCGTGAGCGCATTCTTCAAGTATTAGACCAGAGTCGTCCCAACGACTACGTGCCAGCCGCCTTTTTCCTGCACTTCGAGAATAAACTCGGACGTAAGGCAGTAGAGGACCACAAAGCCTTCTACCGTGCCACCAATATGGACTTCGTGAAGGTATTCTATGAGATCGTTGTGCCTACTGTCGATATCCAGTCGGGTAAGGACTGGGCAAAGGTGCCAGTCTATGGTGAGGATTTCTTTGCCCCACAAGTAGCCGTCATCGCAGATCTGGCCCGTGAGTTTGGTGGTGAGGCATTCATCCTGCCTACCGTCTATTCACCGTTGGCATTGGCAGGTCAGACCTTAGGTCGCGGTCAGCGCCAAAACTTCAAGAAATACATTGAGGAAGATCCAAAGGCCTTTGGACAGGCCATCAAGAATCTCTCACTGAGTATCGAGAACTACCTGCGTGCTGCCCGTAAGGCTGGTGCTGATGGTTTCTACGTTTCGAGCCAGGGTGGCGACGGTAAGTCGCTTGATCCGAAAATCTGGAAAGAACAGGTACGCCAGTGGGACAAGCATGTCTCTGAGGTGGCTGCTGAGATAGGGCTCATCAATATCCTGCACATCTGCGACTATGGCACACCGTATCAGAACGCTGAGGCACTGTACGAGTATGCTGACTATCCCGCCAGCATCATCAACGTACCCTTGAAGTTCGCTGATGGTTCAATACTCAACCTGAAAGAAGCCCAAAAGCGATTTGGTCGTCCTATCTTCGGTGGCTTGGAGCGCTTAGGTGTGATTGCCAAAGGAACCATCGAGGAGGCTAAGGCAGAAGTGGACAAAGTGCTTGAAAACGCCTCACCAAACTTCATCCTTGGTGCCGACTGCACTGTGCCTGGTGATACCGATTGGGAGAAACTACGTGCCGTCATCGATTACACCCATACTTGGCGTCAGACACATAAGAAATAAGTTTTTGCAATCAACTTGTCTGGGTCGGGTGGCAAAGTTCTTGCGACTTTGTGCCCGACTTTTTTAGAAATTGTGTAATTTTGCAGCGATGAAGACGACTTTGATTTGGATTGGGGCACTCGTGGTGGGTGCGATATTGGGACTGCTCGGGCTGGGTTGGCTCGATGAGGTGATGAACTTTGTGGCAACAGTCTATACGAGACTGTTCCAGTTGTTGGCTGTGCCGACTATAGTATTAGCGGTGATTACAACCTTTGCCACCTTTGGCTCGAAAGGATCTGGTAAGATCTTCGGCCATACGCTGACCTACACTCTGCTTACCACCTTTGCTGCCGCCGCAGTCGGAGCAATCCTCTATGTACTTATCGCCCCAGGCAATCTGCCCGTCGAGACCATCAGCAACAGTACTCAGTCCTCAGACATCAGTCCTCAGACATCTTATATCGACCACATCGTGAGTATCATTCCCAACAATATTGTGAAGCCCTTCCTCGATGGCAATGTCCTCTCGCTGCTCCTGTTGGCCTTTGCCATTGGCTTTGGCCTCTCCAAACTGCCAGAGTCAGAGAACAAGGCTGTTGTCGTAAAAGGACTCTTAGGACTTCAAGAGTTGCTCTTCCTGCTGATTCGTGGTCTTATCTGGACGCTCCCTCTTGGCATCGTAGCCTTCGCAGCCCAGTTGTCTGCACAAGTCTCGGCAGGTGTGGTGGCCGACAGCATTGGCAAATATGTACTGGTAGTATTGGTTGGTAATGTGATTCAGTTCTTTGTCGTATTACCGTTGTTCCTCTTAGCACGCGGCCTAAATCCCATATACGTATTTAGTAAGATGACACCTGCTGTACTGATGGCACTCTTCACCAAGAGCAGTGCTGCCACACTGCCTGTGACGATGGATACGGCAGAGAACCGCTTGGGCATCCGCAAGAACGTAGCCCGTTTCGTGCTCCCCATCTGTACGACGATTAATATGAATGGCTGTGCAGCCTTTATCCTCGTTACCTCACTCTTCGTGATGCAACAGGGCGGTACCCCCATCACCCTAAGCACCATCCTACTCTGGATTCTGATCTCCGTCATCTCCGCCATCGGCAATGCCGGCGTACCGATGGGCTGCTATTTCCTCACGCTTTCGCTGATGTCTGGCATAGGCGCACCTATCGCCGTTCTGGGTATCATCCTACCTATTTATACTATTATAGATATGGTGGAAACGGCCGAAAATGTGTGGTCCGACTCCTGTGTTTCGGCCATGGTCGACAAGGATTTGCAGTGATGTTGGGCAAAATACCATGTTTATGGTATGCGAATGCCATACACATGGGATTGTGTGAGCCATGAAATCGCCGTACCTTTGCACCCAGAAAAGTTTATTATTCATTTTAAAAAGGTAAGGATATGACAAAGATTGCAAAACAACTGACGGAACTCGTCGGTAACACTCCACTTCTGGAGCTCAACAAGTATTCACAGGCAAAGGGTCTTGAGACCCCGGTAATTGCCAAAGTAGAGTTTTTTAATCCTGGCGGCAGCGTAAAGGACCGTATCGCCCTGGCGATGATCGAGGATGCAGAGGCTAAGGGTATCCTGAAGCCCGGTGCCACCATTATCGAACCCACCTCGGGAAATACGGGCGTAGGACTGGCACTGGTATCAGCCGTTAAGGGCTACCACCTTATCCTTACCATGCCCGAGACCATGAGTGTGGAGCGAAGAAACCTTGTGAAGGCCTACGGTGCCGAGGTGCGCCTCACCTCTGGTAAAGACGGCATGCCAGGTGCCATCCGCGCTGCCGAGGAACTGCGCGACAGCATCCCTGGTGCAGTGATTCTGCAACAGTTCGAGAACGGGGCCAACCCCGCCAAGCACTATGCCACCACAGGTCCTGAAATCTGGCGCGACACCGATGGAAAGGTCGATATCTTTGTAGGTGGTGTAGGTACCGGTGGTACCATCAGCGGTACAGGTAAGTACCTGAAGGAACAGAACCCCAATGTGAAGATCATCGCCGTCGAGCCGAAGTCGAGTGCCGTGTTGAACGGACAACCCAGTGGTCCTCACAAGATCCAGGGTATCGGTGCCGGTTTCATTCCCAAGACCTACGATGCTGATGTGATTGACGAAGTCTTTGATGTCGAGAACGACGCTGCCATACGCACGGGTCGTGAGATAGCTCAGAGCGAAGGTCTGTTGGTGGGTATCTCCGCAGGTGCTGCCCTCTATGCTGCCATCGAGGTGGCCAAGCATCCCGAAAACAAAGGCAAGAAGATCGTAGTGCTCCTGCCTGATACAGGCGAGCGTTACCTCTCAACAGTGCTTTACGCCTTCGAGGACTATCCCCTGTAATTTTCTGTAATGTTAAAGTAAAAGCGTGCCGCCGATATGCTCCAATTGGAACATATCGGCGGTTTTTTATGAAATAAATCTGTTTTCTCTTCGCTAAATCGATTTTTTACATTATCTTTGCAGCCATATAAGTATGACTCTGCAAAATGAACCAAATGACAATCATTGATGCGCACAGCCATTTATGGCTGACGCAGGACACGATGGTGGACGGACAACGGATCTGTCAACTGGAGTCCAACAGAAGCCGTAGTCTGTTTTTCGGCGAGGAGCGACAGATGTTGCCGCCCTTTATGACTGACGGACAGAATACGGCGGAGCGGTTCCTCTCGAACATGGATTATGCCCAGGTGTCGGCAGCGGTGGTGACACAGGAATTTATCGATGGTTTGCAGAACGACTATCTTGCCGAGGTGCAAAGGCAATACCCCGATCGTTTTTTCTGTTTTGGGATGGCCGATTACCGTGAGCCCGGTTTCCTGCGTGTGGCTGACGGACTGATGCAGTGTTTCAAGGGCATCAAGGTGCCTGCTGCCAGACTACCGAAGCAGTTCCTCAACGACGAGATGATGCAGATGATGCACCTGATGGAAGAGCGGGGCATCCTGCTCGGTATCGAACTGGCTGACGGCGACGCCCAGGTGGGACAGATGGAGGAGATCATCCAGGAGTGTCCGAACCTGAGAATCGCCATCGGACATTTCGGGATGGTGACGCGAGAGAACTGGATGAGTCAGATCCGACTGGCCCGTCACAAGCATGTCTATGTGGAGAGCGGTGGTATCACGTGGCTCTTCAACGATGAGTTCTATCCCTTCCCTTCGGCCATACGTGCCATCAAGGAAGCGGCAGACGCCGTGGGGATGGAGAAACTGATGTGGGGCTCGGACTACCCCCGTACCATCACCGCCATCACCTATAAGATGTCGTACGACTTTATCATCAAGTCGAGTGAGTTGACAGACGGAGAGAAACGGCTGTTCCTGAGTGAGAACGCCCGACAGTTCTTCGGCTTCCGCGATCTAATAGAATTACCGTATATAAAGAATATGAGCGAATGAAAGCAATTCAGATTTCTGGTGAGCGCCAGATGGAAATAGTGAGTGTGGCCGAACAGGAGTTGAAGGCCAACGAGGTTTTGTTGCGCCTCGCCTATGTGGGTTTCTGTGGTTCCGACCTGAACACATGGCTCGGCAGGAACCCGATGGTGAAGATGCCGGTGATACCGGGTCATGAGGTGGGTGCCGTCATTGAGAAGGTGGGTGCCGACGTGCCTGATATCTTGAAGCCCGGGATGGTGGTGACCTGTAATCCCTATACGAACTGTGGCAAGTGCGCCTCGTGCCGTAATGGGCGGGTGAATGCCTGTGAGCACAACGAGACCCTCGGTGTGCAGCGTAATGGCGCCATGCGGGAGTTTATCGCCCTGCCCTGGGAGAAAGTGATCCCTGCCGGTGGACTCGACCCACGCACCTGTGCCCTGATAGAACCGATGAGTGTGGGTTTCCACGCTGTGAACCGTGCTCAGGTGACAGATATCGACACGGTGGTGGTGATTGGCTGTGGTATGGTAGGTATGGGTGCCATTGTGCGCTCGGCCCTGCGTGGTGCTACTGTCATTGCCGCTGACATCGACGATGAGAAACTGGCACTGGCTAAGGAGATGGGTGCCACCTATGCCATCAACACGAAGACAGAGGATGTGCATGCCCGACTGCAGGAGATGACTGGTGGCTTTGGCCCCGACGTGATGATTGAGGCAGTGGGCAGTCCTGTCACTTATAATATGGCTGTCAACGAGGTGGCCTTTACGGGTCGCGTGGTCTGCATCGGCTATGCCAAGACAGAGGTGTCGTTCCAGACGAAGTATTTCGTGCAGAAGGAACTCGACATCCGTGGCTCCCGCAATGCCCAGCCCAGTGACTTCCGGGCTGTGATCCACTATCTGGAGCGTGGCACCTGTCCCGTGGATCGTCTGATTAGTAACGAGGTATCTCCCGAGGGTGCACCAGAGGCTATGCAACAGTGGTCCGAGAATCCGGGCAAGGTGTTCCGCATCCTTGTGAAATTTTAATGAGGAATTAGTAATTAGAAATTAGTAATTATGATTACCGGACAAGTGTATGAAAAAAGAAGCCAATAGTTATTTGATTCCTTTTATCCTCGTGACGTTCTGCTTTGCCCTGTGGGGCTTTGCTAACGATATCACGAACCCGATGGTGAAGGCCTTCTCGAAGATCTTCCGTATGAGTGTCACCGACGGGGCACTGGTACAGATGGCTTTCTATGGCGGTTATTTCTGTATGGCCTTGCCTGCTGCCATCTTTATCCGTAAGTACAGTTACAAGGCCGGTGTACTGATGGGCTTGGGACTCTATGCCGCCGGTGCCCTGTTGTTCTTCCCCTCGAAGAGCATCGGACTCTACGGCTGTTTCCTGATGTCGTACTTCATCATGACCTGCGGACTGTCGTTCCTGGAGACCTCGTGTAACCCCTATATCCTCTCCATGGGAGAGCCGGAGACTGCCACGCGCCGATTGAACCTGGCACAGTGCTTCAACCCCTGTGGTTCCATCATCGGTATGTTTGTGGCGATGAATTTCATCCAAGCGAAACTCAATCCGATGAGCAGTGACGAGAGGGCCTTGTTGGACGATGCGCAGTTTGAGGCGATTAAGAATGCCGATCTTGACGTGCTCATCTCACCCTACCTCGCCATCGGACTGGTGATTGTGGTGATGTTCCTTATCATCCTCTTCACGAAGATGCCGAAGAATGCCGATCAGAGTCACGACATCCACTTCATGGTGACGCTGAAACGTATCTTCTCTCTGCCGCACTATTGCGAAGGGGTAGTGGCCCAGTTCTTCTATGTGGGTGCACAGATTATGTGCTGGACGTTTATCATCCAATATGGTACGCGAGTGTTTATGGCAGAGGGTATGGAGGAGCAGGCGGCAGAAGTACTGTCGCAGCAGTTTAATATCTATGCGATGCTCTTCTTCATCTGTTCACGTTTCATCGCCACCTTCCTCATGCGTTGGGTGAAGCCTGCAAAGTTGTTGGCTGCCTTCGCCGTGCTGGCGATGGTCTTCACACTGGGTGTGATTATCTTCCAGAACAGGTTAGGTATCTACTGTCTGGTGTGTGTCAGTGGCTGTATGTCGCTGATGTTCCCCACCATCTACGGCATTGCCCTCGATGGCATGGGCGACGATGCGAAGTTCGGTGCAGCCGGTCTGATCATGGCCATCCTGGGCGGTTCGGTACTGCCCCCGTTGCAGGCGATGATCATCGATCAGGGTACGGTATTCGGCGATTTCCCCGCCACGAACTTCTCATTCATCCTACCCCTCGTCTGTTTCCTGGTGGTGTGTATCTACGGCATGCGAACAGCAAAGAGATAAATTACTAACAATTATAATTTTAAGACAATGAAGAAATTACTTTTTCTATTTGCAGTGACATTAGCAATGGGCTTTATTGCCTGTTCTACTGACGACAATCCAGTGAACAACGACGATCCTGAAAAGGAGGAAACGAAGGACGAACCTCAGTTCTATGTCTATCTCTGTTTCGGCCAGTCGAACATGGAGGGCAATGCCACTCCAGAAGCGCAGGACAAGACTGTCGATCCCCGTTTTCAGATGATGGCCTGTGTGGATTTTACCAGTCCCAAGCGTAAGATGGGACAGTGGTATGATGCCACACCTCCCCTTGTCCGTCAGGGAACAGGACTGGGTATGGCAGACTATTTCGGACGTACGATGGTGGCTAACCTGCCTGAAAACGTGAAGGTAGGTGTCATCGACGTAGCTCTCGGAGGTACGAAGATTGAGGGTTTCATCTCTGAGGAGGTGGCTGGCTACATCAAGAATGAGGCCGACTGGCTGAAGAACTATTTCAAAGCCTACAACAACGATCCTTACAAGCGTATGGTCGATATGGCGAAGATTGCCCAGCAGACCGGTGTCATCAAGGGTATCCTGTTGCATCAGGGAGAGAGTAACAACGGACAGCAGGACTGGCCGAAGAAGGTGAAACTCATCTATGACCGTCTGATGGAAGATCTGAACCTCAATCCCGAGGACGTTCCCCTCTTTGTGGGTGAGACGGTGAGTCAGGCTGCAGGAGGCTCCTGCTACCATCACAATGCCGTCATCGCCAAGGTGCCTAGTGTCATTCCCAACTCGTATGTCATCTCCTCTGCCGGTTGTCCGCAGCGTGGCGACGGACTTCACTTCACGGCAGCAGGCTATCGCACCATGGGAAAGCGTTATGCTCAGGCAGCCCTGAAGGTGCTGGGTATCGAAGCAAATATTGAAGAAGACACCCCTACTCCTCCCACAGAGTTTGAATTCGACAAGAAGTTTACCAGTCTGGCTGAGATTGGCAATACGCCAGTGGTGATCTACGACGAGAACACGAAGAAGGCCTTATATGGCTCTGACAACCAGAACCTGGGCTATGATGACCTTTCCGTGGCGCTTCAGAAAGGCAATTCCGTCATCACTTTCCGTCTTGAGGAAGAGGGCAGCAACTATCTCCTGCGTGGCATTACACCAGATGGCAGCGAATATAGTATCTGGGGCAGTCCGGGTTATCTGAACTCTCAGGCTGCCGACCAGTGGTGCTGTTTCATCCTCGGTCTGAACAACCAGAACGGACAGGATATCGTCGACGGAGCCGTTTGGGATATCCAGTATGTGGCAGGCAAAGGTTTCTCGCTGAAGAATGTGGGCACAGGCTTGTATTTGCAAGATGCCTCTCCCGCTAAGTTTGATGAACCTGCGTATTTCAGTTTCTATAGTCTGAAATGAAGAAATTGGCAATTATCAGCATGACCGCACTATTGGCTGGTTGCACGGCTGCTCCCGACTTGGAACAGCAGATCGACGAACTCTACCAGAAGATGCCGCAAGAAGAGCGCATCGCCCAGTTGAGGAGTATGTATATGGACGACCTCTTCGACGAAGCGGGGAATCTCGACACGGCGAAATGCCGTGAACTGATTCCCTACGGTATCGGACACTTCTCACAGTTTGCCCTGCAAAAGCCCCGTGACCCCAACGACATCCGCGACAAGGTGATGGCAGTGCAGGACTGGCTGATGCATAACACCCCCAATGGTATCCCAGCCCTCTTCCACGAAGAGGTGCTGTCGGGTATCAACACCAAAGGCTCTACCATCTATCCACAACAGATCGGACAGGCGGGGTCATTCAACACGGAATTGGCGGAACTGAAGACCCGTCAGACGAGTACCGCCATGCGAAAGATGGGTGGTGCGCTGGCCCTCTCACCGATGGTGGATGTGTGTCGTACGCCGAGTTTCAACCGTCTGGAAGAGTCGTATGGTGAGGATGCCTATCTCTCTGCCGCCATGGGTGTGGCCTTCGTGAAGGGTCTGCAACAGGGCGACTTGAAGAAAGGTGTGGGTGCCTGTACGAAGCACTATCTCGGCTACGGCGGAGGTGGTGATGCCGAGGAGAAGGAACTGATGGAGGAGATCCTTCTGCCCCACGAGACGATGATTCGTAAGACGGGTAGTGTAGCAGTGATGCCGGGCTACCACGATGTACATGGTACACGCTGTGTCTGCAACAGTGAGATCCTGCAGGACATCCTGCGCGACTATGTCGGCTTCGACGGTATGGTGGTGAGCGACTATACTGCCATTGACCAGATTCCGGGTCTTGACTCCGTCGTAAACAAGGCTGCTGCTGCTATCAACAACGGCAATGATGTCGACTTCCCCTTCGGCGCCAACTACAAGTTCCTGCAAGAGGCCATCGACCAGGAACTCGTGAAGCCGGAGGTGTTGGAACGGGCTGTGAAGAACGTGCTGCGGATCAAGTTCCGTGCAGGTCTCTTCGACAAGGATGCCTATCTTTACAGCACTGAACAGATTGCCCTCGACACCCCCGAGGAGCGTCAGACGGCCTACGACATCGCCACACAGTCTGTCGTCCTCTTGGAGAACAATGGTGTTCTACCTCTAAAACAGGCTAAGAAAATCCTCCTGACGGGTCCTAATGCCCACAGCATGTGGGCCATGTTGGGCGACTACTCCTTCCCCGCCATGTCGTACTTCTGGAAACGCGTAGAGACCGATCTTGATCATCCCCACACCATCACACTTGTGGAAGGTATGAAGAACAAGGCGCCTAAGGGCGTGACCCTGATGTATGAGCGTGGCTGTGACTGGACAGAGGAGATTGAGACTAAATATGGTGAACTGGGCGACGAGCGTGCCTGGGAGTATGAGATCCTGCACCGTAAGGTTGCCTCTGACGAGAAGGCCGACAAGGCCAATGCCCTGAAACTGGCCAAGCAGGCTGATGTCATCGTGGCTGCTGTCGGTGAGAATGTGATGCTCTGCGGTGAGAACCGTGACCGCAAGGGCCTCCGTCTGCCGGGCAAGCAGGAGCAGTTTGTGAAGGAACTCCTGGCTACGGGCAAGCCTGTGGTACTGGTGATGTTCGGTGGCAGGGCTCAGGTGGTGTCTGGACTTGCCGAGAAGTGTGCTGCCGTCATCCAGGCCTGGTATCCGGGTGAGGAGGGTGGCAACGCTGTCGCAGATATCCTCTATGGTAAGGTGTCGCCATCGGCAAAACTCTCCGTCAGTTATCCGAATACGGAGGTCTATGAGCCGCTCTGCTATAACTATCAGGCTGAGAAAGACCCACGTGTCCAGTGGCCCTTCGGCTATGGCCTGAGTTATACGACCTTTGAGTATCAGAACCTGAAAGTGGACAGTGCAGTAGCAACTGCCGACCAGAGCATCAACCTCTCCTTCGAGGTGAAGAATACGGGTCAGGTGGCTGCTGATGAGATTGCACAGATCTATCTCTCGCCGACAGCCGACGACCAGCAGATCCGTCCCATCCAGTTGCAGGGCTTTGCCCGTGTGAGTCTCCATCCTGGTGAGACCAAGACCGTGAAGGTGAAACTCTATACGGAGCAGTTTGGTTTCTATACTAATGACGGCAAACGTCTGTGGATTGTCCGTCCCGGCTCGTTCATCGTGAAGGTGGGAGCCTCCTCGCAGGATATCCGTCTGCAGCAGCAGGTCACCCTGAATGGAGAACTGGTTAGCAAGCCGCTGAGGGAGTACTATTTCTCAGAGAGTACAGTGGAGTAAACTTATAATCACATAACTTTTTATTCTAACAATTAACAAATGAAAAAGACTTTATTATCAACAGTGATGCTGTGTCTCTCCGCAGTGGTGATGGCACAACCTCAGGGTGGCTTCGGAGGCTTTGGTGGTTTCCAGCGCCCACAGGTGAATCTGGAGACCTCCCAGGAATGGAAGGATGTAAACTATGCCGGCGACGATCAGGCCTATCATACCTGTGACATCTACCTGCCGAAGGAGGAGAAGGCTGCCTATCCCGTTGTAATCCACATCTACGGCAGTGCTTGGTTCAGCAACAACAGCAAGGGTGCTGCCGACCTCGGTACCATCGTGAATGCTTTGTTGAAGGCTGGCTATGCTGTGGTATGTCCGAACCACCGCAGCAGTATGGATGCCAAGTGGCCTGCCCAGATCCACGACATCCGTGCCGTCATCCGCTTCGTACGTGGTGAGGCTAAGAAGTACAAGTTCGATACATCGTTTGTTGCCACCAGCGGTTTCTCTTCCGGTGGTCACCTCTCTTCGACAGCAGCCACCACCAGTGGTCTGAAGCAGACGAAGGTAGGTTCCTACGACATCGACCTCGAGGGTACTGTGGGTTGCTATGCCAATGAGAGCAGCAGCGTGAATGCCGCCTGCGACTGGTCTGGTCCTGTCGATCTCACCGCTATGGACTGCGGCGAGGGTATGAAGATGGGTGAGAACAGTCCTGAGGATGTGCTGTTGGATTCCAAACTGGCCAAGGAACCGGACAAGTATCGTAGTCTGAGTGCCACCTACTATGTCAACAAGAACAATCCGCCTATCATCATCTTCCACGGCGAGAAGGACAATGTCGTTCCCTGTTGTCAGGGTAAGATGTTCTACGAGAAACTCGTGGCTGCCGGTGTGAAGACCGAGGCAACGTTCGTTCCTGAGGGTGGTCACGGCATGGGCATGTACGATGAGGCCAATCTCCAGAAGATGGTCAACTTCCTCAACGCCGTCCGCACAGGCAAGTAATACACCATATTAATATTAAAAGAAACGGCCGTTGCAGGATTCCCCCCGCAGCGGCCGCTTTTTTGCGGAAGTGTCATTTACATTCCTTTTCGGACAGGGCCTGTTTCAGAATGTCTTGAAGTTGTCCGATATAATAAAAAGGTATGTTGACAAGCCGGTAGGGGCGGTTGTCGGGTGCAGGTGTAGTGATGTCTTGAATGGAGAACTCGCCACTCCAGAACCTGACGGCAGTTACATGATGACTGGCGGAATTGACATAACTATGAAGTGAGCGTAGGTGCGAATTTGTACCAGCCTTCACTTCGATGGGTATGATCTGTGTTGATGTCTGCCAGACGAAATCGATTTCTGCATTTGTCCCTTTCTTGTCACGAACCCAGTAGAACTGTTTTTCCTTGTAGTTCTTGTCGAGCAGTATTCTCAGTTCCTGTGCCACGATTTGCTCGGCAGCCCTTCCTCGCCATGTGTCAAGGAGGTCCTTGTTCTGAAGATATTCTATCTGTATGCCAGCCACGAAGTTGGTAACACCGCTGTCAACCATAATCAGTTTTGGAGAGCGGCGTTTAGATGGGATGGCAGGGATGTCTGAAGAGGTGACGGGGTAGTCTAATGAGAGGATATATGCCCGTTCCAGGCAGTCCATCGCTTCGTGAATCTGAGTACTGGTATAACTGCTGTTGCCGAAGTTGGCGAACGTGATGGTTTCTGCAGCTGAGAACCAAGCTGTGTCGAGGATATGGCGGATGATCTTGACCTGTTCCTCGTTTTTGGCATAGCGTTCCACGTCTTCATTATAGCCTTTCAGGAGAGAATTGAAAATAGGAGAAAGTCGCTCAATGTCTTTGTTTTCTGCATAGTCGGCCACAGCCTCCGGCATTCCACCGATGAGTGCGTAGCGGTTGAAATGGCTGATCATCTTGTCATGCATAACTGAAGGAACACTGACATTCTTGAGTAGTTCTACCCACTCTTTGCCTTCCAAGGCATTGAGATATTCCATGAAAGAGAATGGTCGCAGGTTAAGATATTCCACCCTTGCGACAGGGAACGAGACATGTTTCTTTAGCAGACTCTGCAAACGGCTTCCTGCAGTTATTACGTACAGCCAGGGCATCTTCTCATAGAAATAACGAAGCAAACCTACGGCCAGAGGCTCCTCCTGAATCTCGTCGATGAATAGTAGCATCCGCTTGTTCGGGTCGGAAACCACATGGTTTTGTAGACACAGGTATTGCCATATTTCTAGAACGTTGTCCGTCCTTTGAAAGATGGCAGCATCATCAGACAACTCAAGATTGACTTCAATAAAGACATCGAATTCCCGTCCGAACTCCCTGACTAACGTACTTTTTCCCACCTGACGTGCACCTCGGATGACGAGTGGCTTGTGGGGTGTCTTCTCACTCCATCGCCTCAGTTGCGTTATAAGTTCTCTTTCGTACATAATAATCTTTGTAATTTCGGTGCAAATATACGAATTATTTCTAAAACATAGGCAAAAATTACAAGAAATCTTTCTAAAACATAGGCAACACCATCCAAAAACTATCTAATACATAGGCAAAGAATCATGGGGACTGGCTCTTCTGATCCGAGCGCAGCGATGGATCAGGTGCCTGTCCCCGTGATTCTTTGGCACCTGCTATCTGGAGTTCTAAGATGTGGCGTACTGCTTCTGCTAACTATAAGGCCTGGGATGATGGTCACAGGAGTCCGACACCTATCTACTGGAAGCGTCTGCCAAACGTAATGCTCGACTATGCAGAGTGTCTGTTCCGTACCCAGGGTGGTGACTGCCAGGAGGCTTGGGATCAGCTGAACACACTGCGTCAGCGTGCATTCGGTAAACTTGAGGATGGTAACGAGGATGCTCTTACAGGACAGTTCATGGGTTACTACAACAGCTTCGCTGAGTGGGTTGGCCGTCCTGAGGGTGAAGATGTAGACGGTGGTCCTTTCTACAAGAACCGCAAGGATTATCCTATCCCCTTCGGAAGCAATGGTGCTACTGTTGAGGATGCAAAGACATACTATACCAAGTATGCAGCAGAAGGTCCTTGGTACAACGGAGGTAAGGGTTTCAGTTCTGAGGTTTGGAAGGTGGCTGTGAACACAGAGCGTCGTAAGGAGTTCAACTCTGAGTGGTGTCTCCGTCCGGATATGCAGAAGTCTAACTTCATGGCTGACCACGTGGCTACCAACTATCCGAAGCGGAGTGTTGAGGATTTGAAGGATGTGCCCTGGACCAACCGTGACTACGATTACAACGACCTGAAGATGGATATGCCTATTCCTGAGGACGAGATCATCAAGAATCCAGATTGTGAACTGATTTCACAAGGGTAAATCCATTAAAAATTTGGTCATTTCAGGATTAATGTCTATCTTTGCAAGATGATGAAAAAAAGATGGACATATTATCCTTTGTGCTTATGCGCCCTGTGGCTGACGATGGGCTGCACAGGTAACGGTACACAGATGCGTCAACAGTTAGAGGCACTGGAACAACAGTACAATAATGGTGAACAACTGCTTAACGACACGCTCGCTGAAACGTTGGTAGCCTATTTCGACAAACACGGGGATGCCAACGAGCAGATGCGAGCCAAGTATCTCCTTGGATGTACCTATTCTGATCTCAACGAACTACCCCGTGCACTGATGACCTACTATGAGGCTGCCGATTGTGCTGACACCACTTTAGCAGACTGCAATTATAAGGTGCTGAGTCTCATTCATGGACAGTGTGCTTCTATCTTTCATACCCAGGTTCAGCCTCGCAGTGAGTTGAAGGAACTCAGACTTTCTGAGTATTATGCGTGGAAGGACAAGGACACCTTACAGGCCATCAAGCGCTATTCTCAGCAGAGTGGTGCGTATGATTTCCTCAAGATGCCTGATTCTGTCCTCTTCGTCAAGGAACGTTCGGCACGTCTGTTCCGTGAGATAGGAAAGCCTGATAGGGCCGCTCGCACCTTAGGCGGCAGTACCATCACATCCCTACTTAAAAGGGGAGATATCCCCAAAGCCCTCGAATACAGTCGTCTCTATGAGCAGGAGTCTGGCTTGTTTGATGCCGATAAGAATATCGTTAAAGGGTTTGAGATCTATTATTATATAAAAGGTGAATGCTATCTGGCTACCCATCAGCCTGACTCTGCCGAATATTGGTTCAGGAAAGAACTGCGTGACGGCAAGGACATCCGTAATCAGATAGCAGGCAGCAAAGGGCTTCAAGAGGTGTTTGAACAGAAGAAAAACTCCGATTCCATCGCAAAATATGCCACACTTGCCTACGAGTTGAACGATTCCGCCTACTCCCTCTCCGAGATGGGGAACATCCAGAAGTTCCAGGCTTCCTATAATTACAATTATCACAGGTTCCTTGCCAAACAGAAAGAATCTGAGGCTAAGATTGCCTGGCTGAGTGCAATCATCGTCGTACTGATTGCGGGTATTCTGTTTTGGTATTTCTACCGTCGCTATCGTCTTTACAAGAATGCCGCTTTGGATTATCGCTTGAAGACTGCCGAGATTACCAGACGTCTGAGGACAATGGCCAAAAGCAACCCGCCCCAGTATCCGACCCTTGACGATTGGAAGCAGTTGCGCGCATTGGTCGAGCATGAGATACCTTCCTTCCATGATATCATGAATCTGGAGGCCACTCCTTTGACGGAAATGGAATATGATATCTGCCTATTGTCTCGCGTCCATATCCTGCCTAACGAGATAGCCAAGTTGAAGCAATGCGTTCCCTCATACGTCTCGAATATCCGCAAGAGCCTCCTCAAGAAAGTATTCGGCAAAGAAGGAAGTGCAGATGAGTTTGATGATGAAATCGGTAAAATAGGTAATAAAACCATCCCGTTATGAAGAAGTGTCTGTTATTTGTGATAATTATCTTTGGTTGTCTAAGTGCTAATGCCCAAGAAGAAAATGATACCTGGGTGTCAGTAGCCAAGATGAACTGGGAAGATATTGATGAAATACCTTATGAAGAGTTACCTTATGGCGATAGTGGGGAGAATCCAAGTGGTATGGATCTAGATATGGCTATCATGGAACTGGTTGCTGAAGGTCTTGCAGTGATGAATCCCACTCAGAAGGAAGATCCTTGGCAATCATGCGCTATCGTTTTAGCGGATTTCCCGCTTGAAAGTGGTCACGACTATATCCTTCGCCTGACCATAAAGGTTCCCTCTGATGGCACATTTTTTATAGGATTTGGTAGTTGGATATATGAAATCATGCGTCTGGTGCCTGTAAAAAGAGGGGATGACTTCCAGGTTATCGATGTTGAGTATCCTGAATATAAGAACAAACTGATGTCTACCTATGGTACCGTTCTTCTCGGTTGTGGTTGGGTCGTAGGTACCACTATTCTCAAGGAGGTCGAGATATTGGAGAGGACAAGTCTTGCTAGTATCCAAAGCGTAAAGACTGCGAAACGTGACGATGATGTTATCTACAACCTCACGGGCCAAAAGGTTGATACTTCCTATAAAGGCATTGTCATCCAAAATGGCAAAAAGGTTGTGAAATAATTTCACCTCAACTTATGAACAGATTTATGTGGATTTTTCAATCAAGGTATTGAATTTTCTCCTAACTTTGCGCCGTCAAACAAATAAACGAATGAATATGAAAAAGTATGTTTTGATTCTGATGGCGACAATCTGCTGGATGACTGCCAGTGCTGTGGTTCCTGAGCGTAAGATGCTGGAACAAGGAAAGTCGTGGGCTTATGTGTATCACCATATCGAGGACCGGGAGACACCTGGGCCTGATGGGAAGGGATATGATGAATCCACGTGGATGGTGTACTATCAACTTAATGGCGACATTGTCATCAATGAACAGCAGTACATGAAGATGTACAGGCAGGATGAGCGTAACAGGGAGAAGAAATATTACGGTGCCTTCCGTGAGGACGAAGAGGGTCGGGTGTATATGTACAACGACAGTGAAAAGAAAGATGTCATGGTGCTTGACTTCAGCCTGCATTATGATGAAGGGTATTTCCCAGATGTCGTCCGCATTTCAGAGACCATTAAAGAATATGGACAACTGTTCCACCGATACCGCTATAAGGATAAAGTCGGTACCGATGAAAAACTCTACGATTTAGGTTACGTCGCTGTGGAAGGTATTGGTTTCCAAGGTAAAGGTTTGATCTTCATTCCTTATGCGGAAGAACCCGATTGTATTTGCGACTACGAAGAACTGGCCTATGTCATTGGCAGTGACTTCTGGTTTAATGCTTCTGCTTTCAATGCCCCGAAAGAAATCGAACTGACGGATGGCGAGAGACAACTGATAGCCAGCAACAACGACTTTGCTTTCAACCTGTTCCGCAAAGCCCGTGGCGAGGAAAGCAAGGTGCTCTCACCGCTGAGCATCACATACGCCCTGGGTATGCTGAACAACGGAGCAGCAGGACAGACCCAGCAAGAGATAAACCAGACACTCGGCTTTGGCGAGGCAGGTGCCGATGCCATCAACGCCTTTTGTCAGAAGATGCTCAAAGAGGCTGAGACACTTGATGCCAAGACGAAGTCGTTTATCGCCAATACCATCTTCGTCAATGAGGGCTTGGGCTATCATCTGCAGGACGGCTTCATCCAAAAAGCCAACGACTATTACAGCGCCCAGCCGCAGAACCGTGACTTCAAGGACGGGGAGACGATGGATGTCATCAACCAGTGGGCCAGTGACCATACGATGGGAATGATTCCAGAAGTGCTCAATGAACAGTCGTTCAATCCTGGTGCCGTTAGTTATCTGTTGAATGCGTTATATTTTAAGGGTGCTTGGAGCAGTCCCTTTGATATGGCAGAGACAAAGGATGAGTCTTTTGGCGGTGGAGATGCAGTGCCCATGATGCACAAGACTGGCGCAGAGTTTGAGTATACCGAGAATGACCTCTATCAGGCCGTCAATCTGCCTTACAGCAATGGGGCCTATCGTATGAGCGTATTCCTGCCTCGTGAGGGTAAGTCTGTAGGCGACGTGCTGGATGCACTCAGCGGAAGCAACTGGCAACTTAATGGTTGGTCTTGTGAGGTAGATCTGAAACTGCCCCGTTTTGAGACTGATACCAATCAGGATTTGGTTGACATCATGTCAGCCTTGGGCATGCCTACAGCCTTTACATATGATGCAGACTTCTCCTATTTCTGCAACGTGTCAGTATTCATCAGTAATATGTTCCAAGTGGCCAAGATTAAACTTGACGAAGAAGGAACAGAGGCTGCTGCGGTCACAGTCATAGGAGAGGCAACCGCAATGCCCGAAGACCCCAAGAAATTATATGCAAACCGACCCTTCCTCTACATCATCAGCGAACAGTCAACAGAAACCATCTTCTTTATCGGTCAATACATGGGAAAAACTACTACAGGAATTGCTTCGCCTCGTATACAAAGACCAACGGAAGATGGAACCATCTACAACCTCGCCGGTCAAAAGGTAAACGATTCATATAAAGGCTTTGTCATCCAGAACGGCAAGAAGAAATTGATAAAGTAGTCTCTCTCATCTTTCAAATTACTGTCTAAAATCTGGTTTGCGTTTATGCAACCCCTGCAAAATCTTCCCTCAAATCTGGGGCAAGGTTTTGCACGGGGTGCAAAAACGTCCCTCAAAACTGGGGCATGATTTTGCATGGGGTGCAAAAACGTCCCTCAAATCTGGGGCATGATTTTGCATGGGGTGCAAAAATGTCCCTCAAAACTGGGGCATGATTTTGCACGGTGTGCATAAATGTCCCTCAAAACTGGGGCATGATTTTGCACGGTGTGCATAAATGTCCCTCAAAACTGGGGCATAATTTTGCACGGTGTGCATAAACGTCCCCCAGTTTTGGGGCAAGGTTTAGCAAGAAGTTACTCACTTACTCACTTACTCACTATGTACATTAAGGGTAAAACTTATAACTTATAACTTATAACTTTGGACATTTAAGTATTCAACTTACCCACTTACCCACTTACCCATTTATGACAGGAAGGTTTTTACTTTTTCACTTTTTCAGTTTTTCACTTTGGACAGGAAGGTTTTTAGATTTAGAAATTCCTAATTGGAGATATTATATATATTATATATATTATATATATTATAATATATATAATATATATAATATTAATAAATAATATTAAGTGTAATAATTACAATATAAAAATCAAGATTTCTAAAACCATAAATGTCCAAAGTTATAAGTTATAAGTTATAACCTTGATTGCATCGACCTTATTTCTTTTGAAAAACCTTCCTGTCATAAATGGGTAAGCGGGTAAGTGGGTAACTTTTCGAAAAACCTTCCTGTCCAAAGTGAAAAACTGAAAAAGTGAAAAACTTCGACGTCAAGAACAATATTTCGAAAACCTTAATGTACATAGTGAGTAAGTGAGTAACTGAGTAACCTCAAGGTGCAAAACTAAAAAACACCCTCTTCCCTGCACATTATTTAATGAAAAGTACTATCTTTGCAGCATTAATTGATAAGAATTGGTAAGATGAACAAGAAGATTATGATGACGATGATGCTTGCTCTCGTCACAACGACAGGGCTGGCACAGACAAAGACAGCAACTGTCACAGGTTACTCACCCGCACTGAAAGACGGCACACTGGTGTTGGCCGGGATTGGTACTTCTGGAACTGTTGTTGATACCGTGCAGGCCGGACATTTCGCCTACACCCTGCCCGTTGAGGAGTTCACCGAAAGTTTTCTCTCTTTTATTGGCGAAGGTTGCCCTAATTCTTACACTCTTATCTTCCTGCGTCCCGATGTGACTGTGAAAGTGACGGGCAATGACTGTCTTAACCCCTTATGGAAGGTGGAGAGCCCGATACCTGAACAGCAGACACAAAACCGTTTAACGGAGTATTGCCGCGACGTGCTGAAAGAAGGAATGCTGATGGACTTGGCAAAAGAGTCTCGGGAAAAACGAGACTCTGTTACGATGAAATGGATGAAACAGGAGATGGACATCTTGCCCTCACTGCCAGTGGATGCAGCCACAATCCGTGCACTATATGGCATATCCAGAACGGCAATGGAAAGGAAAAATTTCCTGCACATGGAACAGTTGAAAGAACTGGTAAAGACCATCGCTGCCCGTGCACCAAAAGGATTTGAAGAGACATTAGCAGAGATCCATACCTATGTCTATGCGAAGGATGAGCAGCAGATTGCCGTGGAATTGGCCAGCAATGAGAGCGTGTTCTACAAGAAATACGACGATGTGGCGCCAGAGAATATCCTCCAGACCATCCTCGACAGGTATAAGGGCAAGGCGGTGCTTATCGACCTCTGGGCCACATGGTGCGGTCCCTGTCGTGCTGGTCACAAGACCATGAAGCCCATGAAGGAAGAGATGAAAGGTCAGAATGTCCGGTTTGTCTACATCACCTCACCCTCATCGCCTCAGACCACCTGGCAGGAGATGCTAAAGGACATCGATGGTGACCACTACTACCTGACGGATGAACAATTCCATTATATCATGAATAAGTACGAGTCGATTGGCATCCCCACTTACGCCATCTACAACACCAAGGGTGAACAGACCTACAAGAACATCGGTTTCCCAGGAAATGAAGTCATCCGCAAAGAGTTGGAAACAGCAAGCAAATAATAGGAAGCCTTATAATTAACGAGGGTGTGTCAAAACTGACACACCCTCGTTTTGCTATCTGTCAAACAAGCCTTAGCGCTTGATGAACTTACACGTTGCCTTGTGACCCTGCTGGTCGGTGGCGATGGCGATATAGACACCTGCAGGCAGTTGTTCTGTGGATACCTCTGCATAACCACCGCTCAACTGTGCCTGGAGGGAAGCCACCGTCTGTCCGGCAAGGTTGGTAATCCTGACTTGCAGACGATCTGCCGAGGTGCTGCGGATGGCGAGGTTACCCTGCAGGTAACTGATGCTGATGCTCTCCGTAGCGTCCAGAGTGATGTCGCGGATGCCGACACCCTGCGACTGGTCGACGAGGGCAGCATAACTCGACGTGATATTGGCCTTGGCGATGGTGGGGAAGTTCATCACGAAGATGTCAGAGCCACCGTCGGGATAGCGGCCTACCGACTCATCACCCTTATGCTGGCTGTAGAAGAACTGGTCGCTCCACGAACCGTCGGCGGCAGTGAGCAGGATATAACCGCCCTCTGCGGCGAGTTTGAAGGAGGCGTGCAGTTGTGACAGCGGGTCGAGTTTGTCGCACCAGATGACGAGATAGCCGTGTGCGGGGATAACCGTCGAGGCACCGTCGGCGGCAATCTGGTATTTCTGGGGTTTGTCAGGATTGTCTGACAGGTACATGCCTGCCACGTCGATATCCTTATCGGTGGTATTGTAGAGTTCTACCCAGTCGTTACGCTTCCAGTATTCGTTGGCGAAGATGCTGTTGGCAGCACTCACCTCGTTGACACGCACCGGTGTGATGCCCTGGGCCATCATCTGTTCGCTGGAGAGTGGTTCGAAGCAGGCCACAAGCGATACGCTGGCATCGCTGGGAAGATCCATCTTGGTGGCTGTGGAGACGACATTGTCGCCGCTCTTCCAACCCGTGAAGGTATAGCCTGCGGGTGCCTTGGCCTCGAGGGTGACAGGTGCGAAGAGATGACCCTTGAAGTCGGCGTACGGTACTTCCATACCGTTGACAAGGAGGGTAGCCCCCTCGGCATTGGCACTGAGTGTGACATCCTGTCTGTTGACATTCTTCAGTTTCATCGGCTCATATTGCTTCAGGTGGACAGTCATCTTCTTGGAACGTCCATTCAACTCTTTCTTGATGGTCTCGACGGCGCGCTCGGGGTCGTGTCCGGCGTTGATGTACTCTTGGTTCTTCATCAACTGGCACATGGCCTTGATGTTGTTGTACAACTCGTCGACGATGGCATTGGCACGGGTGGGCTCGAAGACACTGCCTCCCATCAGACAGAAGGTGTCGATGAACTTTTTGCGGAAACCGTCGTGGTTCAGCATGTTGAGGAAGAAGTTGACGAACTCCATGTTCTTACTCTCTCTCGGGGCCTTGTTGTCCTTGAACTGCTCGAAGGTGGCGAAGGGATCGTCCTTGCTGTAGTTCCAGCAGCCCTTGAAGGCGTAGTCGAGGTCGAAACTGATGAAACGGTAGCGTCCGTCGTTCTGACTGCGGTAGCACTTGATATTGTTGTCGGGCCAGTCGTCGTTGTAGAGGAAGAAGGTGACAGCCATGTAGTTGATGTACTCGTCGATGTCGAGGAGAGTCTTCAGTTCCTCATAGACACCTGTCTCGTTGATCTTCTTACCGAGTTCATAGATGCGTTTCATCACCTCGTCGCTGCCCTTCTTGACCTCACTGTTCTCCAGGGCATCGAGTTCCTCGTCGTCATAGCCGAAGTTGGCATCGGCAAACTTATCGTTGTTGGGCTCACGCATGTTCAGTACACCACGGAGTTCGCCGTTCACATATTCTATGATAGGTACGTAAGACTGCACGTCGAGGTCGATGCCGGAACGCTGGATGATAGTCTCCAGGGCAGGATCGATGAAGCGGGCGTTGTGTCGCCAAATGTCGTTACCACCGTTGCGGATAAGCAGTACCTTATTACGGTTATAGGGCTTCTGCGGGAAGAAAGGATAGTCTAGACGGTTCAGACCGTCGAAGATCTTATTGCTCTTCAGTTTGAAGGAACGGTACTCCTGCGAACGGGTATAGCCGCCTGAGACGCTGAGGTTCACATCCTGGTTGAAGAGCATCTCACCTTCCGGACTCAGGAAACTGAAGTTCACAGGACGGTCCCAGGAACAGTTGTAGTTCTTGGGGGAGTTCTGACCATTGCCCGTCTCACCGTTGGTGCCGTCACCGTCGGTATCCAGTCCGATCTTCTCGTCCCAGAGGAACTCCTCGTCGGCTACGATACTGATGATCGGCAGGGTGTATTTGTTCGTGGTCTGGATATAAGAACGCGTCACGGGAACGCTGGGCAGAGAACCGTCCTTGAAGAGACGGAACGTGAAGTTGGTGGTTCCTGCGATGGTGAATTCGCCGTTCGTACTCTCCTGGGTGGGGAACTCAGTATAACCGACAGGCAGTGACTCCCACGAGATCTCGTCGAAGTAGAAGTTGTTGTCCTCTTTCTTATCAATGTTCAGGTTGAAGGCGATGGTCTGCAGGGAGTAGGTGACCGTCCAGCCACCCCAGCCTCCCCAGCCGCCGCCACCGCTCCACTGTTCGCCGGCTTGGTCGGAGTTGATGTAACCTTCACATTTGATTACCGTCCATTCGGTGGTGACATTGTATTGACCGTCTAACATGCTGACAAGCGTTTTCTGAGTGTTCCAGCCCCAGCCCGTTTCCACTTCGATGGCCTCACCGGGTTTCTTCTGGGCGAAGGCCTTGATCTTGGTAGCTTTGTCGGCACGTACCCTCATGGTGAAACGGTACTTTTCGCCGGTCTGCCAGACATGATCCGGGGTATAGACAAAGAACTGGGCGGCGTCATCGCTCTTGGCACCCTTGACTGCTTTTACGATGACACCACGGGAGTTTTTCACGCCGACCCCGTCGGTGATGCGGTATTCTATTTTATTGGTGTTTCCATCCTTGCTTCCAAAGCAGGAGGCATCCTCACCCTCGCAGTTGCCGTTCTTCACCTGCTGTGTCCAGGGATCTTCCGTGGGGATGTCCTTCGGGTCTGTGGGCAGACTACCGTTGGTGGTATAGGTCAGACGGGTGCCTGCGGGGATGTCCACCTTGATGGTCAGAGAGCCATTGAACAGTTTACTGTCCATATTGACTTTCGGGGCATCCAGACGTTTGTCGGCAAAGACGGCTGTGGCATTGGTCTCACCAGGGGTGGGTTTGGCAGTCCATCCCCAGTCGTTGCCGCCATCGGTCTTCCGGGCCCATGCCGTACGACTCAGGGCTTCGGGGTATTCCTGACTGGTAATGAGTTTTCCGTCGGCATCGCTCAGGTAGATAGCACCACCGTCGCAGTCGAGTTTGAAGGGTGCCTGTGCATCGTCCCTGTCATGGGAACCCAGCCAGATGACTTGGAATCCTTTGGCGGGAACTTTTCCTACATAACTCGGCATGAGCCATTTCTTAAGGTTTTCGGCATCGTTACTCAGATACATGCCTCCCAGGTTGATTTCCTCGTCAGAGGGATTGTAGACTTCAATCCAACTGTCGAAATTGATGGCAGGACTCATGACCTGTCCTGCATTTGAGGCCATCAGTTCGTTGATGACCAGAACTACTGATAGTAAAGTTGACCACATAATACTTTTAATGAAATTTGGCCGCAAAGGTACTAAAAAAAAGGTATGTCTAAAATAATTAATGTATAAATTATGTGTAGAAAATACACGTGAATGTTAAGGGTGTTACATTTTGAATAATTCTTGATACATTTGGAGGGTTTTTTCTGCAAATTCTTTTGTACCTTTGCAACCTATTAAACAACAATTATTGGTATGAGAAAGACTTTTTTACTATTGTTGACCCTGTTGCTTTGTCTGACGGCACAGGCAAAGACGGTGAAGTTTGGGAAGGGTCAAGTGAAGGTGACGACGGTGGCGAAGAACGCCGTGCGTATCCAGTATTTTGAAGGAACGTTGGTTGACACGCTCCCTGACTGGCTCTATGTGAAACACAATGAGGTGGAGAGTAATGCCATATCCGTCAATGTGGATGCACGGCAGCAACGGCTGACCGTCAAGAATAAGCAGGGACGGGTGGTGTTTACGGCTCTCCGTCATCAGTTACAGGCTGGTGAGGCTAAACTGGCTTTTGTCTCTCCCGAGGATGAATTCCTATATGGACTGGGACAGTTTCAGGATGGCTATAGCAATGTAAGAGGCCTTTCTCGGCGGCTCACACAGGTGAATACTCAGATATCCATTCCGATGCTCTTGTCGAACAAAGGTTATGGCATCCTTTGGAACAACTACGGTCTGACGGAGTTCAACCCTTGCGACCTCAGCGTCGCGCTGGAACGGCGAGAGGGACAAGGTGCCAGTGAGGTGGTGAATGTCACCACGACAGAGGGTAATCGTCGGGAGGTGCGCCAGCGTAACCTCTATGAAGCCACTATCGACGTGGCAGAGGCTGGCGACTATGCGCTGTTGCTCGACGTAGGCCAGAAAATGGCACGCCGACACAATCTCCTCATTGACGGGAAGACTGTCATTGAGATACAGAATACGTGGTTGCCGCCTACGGCTTCGGCCATCGTGCATCTGACGGCAGGAAAGCATCAGTTGACGGCAGAACTTTCACGAGGCGACAAACCCGTAGTCTATTATAAGAAAGTGAACAACGAGACGGTGTTCCGTTCACCGATTGCCAATGCCGTCGACTATACCGTGTTTGTCGGCACTCCCGACGAGATCATTGCCTCCTATCGCTACCTGACAGGCGAGTGCCCTCCCATGCCGACATGGGCACTGGGCTATATCCATTGTCGCGAACGCTTCCATTCCTCTGACGAGATCTTGCAGACAGCCAAGCGCTTCCGCAAGGAAGAGATGCCTATTAGCGTGATTGTCCAGGACTGGCAGTACTGGGGCAAGTATGGCTGGAACTCGATGCAATTTGACGAGCAGTACTATCCCGACCCCAAGGCTCTGACAGACAGTCTGCACCAGATGGACATCCGACTGATGGTGAGTGTCTGGTCGAAGATTGACAAGAACTCAGAGGTGGGTCGGCAGATGGTAGCCGGCAACTATTATATCCCCGGTACCGACTGGATTGACTTCTTCAACCCGGAGGCGGCTTCCGCCTATTGGAAGCACTTCAACCAGCGACTGGTTCCCCTCGGTATTGATGCCTGGTGGCAGGATGCTACGGAGCCTGAGAATGACGACCTAGTAGGACGGCGTGTGAATAATGGGCGCTGGGCGGGCGAACTGGTGCGTAACGTCTATCCGTTGCTGGTGAACAAGACGGTCTATGAAGGTCTGATGAAGGCAGGCAAGGAACCGATGATCCTCACCCGTTGCGGTTTCCCGGGCATCCAGCGTTATGGTTCTGCCCTGTGGAGCGGTGATGTGGGCAACGACTGGGAAGCGTTCCGCAGGCAGATCACGGCGGGTCTCGGCATGCAGGCCGCAGGTATCCCCTGGTGGACTTACGACGCAGGTGGGTTCTTCCGTCCCGGAGACCAGTACAACAATCAGGACTATATCGAACGGATGCTCCGTTGGATACAGACCAGTGTCTATCTGCCTCTGATGCGTGTGCATGGTTATATGAGCAATACGGAGCCTTGGAATTACGGTGAGGAGGCCCAGCGATTGTTTAAGGTGAGTCTGCAGGAGCGTGAGACCTTGCAACCCTATATCAAGGCTTGTGCCGAACGTGTGTCGAAAGAAGGCTATACCCTGATGCGCCCGTTGGTGTTTGATTTCGCCGACGACCCTCAGGCCCTGAGGCAGAAATACGAGTATATGTTCGGTCCCTCATTGCTTGTCAGTCCGATTACAGAACCAGGTGTCACGGAGTGGAAGACCTATCTCCCCAAGTCTGAGGGCGGATGGGAAGAAATCCATACGGCTGAGCATTTCGAGGGCGGACAGACCGTCACCACAAAGGTGCACAAGGAGTTTATCCCTGTCTTCGCACGAGTCTCTCACAAAAAAGAACTGACGGAAAGTTTAAAAAAGTAAGTATAGATGAAAAGAATTCTTTTAAGCATCGCCCTGATAGGGTTGGTGATGGCGGCAGCGGCACAGCGTGTGGCCTCACCGAACGGGAAGTTGACGGTAGAAACGAAGGGTAGTGGACTTGTGGTCAGTTATGATAACCAACAGGTGCTCGACATCCCTGCCGTGGGCTATGAAGGTAGTCAGGCGGTACCGAAACTGAAGGGGACTGGTACGGTGAAACCCGACTATCAGATGCTGGCCGGCAAACGGCTGCACTGTACCAATGAGGCGAATGTCTATCAGGCATCTTTGGGGAAGAATGTACGCTTGGTGGTGCGCCTCTATAACGACGGACTCGCCTTCCGTTACGAACTATCAGGATTGAAGGATGCCTCCCTCCCAAGGGAACAGACCACCTACCGTATTCCAGAAGGTACGAAGCGCTGGATACAACAGTGGACCGATGCCTACGAGGGCTTCTTCCCCCTGACGACCTCCTATAAGACACAGCCTGTACGCTCCTTTAGCGGAACATTCAAGTCAGCCGATGGCTGGAACATCCGTTGGGGGTATCCTGCCCTCATCGAGCCTGCTGACGGGGTGTTTGCCCTGCTCTCCGAGGCGAATATCGAGCGCCGTCAGAGTGCCTCGTGCCTCTATAGCGATGGGGAACTCTACCGTGTGACCCCCGACCAGAATGAGGTGAAGGTGTCGGGTGAGTGGCATAGTCCGTGGCGGGTGGCCATCATCGGAAGTCTGGCTGATGTGGTGGCTTCCACCCTTATCACCGATGTCTCTGAACCCTGCAAACTCGAGGATACCAGTTGGATCCGTCCGGGGGTGGTGTCGTGGGTCTACTGGGCCTATAACCATGGCAGCAACGACTATAATATCATCAAGAAATATGTGGATTTGGCAGTTGCCCTCCATCTCCCTTATGTGTTGATCGATGCGGAGTGGGATACGATGAAGGATGGCAAGACCGTTGAGGATGCTGTCAACTATGCCAAGTCGCAGGGCATTCAACCGATGATCTGGTACAACTCTTCTGTGGGTTGGGTGGATGGTGCGCCTACACCTAAATACCGTCTGAACAAGCCAGAGGATCGCGAGAAGGAGTTTGCCTGGTGCGAACAGATTGGGGTGGCCGGTGTGAAGATTGACTTCTTCTCTGGCGACAACCAGATGAATATGGACTACTGTATCGAACTGATGGAGTGTGCCGCCCGGCATCATCTGTTGGTGAACTTCCACGGTGCCACCATTCCGCGTGGTTGGCAGCGTACCTATCCGAACCTGCTCTCCACCGAGGGGGTCTATGGAGCCGAGTGGTATAATAATGTACCGACATTCACCAAGCAGGCGGCATCTCACAATGCCACCCTGCCCTTTACCCGTAATGTCATCGGGCCGATGGACTATACCCCCTGTGCCTTCAGCGACTCCCAGCATCCGCATATCACGTCGAATGCCCATGAACTCGCTCTGACGGTACTCTTCGAGAGTGGCTTGCAGCATCTCGCCGACAGACCGGAGAGTTTCCTGGCACAGCCGCAGGAGGTACAGCAGTTCCTTTCCACCCTGCCGAATGTGTGGGATGAGACCCGTCTGCTCGACGGCTATCCCGGAGAACGGGTTGTCATCGCCCGTCGTAGTGGGAATACCTGGTATGTGGCTGGTATCAACGGACGCGATGACGTACAGACACTGAAGTTCGACCTCTCGTTCCTCGGTTCTGAGGACTGGCGGGTGGAAACCTTCGCCGACCCCGTCGGTGGCGGCTGGGATCTGTCCACGTCGAACCGTCTCCCCTCACAGATGATCTGTCAACCCCGTGGCGGTTTTATCCTGAAGATCTCTCCAGCCCAGCCGAAGCCCTTGCTCCGTACCTGTGTCGAGACGGGTGAACTGGAAGGTGTCGTCGATGGTGCGTTAGCCGTCTATAAGGCCATCCCATATGCTGCCCCGCCAGTGGGTAATCTGCGTTGGCGCGCCCCGCAGCCCGCTAAGGCGTGGGAGGGTGTACTCAAATGCGACAAGTTCGGCCCCTGGCCACCACAGCCAACCCGTCAGGGTCGTACGGCAGATATGATGAGTGAGGACTGTCTTTACTTAGGTATCGCAACCCCAGCCACCTCCACAGCCGACCGTCTGCCGGTGATGGTGTGGATTCACGGAGGCGGTTTCCAGACAGAGCACTATGGTGGTGACCTGTGGAAATACCTCGCCTTACGGGGTGTGGTCATCGTCAGTGTGGAATACCGGACGGGAGCCTTAGGATTTATGGCACATCCCGAATTGTCGAAGGAGGATCCCCAAGGCCATTCCGGTAACTACGGCCTGCTCGACCAGATTTATGCGCTCCAGTGGGTGCAGCGTAACATCGCCAACTTCGGCGGCGATTCCTCGAAGGTGACTATCTTCGGTGAGAGTGCCGGTGCCATCAGTTGTAGTCTGCTCTGTGGCTCACCCTTGGCAAAGGGCCTCTTCCGTGCGGCTATCAGTCAGAGCGGAGGCTCGTTTGCCCCGTGGAGTGACCAGCCCCGTTCGTTGGGTCTGGATGCCTCGCAGAAGGGTGCCGAACAACAGGGTCTCGCCTTCCAGAAGCATCTGAAGAAGAAGTCCCTCAAGGAACTGCGTCAGATGGATGCCATGTCGCTCTGCGATGGGAATGTGGGCTTTGCGGGTTTCTGGCCTTGTGTGGATGGTTATGTGATTACCGACGACCAGTACCGTCTCTATGAGAGAGGGGAGTATAATGATGTACCCGTCATTGTGATGACCAACAGCGATGAGGGAGCCCTCTTCTCACCGGGGAATATCAAGACTGACGACTACCAGAAACAGGTACGTCAGATCTTCGGTGACTTTGCTGACGAGGCCCTGAAGGTCTATCCCGGAAATACCGACGATGAGGCCTGGCACGGTTTTGGCGACGCCTTCCGTGATATGGGTTTTGCCTGGCCTTCTTACGCTTGGGTGAGTCTGCAGAACAAGACAGGTAAGAGTCCTGCCTACGCTGCCTTCCTCGCTCAGCCCTCTACACGTAGTTTCTCTCAGGATAAGCGTCGTATAGGGGTGGCCCATGCGGATGATATCCTCTATCTGAACGGGGAGTTCCTGATGCAACCCGACAAATATCCTGCGGAGTCGGCTGTGGCAGAGATGATCCAACAGTACTGGGTGAACTTCGCCAAGACGGGGAATCCCAACGGTACCGGTCTGCCTTACTGGCCCTCGTTCGATGATGCGAAACCCACCACGATGCAGTTTAGTAACGGTGCTTCGCTTATCATGCGCCCCAACCGCGAGAAGATCGACTTCGTGGACCGCTTCTATAAGGCCAAGCGCGAAGAGACAGAACGTCAGAGAAAGTAAAAACAGATATGAATCCCATCGTCAACCGTTTCTGTGCAGTGTTGTTGGGCTGCACCATCATCTTGTTTTCCTCATGTAACAAGGAGGACAACCCCGTTACGCCTGTCAACCCACCAGTGACGGGAGCGTATATCATCGGTACTGTCTACTATCCCCAATACAGTGCCCTCACCAACTATAATTTCCTCTATCCCTCTACCGACCCCTACGGCAATCCCGTCATGCTGTCGGGTACCATCTCCATGGGACCGGAGGTGACGAAGGACAATGCCCTCGGACTGGTGCTCTATAACCATTATAGCATCTTCAAGTCTGACGACTGTCCGTCGAAGGGAAAACTCGACATGCAGGACAAGATGCGGGGCAGTGGTTTCATCGTGGTATCGCCCGACAGTTACGGTTTCGGTTCTACGGCCAACCAGTCGCAGACCTACTGCATGGCTCGTCAGAATGCGCAGGCCAGTGTCGATGCCCTCCTTGCCGCCCGACAGTTGCTGACGCAGGCAGGCTACAACTATGGCGATGCCCTCATCAATATCGGTTATTCGCAGGGAGCACAGACGGCCATCGGTGTATTGCGTCATATCAGTGAAAATAATCTCGATATCCATTTCATCCGTACCATTGCCGGTGCAGGACCCTACGATCTCACGGAGACCTACCGTCAACTCATCGCACAAGATGCAGCGGGCAGGTCAAGTAATGCCGTCAGTGTGTTGTTGGCCTACAATGAGTTTGCCAGACTGGGATTGACCTATCCGGAGATGTTCCGTGAACCGGTACTGAATCATGTGGGCGACTGGTTCCTGAGTAAGCAGTATGGACGTCAGGAGATTGACGAGATGATTGGGGAGGAAGTGAAACTTACAGACTGTCTGGCTCCGGCACTATTGGATATGGAAAGCAGTGCCTCACAACGACTGATTAAGGTGTTTGAAGCCGATAACCTATGCAAGGGATGGACACCCCGTCAAGATGAAAACATCCTGCTTTTTCATAGTCTTGTCGACGACACTGTGCCGTACGAGAATACCACCTTGCTCTATGACTTCCTGACAAAAGAAGGTGTGGAAAACATTGAACTGGACAAAGGGAAATACGGTATCCTGTTCGAAGATTCCCACACTTTCGCGTCGCTAACTTTTATCAACCACACCAAGGAATGGTTCTGCGACTATTTTGGTATTCCTCAGTGGTAAGTAGGGTGTTTACTTGTTAGTCTCTGGGGCCTTTTGGGTCTTGGGTTGGCGGTGCTGGAACTTGCCATCGTGCTTACCCTTGCCGGGACCGCCAGGTTTGCCTGCATTCGGACCTCCCTTCGGTCTGCCCGGGGCGTTGCCTCTGCCAGCGGCATTGCCCTTGCCACGTTTCGACAGACGGTTCATCGACTGCTTCTCCAGTTCGTAGACCCGTTGGATCTGTTTTGGGGTGAGGAACTTGCTGTACTTCTTGTAGTAGTCCTGTCGTAGGGTGAGGATCTTCTGACTGTGGTCGAACTGATCCTGAATGGATTTCTCCACTTCGGCATCTGTCATCTCCGACTTCTTCTGATGCTTTCCCTTTCCCTGCGGACGGAGGGCCCACACCTCTTTCTGATAGGCACTGAAGGTCTCTACGAACTTCTGGCTGGTGGCATCGTCGATGGCCAGTTGACGGGAGATGTGCTTGGCCTGCATCTCTGCCATCTGTTCACGACTCATGCGTTGTTTCTTACTGTGCTGCTGTGCAGCGTTGTTGTCCTGTGCCGATACGGCGGTGCAGAATACAACCATCATGACGGTTGTCAGCAGGATTCTAAATACTTTCTTCATTGTTTTGGTCATTTAAATCGTTGTTTAAGAATTGTTCTTCCTGATAAACCTCCAACAGGTAGTCTTGGTCTTCCGTGCTGAGGTTGTTGAATGCCAGTTCCACACTGGTGAAGTCGTCGGTGACGGCATCATTGCCTTGTGGCAGGGCTTTCCTGACGATGAGGAACAGGGCGAGACAGGCGGCAGCGGCCAGCAGCGTGCGGAAAGCCATACGAACAATCCGGGCCTTTCGGGACGAGGAGGTATACTCTTTCCTTTTTCCACCTTCCTCTTTCCACTTTTTCATGACGTTCTCCTCCAACTGGTCGAAGAAGCCGTCGGGTACGGTGTAGGGCATCTGTTTGCCGATGCGGTTGAAATCATAATTCTGTTCCATAATTATATCTCGTTTGAGTTCATAAACTTGATAATCTTCTCTTTGGCAAAGTGGTAGTTCGCCTTGACAGTAGCCTCCGTAGAGTCCGTGATGGCAGCAATCTCGCGGTACGACAGGTCATCGTAGTAGCGCAGGTTGAACGCCAGTTGTTGTTTGGCGGGTAGGGCCGTAATGGCCTTCTGTAGTCTGACAGCCTCTACGTCGCTATAGTCGAAGTAATCGTCGGCCTTCATCGTGAGGGTGGCAGCAACCGTGTCATCAAGCGACAGGGTGGTCTTCCCTTGGTTCCGTCCCAACAGGCGCAGGGCCTCGTTGGTGGCGATGCGGAAGATCCAGGCCCTGAAGGTGCCTTCGCCGCTATACTGGTCGATGCAGCGGAAGATTCTGATGAATGCTTCCTGTGTGGCATCCTGCGCATCGGCATGACTGACCACCAGTCGGCGGATGTGCCAATAGACGGGCTCTCTGTATTCCGCCATCAACAGCCGGAATCCCTTTTCCGCATTCTCCCTGATCGCCGGGAGGATATGATTGTCATCTGTCATCACTTATATGACCTTCGAAAAGACAAAAAGTAAAATCTTAACATTGCAAAAAAGTAGAGAGGATATTCGTTTATGTCCCGAAAAAGATGTATCTTTGCACACACAAATGAAACTTAAACCCAATTGAAATGGAAAAAATGTTATCTAAAGTGCTGTTGACAGCGCTGCTATTCCTGCCTGTTGCCAGGGTGATGGCAGACGACTATGCGACTCTCCACACGGAGAAGATCCAGAATCCCATGTTGTGGGCCGATGTGCCTGATCCCGACGTGATTCGCGTCGGTGACACCTTTTATCTTGTATCCACTACTATGCACCTGATGCCGGGTGCTCCCGTTATGGCCTCGAAAGACCTGAAGAACTGGGAGACGGTGGGTTACATCTTCGACAAACTGACCGACTCACCGAAGTACGACCTGCTTGAAGGTACCGTCTACGGACGTGGTCAGTGGGCCACTTCGTTGAAGTATCACAACGGGAAATTCTATGCACTCCTGGCTCCTAACGAACAGGGTGCGATGGGTGATACCTATATCTTCTCTGCCGACAAGGCCGAGGGCCCGTGGAAGATCGTTTCCCGTATGCGTCACTTCCATGACTGTTCGCTGTTCTTTGACGATGACGGTCGCGTGTATGTAATATATGGTACGGGAGAGTTGATGGAACTGAAACCAGACCTCTCTGATGTGATAGAAGGTACACACATGCGTATCTTCCAGAAGGAAGCCGACGAGACCGGACTCCTGGAAGGCTCACGTGTCATCAAATATAACGGTAAGTACTACCTCCTGATGATCTCGCATGTCTATGCTGCCGGCAGACACCGTCGTGAGGTGTGTTACCGTGCCGACGATATCCACGGGCCCTACGAGAAGCAGGTAATCCTGGAGAGCGAGTTTGGTGGCTTCTCCTACGAGGCTCAGGGAACGATTGTCGATTCGCCCTCCGGCGACTGGTACGGTATCATCTTCCAGGATCGTGGCGGCGTGGGGCGTGTGCTCACCGTGATGCCCTGTCGCTGGATCAACGGTTGGCCGATGCTCGGCGACGAGAACGGTAAGGTGCCCGATGAGGTACGTCCGTTCGTAAGTGGACAGCCAGAGACTTCCATTGTGAAGAGCGATGACTTCTCCGAGGAGAAACTCGGTCTGCACTGGCAATGGAACCACAACCCCATCGACGCAGCATGGAGTCTGACGGAGAAACCCGGTTTCCTTCGTTTGAAGACCAACCGCGTGGTGGAGAATATCTACCTTGCTCCCAATACGCTGACACAGCGTATGGAAGGTCCGCAGTGCAGTGCCTATATCGTGGTGGACTACTCGAACATGAAGGACGGCGACTGCGCAGGTTTTGCGGCTTTCAACAGCGATACGGGTGGTCTCTTCATCAAACGTACAGGCAAGAACTATTTCCTGGAGATGAACGAACTATCAGTACAACTGTCTGAGCGCAACAAGGAGGTAACCAAGGTTGACCAGAAGATGGTTGAGGGTGTTGCTCTATCTAAACTCTATCCCAAGGCCAAGAAGATCTGGCTGCGTATCGATGCCGACTTCCGTCCCAATCAGGATGGACGACGCATGGGTGGTGCCGACAAGGCGAACTTCTACTACAGCATGGATGGTGAGCAGTGGACTCAGATCGGTACGAAGGACTACCGTCTCAGTTTCGACTGGCGCCGTTTCTTCATGGGTACCAAGTTCGGTATCTTCTGCTATGGCACGAAACCGAAGGGTGGCTTCGTGGATGTCGATGAGTTCTGTTATCAAAAGATTAAGTAAGATATGAAGAAGACGATAATATGCAGTTTGGCACTGCTGTGCCTGACAATAGGGACGAAAGCCCAGACCATTTCGAGCCCTGACGGAAAGATACAGGTGACATTGGACCTGCAGGACGGGAAACCGTGCTATAGTGTTAATTATGAGGGACAGGCGATGCTGAACCGCTCGGCCCTCGGTGTGGTGACGAATATCGGTGATTATACCCAGGGACTGACCCTCAAGGAGGGCTTTGGGGCGATGCCCGTCAGCGAGACCTACACACTGCGTAACATCAAACAGCGTCAGGTGAGTTATCAGGCCAACGAGGGTGTGGCCACCTATCTGCAGAACAACCAGCCCGTGATGGATATCACCTTCCGCGTCAGCAACCGCGATGTGGCGTTCCGCTATAAGATTTATCCGAAGCGCGACACCCGTGTCTGTGTGGTACAGAGCGAGGCCAGCGGTTTTGTGATGCCAGAGGGTACCACCACCTTCCTCTGTCCGCAGTCGAAGCCGATGGGTGGCTTTGCTCGTACCTCTCCGAGTTATGAGACATCCTATACCCTCGATGATACGATGGGTAAGAACGGCTGGGGCGAGGGCTATACCTTCCCCAGCCTCTTCAAGACGCCGTCAGGATGGGTGCTTATCAGCGAGACGGGTACGGATGGCGGTTATGTAGGCTGTCGTCTGCTGAACGACGGCGGTGCCAACTATCGCATTGGTTTCCCGCAGCCGGGAGAACTCAATGGCGTGGGTTCCGTGACCCCTGCCATGTCACTGCCTGGCGAAACACCTTGGCGTACTATTACCGTGGGTCCTCTGGCGAATATCGTGGAGACCACCGTGCCTTTCGACCTCGTACAACCCAAGTACAAAGCCTCGCAGGACTACATCTACGGCAGAGGCTCATGGAGTTGGATCATCGGTATGGACAACAGTTGTAACTTCGACGAGCAGAAACGCTATATCGATTTCTCTGCCGCCATGGGTTACCAGAGTGTGTTGATCGATGCCTTCTGGGATAAGCAGATCGGCTACGAGAAGATTGCTGAACTGGCCCGCTACGGCAAGACCAAGGGTGTGGGACTTTTCCTCTGGTACAACTCCAACGGAAAGTGGAATGATGCCCCACAGACACCTATCGGAAAGATGGACAATGCCCGTATCCGTCGCGAGGAGATGAAATGGATGCAGGACAATGGTATCCGCGGTATCAAGGTGGACTTCTTCGGCGGCGACAAGCAGCCGACGATGCAACTCTATGAAGATATCCTCGCTGATGCCAATGACTTCGGACTGCTCTGTATCTTCCACGGATGTACGTTGCCGCGTGGTTGGGAACGGATGTACCCCAACTATGCTGCTTCGGAGGCTGTGCTTGCCTCGGAGAACCTGCACTTCGGACAGGGTGCCTGTGATGCGGAAGCCCGTAACGGCTGTACCCATCCGTTTATTCGCAATACTGTCGGTTCGATGGACTTTGGCGGTTCTACCCTCAACAAGTATTATAGTGCCGACAACAAGCGCGGTACCGTGCGTAAGACTTCTGATGTCTATGCTCTCGCTACTGCCGTACTCTTCCAGAGTGCCGTGCAGCATTTCGCGATGGCTCCCAACAACCTCACCGATGCCCCTGCCTGGGCCATTGACTTCATGAAACAGGTGCCGACGACCTGGGACGAGGTGAAGTTCATCGACGGCTATCCCGGTAAGTACGTCATCCTGGCCCGTCGCCGTGGCGACAAGTGGTATGTGGTGGGTATCAATGCCGAGAACGAGCCGTTGAAGAAGACCATCACGCTCCCGATGTTTGAAAAGGATAAGGAGATGACGGTCTACAGCGACGACGCCCAGTTGAATGGCAGCGTAAAGACACAGAAACAGAACAAGAAACAACAGGTCGTCGTTACCATTCCCTGTAACGGAGGCGTGGTGATTGTAGGGTGATATTTAACAAATGTAACATACGACAAAGCATCTGAAACACTGTCAAATATCGCTTTAAGGAAAAGTACGTACCTTTGCACCGAAAAGGTACGTACTTTTATTTTAAAACCATTCAATATGATTCAATCAAAACTTAAAACCGTGCTCTTTGCGGCGCTGTTAGTTGCGCTGCCGGGTACGTTGACAGCCCAAAAAAAAGCTGCCAGTAAAAAGGTCAAGACTGAGGAAACCGTTCAGCCCGCTGACCCTAACTTTTACATTTTCCTTTGTTTCGGACAATCCAACATGGAAGGCAACGCCCGTCCTGAGGCTGTCGATCTCGCCAGTCCGGGTTCCCGTTTCCTGTTGATGCCTGCCGTGGATTTCCCTGCCGCCAACGGTCGCCCGGAGCGTAAGATGGGTGAGTGGTGCGAGGCTTCGGCTCCCCTGTGTCGTCCTAACACGGGTCTGACCCCCGCCGACTGGTTCGGACGTACCCTCGTGGCCTCTCTGCCGGAGAACATCAAGATCGGTGTCATCCATGTGGCTGTTGGTGGTATTGACATCAAGGGATTCCTCCCCGACAGTATCTCCGATTACGTGAACAAGAAGGCTCCGGGTTGGATGAAGGGTATGCTTCAGGCCTACGACAACAACCCCTACGAGCGTCTGGTCACACTGGCAAAGAAGGCTCAGAAAGACGGTGTCATCAAGGGTATCCTGATGCACCAAGGCGAGACCAATACCGGCGACCCGAAGTGGGCTGGTATGGTGAAGGAGGTGTATGACCATCTCTGCAGCGACCTTCAGTTGAAGCCTGAGGAGGTGAACCTCTATGTCGGAAATATCGTTCAGGCTGACGGCAAGGGTGTCTGCATCGGTTGTAAGAGACAGATCGACGAACTGCCGCAGACGATTCATACCTCTCAGGTCATTTCGTCAGACAATTGTTCCAACGGTCCGGACCGTCTGCACTTCGATGCTGCCGGTTACCGTGAACTGGGATGCCGCTATGGTGAGGCTGTGGCCCGTCACCTTGGCTTCCAGCCCAAGCGTCCTGCTAACCTGCCCGTAGCCATCAAGAAGATCAATGTACCTGCCGATGCTGTGACGGGTGAGAACACCATTCCCGGCAATGACTTCCCGAAGGTAGACTCGCAGCGTCGTGCCTACTTCCGTATCCAGGCGCCTCAGGCCAAGAAAGTGATTGTTGACATCTGCAGCAAACAATACGAGATGCAGCCTCAGGGCGATGGTGTCTTCATGGCTGTGACCGATCCTCTGCCTGTAGGCTTCCACTATTACTTTATGAACATCGACGGTGTCAACTTCATCGATCCTGCCTCTGAGACCTTCTTCGGTACGAACCGTGAGGCCGGTGGTCTGGAGGTACCCGAAGGACCCGAGGGCGATTATTACCGTCCGCAGCAGGGTGTGCCCGCTGGTTCCGTCCGTAGCATCTATTATTATAGCAACGAACAGAGCAAGTGGCGTCATGCTATGGTCTATACACCTGCCGAATACGATCAGAAGCAGGGCTTCAAGAAACGCTATCCCGTGCTTTACCTGCAGCATGGTATGGGGGAAGGTGAGACCAGTTGGACCCTCCAGGGAAAAATGCAGCATATCATGGACAATGCCATTGCCAAGGGTGAGGCTGTGCCGATGATCGTGGTGATGGAGAGTGGTGATATCAAGGCTGGCATGGGACGTGGTCAGAGCATGGCCGACTACGGCGCTTCGTTCTATCCTGTCCTCCTGAACGACCTGATTCCTTATATCGATGCCAACTTCCGTACGAAGACCGACCGCGACAACCGTGCAATGGCAGGTCTCTCTTGGGGCGGACACCAGACCTTCGACATTGTGTTCAACAACATGGATAAGTTTGCTTGGCTCGGCACCTTCAGTGGTGCTATCTTTGGTCTTGACCTCAAGACGGCTTACAACGGTGTCTTCACCAATGCCGACGAGTTCAATAAGAAGATCCACTACATGTATATGAACTGGGGTTCTGAGGATTTCATCAAGAGCGGTGATATCGTGAAGGGCTTGCAGGAAATGGGTATCAAGGTCGAGGGTAAGCAGTCGGAAGGCACTGCCCACGAATTCCTCACCTGGCGTCGCGGACTCCATGAGTTCATCCCTCACATCTTCAAGAAATGATGAATGAAAATTGATAAATTAGTATTAAAAACGAAAAGAATTACAAGATGAAAAAAACGATTCTGGCACTAGCCCTGTTGATGATGGGCAGTACCGCCACATTTGCACAAGGACTGAAGGATGTCTATAAGGACTACTTCATGATCGGTGTCGCTGTGAACCAACGTAATGTGTCTAATCCCGAACAGGTGGCTTTGATCAAGCAGGAGTTCAACAGCATGACGGCTGAGAACGACATGAAGCCGGAGCCCACTGAGCCCCAAGAGGGCCAGTTCAACTGGGAGAATGCCGACCGTATCGCTAACTTCGCCCGTGCCAACGGCATCAAACTGCGTGGACATACCCTGATGTGGCACTCGCAGATTGGTCGTTGGATGACTGCCGAGGGTACGACCAAGGAACAGTTCTATGCCCGTATGAAGAACCATATCCAGGCTATCGTCAGCCGTTATAAGGATGTGGTATACTGCTGGGATGTCGTGAACGAGGCCATCAGCGACGATGCCAACGCTACTGATCCTTATCGTCAGAGCGCCATGTACCGTCTCTGCGGTGATGAGTTTATTGAGAAGGCTTTCCAGTATGCCCGTGAGGCAGACCCCAACGCCCTGTTGTTCTATAATGACTACAGCACCGTGGATCCTCACAAGCGTGACCGTATCTACAATATGGTGAAGAAGATGAAGGCCAAGGGTATCCCCATCGACGGTATCGGTATGCAGGCTCACTACAATATCTATTATCCCTCTGAGGCTCGTCTCGACTCAGCCATCACGCTGTTCAAGACTGTCGTGAAACACATCCACATTACGGAGTTCGATATCCGTGTCAACGAGGAGATGGGTGGTGGTCTGCAGTTCAGTCGTGAGGGTGCTACCGTCACCGACTCTGTGAAGCAGCACCTGGCTGACCAGTATGCCCGTTGCTTCAAAGTGTTCCGTAAGCATAAGGATGTCATCGACTGTGTGACCTTCTGGAACCTCGGTGACCGTGACTCCTGGCTCGGTGCAGCTAACTATCCTCTGCCTTGGGACTCTGAGTACAAGCCCAAGTTGGCTTATACCTATATCAAGGAGATGAAGGATCCCGCATGGAGCATGCCTAAGCGTCCCGCACGTCGTCCCCGTCCACAGGGACAGGGCTTCGGTCAGGGCTTTGGCCAGGGTGGTCCTCAGGGCGGTTTTGGTCAGGGTGGTCCTGGTCAGGGTCGTCGTCGTGGTCAGGGAGGTCCTGGTGGCTTTGGCGGTTTCGGCCAGCAGCGTCCGCAGTTTGATGCTAAGCGCGCCTTCCCCGAGCAGCCCGGTATCAAGGAGGACTTCGTTCCTTCTGAACTGAACCAGCCCGGACAGCAGTATCCGCAGGTGAACTCTCAGGGTTATGCCCGTTTCCGCATTGAGGCTCCCGATGCTCAGGCTGTGAATGTAGGTCTTGGTCTCGGCGGCCAGGGTGGAACCCAGTTGAAGAAGACTTACGACGGTTCATGGGTAGGCACCACAGCCGGACCGATGGACGAAGGTTTCCATTACTATCACATTACTGTTGACGGTGGTACGTTCAATGATCCCGGTACAGGTAACTACTATGGCTCTACCCGTTGGGAGAGCGGTATCGAGATTCCCGCTAAGGACAAGGACTTCTACGCCATGAAGAATGTGCCTCACGGCAAGGTTTCGCAAATCCTCTTCTGGAGTGAGAGCACACAGCAGTGCCGTCGTGCCTTCGTATATACGCCGCCAACCTACGACAAGGATGCCCAGACCAATTATCCTGTGCTCTATCTGCAGCATGGCTGGGGTGAGGACGAGACCGCCTGGATGACACAGGGTCACGCCAACCTCATCATGGACAACCTGATTGCTGAGGGTAAGATAAAGCCTTTCATCGTGGTCTGCACCTATGGTATGACCAATGAGATGGGCTTTGGTGGTGGCGGTCGTGGGGCTGCTGCCCAGAACTTCGAGAAGGTACTCTGCGATGAACTTATACCATACGTCGATGCTAACTTCCGCACCATTGCCAAGAAGGAGAGCCGCGCTATGGCCGGTCTGTCGATGGGCGGTATGGAGACTCATTCCATTACCCTGGCTCGTCCTGAACTGTTTAACTATTACGGACTGCTTAGCGGTGGCGTCTATACTCCCGAGGAGATTAAGGACAAAAAACAGGTGAAGTATATCTTTCTGAGTTGTGGTTCTAAGGAAGGCCCCGACCGCATCAAGTCGGCTGTGGAGACGCTGAAGGCTGCCGGCTTCAACGCCGAGAGTCATATCTCTGAGGGCACAGCCCATGAGTTCCTGACTTGGCGCCGTGCACTCCGTCAGATGGCTCTGAGTCTGTTTAAATAAGAATTGAATGTTGAATAATCATAGTATTGAAATGATGAAGAAATTATTTTTCGGTCTGATCCTGACCATCGTGGGTAGTACGTCTGTATTTGCACAGTGGCGTCAGGTTGACCCCAGAGAGAATGTCGGCCTGAAGGATGCCTACAAGGGATATTTTACCATTGGTGTAGCACTGAACCAGCGCAATGTAAGTGACGATGCTCAGAAAGCCCTCGTCATCAAGCAGTTCAATAGTGTGACTGCCGAGAACGACTGGAAGCCCGGTGAAATTCATCCGAAGGAGGGCGTGTGGAATTTCGAGCGTGCCGACAAGATTGCCGACTTCTGTCGTCAGAACGGTATCAAGATGCGTGGTCATTGTCTGTGCTGGCACTCACAGTTTGCTGACTGGATGTTTACCGATAAGAAGGGTAAGCCCGTCACGAAAGAGGTGTTCTATCAGCGTCTGCGCGAGCACATCCATACGGTGGTGAACCGCTACAAGGATGTGGTTTATGCCTGGGACGTGGTGAACGAGGCTATGGCTGATGACAACCAGTTTGGTCCCCGCTTCGGATTCGGACGCGGTGCTCAGGAACCGAGTCCTTACCGTCAGAGCCGTCACTTCCAACTCTGCGGTGATGAGTTCATTGCCAAGGCTTTCGAGTTTGCCCGTGAGGCCGACCCCAATACGCTGTTGTTCTACAATGACTACAGTTGCGTAGACGAGGGCAAGCGCGAGCGTATCTACAATATGGTGAAGAAGATGAAGGACGCTGGTGTACCCATCGACGGTATTGGTATGCAAGGCCACTACAATATCTACTTCCCCAGCGAGGAGCAACTCGAGAAGGCTATCGTCCGTTTCAAGGAGATTGTGAAGCACATCAATATCACTGAACTCGACCTGCGTATGAACAATGAGAGCGGTGGTCAGCTGATGTTCTCACGTGGCGAGGCCAAGCCGATGCCTGAGTATATGGGTACCCTGCAGACCGATCAGTATGCCCGTCTGTTCAAGGTGTTCCGCAAACATGCCGACGTCATTGACAACGTGACCTTCTGGAACCTGGGTGACAAGGACTCTTGGCTCGGTGTGAACAACCACCCGCTGCCATTCGACGAGAATTACCGTCCAAAGGCTTGCTTCCGTGCCATCCGCGACTTCGACCCCGCCCTCGACAAGCGTGTGCCGAAGGAAGACTTCGTCAGCAATCCGTGGAACCAGCCTGGTCAGGAGTGGCCGAAGGTGAACAGCGAGGGTTATGCCCGTTTCCGCATCGAGGCTCCCGACGCCAAGTCGGTGATTGTCAGTCTCGGTCTTGGTGGCCGTGGCGGCACTGTGCTGAAGAAGGATAATGACGGTGTCTGGACAGGTACTACCGAGGGTCCGATGGATCCAGGTTTCCACTACTATCACCTGACCATTGACGGTGCTACTGTTAATGATCCGGGTACAGGCAACTACTTCGGTTCGTGCCGTTGGGAGAGTGGTATCGAGATTCCTGCACCTGATCAGGATTTCTATGCAGAGCGCACCAATATTCCTCATGGCAGCATGCAGACGGTGAAATTCTACTCACCCAGTTTGGGTAAGATGCAGGAGGCTACGGTCTATCTGCCCTATGGCTATGGCAAACTTGTTGACAAAAAAGGTAATCCTGTGAAGGAAGGTGCCAAGGGTATTCAGGAGCGATATCCTGTGCTCTACCTGCAGCATGGCTGGGGTGAGAACGAGACCAGTTGGCCCATACAGGGTAAGGCAGGTCTGATTATGGACAACTTGATTGCCGATGGCAAGATCAAGCCTTTCATCATCGTGATGGCCTATGGTCTGACCAACGACTTCAAGTTTGGAACGATCGGTCAGTTCACTGCTGAGGAATTTGAGAAGGTGCTCATCGACGAACTCATTCCGTATATCGATAAGAACTTCCTGACAAAGGCCGATAAGTGGAATCGTGCTATGGCAGGTCTGTCAATGGGTGGTATGGAGACTAAACTGATCACCCTTCGCCGTCCTGAGGTGTTCGGTTACTGGGGTCTGCTCAGTGGCGGTCAGTATGCGCCTGAGGAAATCAAGGACCCAACAGCGGTTAAGTATATCTTCGAGGGCTGCGGCTCTAAGGAGAATCCTGATGGCATCAACAAGAGTGTTGCAGATTTGAAGGCTGCAGGCTTCAATGCCGAAGGTCTGATCTCTGAGGGTACTGCCCATGAGTTCCTGACCTGGCGCCGTTGCCTCCGTCAGATGGCTCTGAGTCTTTTCAAGTAAGATTTTAGAATTAAGAATTAAGAGTTAAGAGTGAAGAAGTTTTTAGTATTATCAGTCCTCCTCTGTGGCATGGGTATGGCCTATGCCCAGAAGGGGAAAGTACCTTTGGTATATGAGGCCGAGAATACGGGTAGTAAGTTTGCCGCTCCCGCCATGCCCGGCATCGACAAACTCCCCGAGATCCGTGAGTTGCCCGACCCCTTTGCCTTTAGCAACGGTAAGGGAAAAGTGAAGTCTTTCAAGGACTGGTCGCGCCGTCGCAGTGAGATAGCCCATCAGATCCAGCACTATGGCATTGGCACGAAACCTGCTGTGGATCCAGGAGCCGTCAAGGCTCGTATGAGTGGCGATACCCTCATCGTTGATGTCACGGTCAATGGGGAGACGCTCACCCTGTCATCGGTCATCACCTATCCGAAGGTTGGTGAGGCACCTTATGCCCTGATGATCGGTACGAGCATGCTGGCCCTGCCGAGACGGTTGTTCGCCGACCGTCCTATCGCCATCATGAACTTCCGCGAGAAGCAGGTGAACGACTACGGACAGATGGGTCGTCATCATGAGAGGGGAGAGCACAATTTCGACCGCCTCTATCCCGAACTGAAGGACAATGGTGCCTACAGCGAATGGGCCTGGGGTCTGAGCCGTCTCATCGATGGTCTGCAACAGTTAGGTCCTGAGGTTACAAAGATTGACACAAAGCACATCGGAGTCTCTGGCTGCTCGTATGCCGGTAAGATGTCCCTCTATTGCGGCGCCTTCGATGAGCGTGTGGCGTTGGTGATTGCACAGGAGCCTGGTGGCGGCGGTGCTGCTGCCTGGCGCACCTCTCACGAGTCTACGTTGGCAGGAAAGAATCTGGAAGACCTTGACAAAACCGACTACCACTGGTTCTTGGAGAGTCAGAAAGAGAATTTCCACGGCGACAGCGTCTATCGTCTGCCCTACGACCAGCATGAACTCTGTACGTTGGTATGTCCGCGTGCTTTGTTGCTGCTTGGTAATCCAGACTACGAGTGGCTGGCCGACGGCTCTATGGTTGTATCCGCAAAGGCTGCGAAGAAGGTATGGGAACAGTTTGGTATTGGCGACCGTTTCGGCTATTCCATTGTGGCTGGTCACGGTCACTGCCAGTTGCCCGAGAGTCAGTTCCCCGAGGTACAGGCATTCATCGACAAGTTCCTTTTAGGACGAGAAACGAACACGACAGACATTCAGGTTGTGTCAGGCCTGAAATAGAATCAAGAGGTCATCCCCGCCCGACTGAGCGGGGATGACTTTTCAGAAGGTGTTATCAAATGGAAAATGCTGTCAACGGATATTACAGACTCTCGTGGAGGGAGCGCATCGGATTCTGTTCAGGTGATGGAACGGGTTCAGCGGGTCGCTGCTCTATGCCTATGTCACCTATGTGGGACTGAGCATGTGTTTCACGCTGATCAACGTCCCCTATGGTGCCCTCGGCTCGTCACTCACACGTGAACCTGATACTTGTCAGCACGAAGGATAATGAGCGGATGGACAATAATCGCTATGGTGGGGTAGATGCAGGTTACGTGTCACAGAACATCTACCTGGCCTGCACGGCTCTCGGCCTGCATACGGTGGCCCGTGCCATGATGGATAAAGATGCCGTCAAGCGCGAGTTGAAACTGGCTGACACCAGCATCGTTCTGCTGAACCACCCCATAGGTTTTGGCAAATAGGAAATCGTCACATACTCGGATACTAATAAAAAGGAGGAGTCATTCCGACGATAATAAGTCGTGCCCAGTGACTCCCCTTATTTGATTTTCAGTCTCAGGATGCGGCGGGCGCTCTGGTTGATGCGCTCCTCAGTGATGGTGCCATTCTCGACAGCGTCGATGACGGCATCGAAGGCCTTGACGAGATTCTTGGGGCACAGCACGATGTCGGCCCCTGCCTGAATGCATCCTACAGCGGCCTTTTCAATGGTGTACTGCTGTGTAATGGCACCCATATCCATTGCATCGGTCACGATGATGTTCTGATAACCCAACTCGCGACGTAACTTGTCCTGTAGGATGACCGACGACATGGTGGAGGGGATGTCCTCGCCGATGACGTTAGGTGCACTGATATGGGCGGTCATAATGAGTTGGCAGCCCCACTGGATACCTGCACGGAAGGTGATAATCTCGCAGTCGAGCATCTCATCCCACGTCTTCTGGGTCTGGGCGTAGCCGTAGTGGGTGTCGTTTTTCACATCGCCATGACCAGGGAAATGCTTGATGCATCCTATGATACCGGCATCCTTCAGTCCCTGCAGGTAGTTGGTCACCATGGGTGCAGCCACAGCGGGATCATCACTGAAGGCACGGGGACCGATGACGATATTCTCGGGATTGGTGTTCACATCGGCCACAGGGGCAAAATCGATGTCGAAACCGTAGTATTTCAGATAGGTGCCGATGGTGTTGCCGCACTCATAGGCATTGGCGGGATCGCCAGTAGCACCGATGGCTCCCATCGACTCGTACTTCTTCACGTGGAAGTTCTCGTTGTTGGCGATACGGGCCACGCGGCCCCCTTCCTCGTCGATACACATCAGCGGTTTGCCGTTCAGTGCTTTCAGTTGCGGCAGGAACTGTCCCAACTGTGTCTCATCCTTCATATTCCAGGCATAGAGGATGATGCCACCAACGGGGTATTTCTCGTTTACGCCTTTCATGCAGTTGTTCACCTCCTGTAGTTCCAGAGGCATCAGGTCAGCATATTCCTTCCAGTGGATAGTGGTGTCGAGGCACTCAGGGCGCACAAAGAACATCTGCCCTACTTTCTCACGCAGGGTCATCTTCTGAAGTTGTTCCTCCACCGCATCGGCAGGTGTCGGGCTTACTGGGTTGTCATCGTTAGAACACGATATAAACAAACTCGCGCCGCAGGAAATCAGGATGGCGGCAATCCATAATAGACTCTTTTTTATCATATCTGAATCTTGTGACATATCTCCGAACATTATTCTTATTGGAATTGCAAAGATATATATTATTTCTGAAATAATCAAATTTCAATCGTATTTTTCTTGGAATGGACGGAAATATTTCGTACCTTTGCCCTCTGAAACATATATTTATTTTTTGTTAAGGTTAAGAAGTATGAGAACAAAGGACATGAGAACTAAACGGTTTCTGGTCGCCGTTGCCCTTGCGGTGTGCAGTATGACGGTACAAGCACAGGATCCCACTCCAAGCGAACTGTATTTCAACAAGACTGAGTTGCCCAACGGCTTGGTGTTTTTGCCGGCACCGCCCGATTCGTCATCGGCACAGTTCTTGTACGACATCTCACAGTACATCTGGGGCAAGAGCAAGCGACAGGATTCGCTGCGTGCCCAGCAGGCCATACGTGACGTAGTCATCGACATCGGGGATATGGCTCGCGAGTTCAGTCCGGTATTCGGCATGGAGATCTCGAAAGAGAAGACGCCCGCCATCTTCAAGGTACTCAATCTGGGAGTCGTTACCATGCGCCTGAGTGCCTCGAACCTCAAGACTACCTATAAGCGGAGGCGCCCCTATGTGGTATTCTCCGAACCCACACTCATCCCTGCCGAAGAGGACGAGTTGCGCAATACTGGATCCTACCCCTCTGGCCATACCTTGCGCGGATGGGCAATGGCACTGCTGCTCAGCGAGATCAATCCTGCCGCACAAGACGAAATCCTCAAGAAGGGCTACGAGTGGGGCGAGAGCCGCGTGATAGCCGGATACCACTGGCAGAGTGACACCGACGCTTCGCGCCTGCTTGCATCTGCCTGTTATGCCCGCCTGCATACGAGTGAGGATTTCCTTAAAGATATGGCTGCCGCCCGCAAGGAATTTGCAGAAAAATTGCGACATCAGTGAAACTTACTTACTTGCTGCTTCCAGTTCTTTGCGGATGACATCGTTACCAGGGAAACCGATGTTCTTGAAGGTCTGTTCGCCCTTGGTGTTGTAGATGGCGTAGGTGGGGATACCATCTGACGCGTACTTGTCGAGAATCACCTGGAGGATGTTCTCTGGGGTCACCTCGTCATACTTCTGATAGAAGACATGTTCCTGAGCAGCCAACTGCTGTCCGATGCGCTGCTTCTCGGCCAGATATTCACGGATGACGTTCTTACAGTCCTCAGAGGTCATTTTGCATCGGCTACGCGCTGGTCACGCATCGAGGCGTGACCAGCGCGAACTCTGTGCGATGGTCTGTCCGCGTGCTCTCCTGTTGCTTGGCAATCCTGACTACGAGTGGCTGGCTGACGGCTCTATGCTCGTCTCTGCCAAGGCTGCGAAGGAAGTCTGGAAGTCCTTTGGTATTGGCGACCGTATGGGTTGGAGCATTGTGGCTGGCCACGGCCATTGCCAACTGCCCCAGAGCCAATTCCCTGAGGTGCAGGCCTTTATTGATAAGTTCCTCTTAGGACGAGAAGCGGATACAGCCGACATTCAGGTTGTTTCAGGCTTGAAATAACAAATAAGGATATCTCAAAATAAAATGAACCCCGGAAGTTGTGCAAACGCTTCCGGGGTTCGATTTTAGAGCAGGGGACCGTGACCTATGCAACTGGTCGTTGTAATGGCCGTCAAAAATGCCGTGAGTGCGGCTACTATCACCTTCGCCAGCACCTCAATCAAACTTTTCTTCTTCATAATTCTTGCTTCTTAGTTCTTAGTTCAATTTACTGATCAGAATCAGGCCCCTCGCCACCGCCGTTTTCGCCACCGCCATTGTCAGGATCGGGGTCACCACCTGTGCCGCCACCATTATTATTGGTGCCCGTGCCGCTCTGGCCGGCTCCGCCCGTTTCCAGTTTCTTCCTGTCCTCGGCGATGATGCTCTCCGCCAGGTCGCTCCACTGGAGCACACTGCTTTCAGAGAGTTCCTTGCGGGTGAACTCGCCCGAGGCTCGACACACCATCTTGATGGCCTGGATGCCGACGGGACGGCCCTGATCATCCTTGCCGCCGATGGATAGCGTGGCATCTGCGGGACGGATAAAGCCGTGCTCGTTCTCCACGCTGGCCTTGAAGATGCCGAGGCCGTCGAACTTCACGGGATAGCCTTCGAGCATCAGTTCCCGCGTACATCGGGTGGCGCACTGGAGCACACCCCTCACCAGGTCCTCCGGGTAGATGGCGTGGTGGTCGTGGATGTGCTGCGCCAGACCAGCGATGTCGATGATTCGCCCGTACTTGGCACGCGGATACCACTTCTTGTAGCCAGTGGAATGCGAATTCTGGTTCTGTTTGAGACTTACTGTTACTGCCATAGTTTTCTTAAATTTAATCGTTAATGAATCATGTTCTAAGGAATCGTCATCTCGCCGGGCCCTGGTCTGCTTCTGATTTCCGGCTGCAAAGGTACGACAATAATCGTTAGGTTTCCTCAAGACCACCTACCCTCATCAAATCCAAAGCGTACCAGCCGCGGTAGCCGTTGTAACTGCCATAGGGGAAGTGGGCTGTCTTCAAGGCGTTGGTCAAGGCCTTGATGCTCGGCACGTCGGCGGGCCTGACGTGCTGCCGCAGGGCCTTCTGGATGTCGACGGCACGGATGAAGTGCTCCTTACGCCGCTCTGCGGGCGCGAAGTAGGACAGCAGCACCTCCTCGGGCGATGACCGGCAGCGGTACGCCTGGTTGTGGCGCTCCATCGCCGCCTCCTCTTCCTTCGACAGCCAGTAGCGCTCGCCCCGCCGCAGTTCCGTGACGGCCTGCGCGTACATCTGCTGATAGGGTACGGGCGTGTCGGTGTCGATGAGTCCCTCCACCTCGCAGCAGACATAGCGGCGCGAGCCCGTCGGGTCGCAGAGCGGCTCCCGCTCGTTGGTGGTGGCGATGAACGAGGCCGTGCGGGGCCGCATCACATACTGATCAGAGCGCATCTTCCGCGACTGCACGTCCTTCTCCGTCAGGATGCGCTTGATCTTCGCCTGCTCACGGACGGTCTTGGCGTTGTACTCGTCGATATTCACCAGCAGCATCCTGCCCAGCATCCGCTCCACCTGCTCGGCGCTGTCCATCTTCACGTCGTCGATGTAGTACTCGCGCAGTTCTGGCGGCAGGATCAGTTTGCAGAAGGTGGATTTGTGGGTACCCTGTCCGCCGATGAGCAGCGGCACGATGCCGTTGCCGAAGTCGCGCGAGAGGTTCATCCACTGCGCCACCATCGCCAGCAGCCAGCGGTGGAACAGGTCGGGCCACTCCCGGTAGGACGTAGGCACGCGCGTTGCCATCCTGCGGATATGGTCTTCGCGCCCGTCCCACGCGCCGCACCCGTCCAGGTAGTCGGTCACGGGATTATAGGCCGGTACGAGCGCACTGCGCACGTAGAGTTCCACATCGACGGACCACGCCACGCCCACCTGCTCCATCTGCTCGATGGCGATCCGCCTCATCTCACGGTCGGTCAACTGCCTCCAATTAGTACTGTCGTAAGAGAAAATAGTACTGTCGTTAGAAAAATTACGACCGTCGTAATTTTCACAAGTACCGTCCTGCCGTTTTTTCGGCCTGAACTCCTCCGTCTGCTTCATCACGTTGTACCGCAGGTCGTAGTGCTGCTCCATGAAGTCGCGCACACCCCTGACGATGCGCATTCGCTCCGCCGTCGACGACAGCCGTCCCATGCCGGTGCCGTCCCTTCCGCTGCGTCGGCTCCCACCGAGGAGCGTCCGCAGCCATCTTCTGATCATTCTCATCATTCTTTTTGTCTTTTCCATATACTTGCTGATGCCAAAAACATCCCGCTCATCCCGCCTATCCCACACTGGAAGTAAAAAAACTTACGTGTGGGATGAGCGGGACAGGCGGGTTAATTTCCCATTTCGCCTACTACCACGCGCGCGAGTTGCCGGCGCCACCATTTCCTCCACGCCCGTTTCGTGTGGAGTTCGTAGTGGCAGTGGCGGCACACCTTGCGCCGCGTGCCGGTCTTGCACATCTCGAACTGCTCCTCAGGCAGTTCCCGTCCGCAATTCCTACAAGCCACAGATTTCACAGATTTACACTGATTGTTCTGATGGCTGTCTGTGTGAATCAATTCTGTGTCCATCTGTGTCATCTGTGGCTATAGTTCCGGAACGCCTGATGTCTGTTCTCCTTCGGGTCGAGGCACACCGAGCAGTGCAGCCACATCGCCCCCTGCCGGTTGTACTCGAACAGGAGTTGGTCATAGTCCACGTTCTTGCGGATGAAGTCGAAGTACTCCAACCCGATCTCCCTGTTGGCCACGCGGATGTCCATCGCCTCGCCGGAGAGATGCTTCGAGTTGCCCACGCCGTGGACACCCTCGTTGACTGCCGCCGAGCGGAACCCGCTGTTGACATGTATCGGCCCGAACACCTCCCTTAGTGGCTCGCCCAACTTCCAGCAGAGGTTGATCATCCCTGCCAGTTGCAGTTCGTCAGGCGTGTTATCCACCCCGTGCTTCTCCGCCCAGTCGGAACGGGTCATCTCCTCATAACTGAAATGCGGACTCAGCATAAAATTCTGTCTCTTGCTCATAACTTTTCAATTTTTCAATTTTATATTTTTCCTTGTCAGCGCGTTGACGGTGCAAAGTTACGACCGTTAAACAAGAAAGAATCCCTGCCGCCCGCAGAAACTGCGGATGACAGGGATAATGGCCGTTTTTCAGGGATGGTTCAGGGATTCCGCAGGGATAGTTTCAGGATTTCCCGCAGTTCATGGCTCCAGAGACTGATGCGGCCGAAGGCGGTGCGGCTCTGGTTGCCCCTGATGCTGGTGCGGTATGCCTGCTCGTCCCACAGCGTCGAGGGCGTCTGTCCCAGGTAGCCGCTGCGGTAGTCGCCGATGCTGTCGGCGGTACACATCTTCGGGGCATCGGGATACCACGCGAACATCTGCCGCGCAAACTCCGTGAGGGCGGTGCGCTCCAACAGACGCATCTCGTAGAGGGCCTTCCACAGCGAGAACCACTCATAGGCAAAGCGTATCTGACTGACGAAGCGCGTGGCGAGTATGTCACGCAGTCGCAGGAAGTCGACGGGCCGTCCGTCGTAGAACCGCTTGAAGATATGGTTGACAGGCTGTTGCCTTAAACCGTCGTCCGTGTCGGGGATGCCCAGGAAACGGTAGATATCATGCTGTCTTTCACAGATACTGCTGAACTGTTTTCTCTCCTCGGAGCGAAGGTCGTTCAGCATTACCGTCACTCCGTCTATCGCATTCAGGATATCATCGAGGGTTGTCATAGTGTTAAAATTAAAGTTAGGGTGAAATCAGTGCCACCCGTCGACGGGGTGGCACTGGAAGCGTTGCCTCTCAGCGAGGCGGTGGGGGACAGACCGTCCTTAGTCGTCCTCGACGGTGATCTCGTACTGGTCGATCACGCCGTCAGCCGTCGACAGGGTCAGGATGTACGTTCCCACTGGGAGGTAGTCGAGGCAGTCGGTATATGACTGGCCGGCACCCAGCGACACCGTGGTGTTCAGGTAGGTCACCCCATTGTCCGTGATGGTGATGTTCAGGCCCGTGATGGCATCATTCGGGGTAATCTCCAAGTCACCGGTCTCATAATCTACATAGACACCAATCGTATTTTGGGTTGGTGACTTGACTGGGATGTTGGGATTTTCGTTTCCTTTTCGGACTTTGTACAACTTCGCGTCCATTTCCATTGGAAACAGAAACATTCCCATCAGAAGAAAAACAATTAATTTTTTCATTTTTAAATAGTTTATTTGTTAAAGCAGTGCAAAATTACAGTATTATTCAATATTATCCTATTATTATTTTAGTTTTCTGAAAAAACGCGTTTTAACGAGTGTTTTTGCAAACATCTATATATCAATGGCTTATAAAATTATTGCCAACCACTATAATCAAATTTGCAACGCTATTATGGCTTTAAAATATTCACAAAACGTTTTAAATACATATATTTGAAAAAAAAGAAGCATTATTGTTTGCGCTTTCGTTTTCTTTTTCTATCTTTGCAAACAAAAAGTGTATGAAACAAATCTATTACATTGCAATTCTTTTATCCTGGTTACTGATTGGATGTAAAAACAAGTCTGTGTCATCCCAACTAGACATAATAGATTCTTTAGTTGTGGCAGAGCAGAGTGATTCTGCTTTTCAACTTGTTCGTTCATTAGATGACAGTAGAATCATCACCCCAGAAGATAGGGCCTATTACAATCTTTTGATGGTACAAACAGGATTTCTTACAAATCATCCCTTCCCTTCAGATAGTTTATTAGATACTGCTATCATGTTCTATCAACATAATAACAACAGAGAACGATTGGCTGATTGTTATTATTATAAAGGTTTAAGCAGATTCTATGCAAATGATTCAATCGAGTCAATGTTGTATTATAAAAAGGCAGAAGAAGCAGCAAAAGGAGGTAGTTTGAGCCAAAGATACAAAATAGCAGAAGTTATTTCATTCGTCAATAGTGTTACTGGGAAATACGAATTTGCCCTTGAATATGCAAAACGTGCATTAGAACTATCAAAGGCAATTAATAATAAGAGATGGTTGGCAGATGCATATTACAGAGTAGGTATTTCCTTTTCTAATATAGGTCTTGCAGATAGTGCCATCTTTTACTTTGAAAAGACAGAGCCATACATAAAATATATCAAAAAGGAAGATAAGCCATATTTCCTCTCAAATCTTGGACTTGCATATATGGACAGAAATAGAGAAAAGGCTAAACAGTACATTCTGGAGGCTTTGTCATACAAAGAAACTACAAGATCATTAGAATATCTTGCAGAAATAAAATATGAGGAGGGCAATAAAGAAGTGGCATATCAACTATGGGAACGAGCCTTAACAATCAATGATCCTACACCTAAGGACATCATCCTCCACAATCTATTTGAATATAACATTGAACACGGAAAGACGGAAGAGGTCTGCAAACAGGTCAACGAAATCATTGCCATAAAGGACAGCATCATCAGTAAACTTAAAAACGATACTATTAAAGACCTTCAAACCCGCTTTGATCAACAAGTCGCTGTGAATGCTGCCAATGAGTGCCTGATTCGCTGGCAGTGGGCTTTAGGCGGTATTGCATTTTTCTGTATATGCCTGATTGTCTATATTTTCTGGAAGAAACATAGAATTAAACTTCAGAAATTAGAACAAGAAATGAAGATTAGAAATTATGCTCATCAAATACTTGAACTTGATATAAAGGCAACTAAGGCAGAGTCTCAAATCGTGGCATTGAAATCGACAAATAGTCAGAGTATAGAAGAGATAAAACGGCTGGAGTCTGTGAAAGCCAATGCAGAAGAAAAACTAATGAAGTTGGCAGGAAAGGAGGCTATTAAAATTAGAAAAGGTGTGCTATTGTACGACGAACTAATAAAGAACAAGAAAGTTTTGACCTGGACAAATGATGATTACGAATCGTTCGTTAGTTTCTACGAGGCAAGCAACTATTCTGCCATTAATACAATTCGTGCCCAGCATGAGATAATAACCTTACGTAATATGCTCTACATGATACTTGTAGATATGGGGAAAACTAAGGATGAGATTTGTCACATTATGTCACTTGACAAAGACAGTATACGATCCATTAAATTCAGGCTTAAAAAGAAAAGAAAGAATTAGGGTATAAACGAGCCTATTTTATTTTCATCTTTAGTAGATTAATCTGGTTTAAACTAGTATCACAGGCTACGTCAATGGCTTCAGCCATAATACTAAGGTGGCGAACAATGAGATTGCGTAAATTATCCCGTATATAGTAATTCAAGTTTTCACTCTTGACATCGAAATCTTTAGAAAAGAGGTAATCAATACTTATTCTCTGCTGATAATAATGTAGAATCGTGGTAATTACAGAAGAATAGACTTCTTCCCCATTTTCCAATCGAGAAATTGTTGACTGTGAGAGATGGGTCTCTACCGCTAATTGTTTTTGAGTGATTCCAAGATGTTTCCGAACCTGCCGAAGTCTTTCACCAAGTAATGTCAAATTCATCGTCCTGTTTGTTTAGAGTGAATACCGGGTGAACAAATAGAAATGAAAAAGGCGCTTACTTTCGCCATTATTCCTACTCGGTATTGGGGAACCTTGGTCAAATAATGAACAAAAGCTCACGCCCAATATGATAGATGTCCGTATGACAACATATCACAAGCGTGAGCATTCTTCCGTCCATTACCCTTGACCTGTTTTTCCCAATTTCAGTAGGAGGATAACTTCCATCTAAATGCCCTGTCATCAGCCTCCCTACAAATAGAGCCGCATGATAACAATTGCAAAAATACAAAGTAAAAATAAAAATTCAAAATTATCTCCTTGATTATTAGAGATTATTAAGAATTCATATTATTAATGTTGGCTGATTAAAAAAGAACTGAGCCGACAGAAAAAGAGGGGCAAACCTTTCGGCATGCCATCAAAAGATTTGTAATTTTGCATTTGTTACAACTAATATTTTCAAATCCATGAGCGAAGGTACAAATTCCTCAATATAACACTTTAGCGCCCCAAATAGGTGCAATAGTATTATGTTTATAATAATACTTTTACATTAATAAAACTTATTTTTCAGAATTTTTTTTGAATGGCGTTTTATTTGACAATAGGAATCAATACAAATCATCATGCTGATTTACAGACATATACAACCATGCATCTCCATTATTTTTTTATTATTCTTGTATTTTTTGAAACGTATGATTTTATTTACTTATAAATATTTAGATTTAATTTTGCGACAAAGTTTTATTGTAAAATGATTATTACAACTAACTATTTTTTATATGAAAAAGGAAGAAATGCGAAAAGCAAGGGAATCTATTTGCGAGGGGATTGCAAATATCAATGAGATTTTGGGTAAGGTCATGGAAATCCTGAAAAATGGCGAATCACCTTATTATGATACTCCGCGTTACATTTTTCGTGGAATTACGATGTATCATCCTGGAAGAAACGAAACAAAAAAGGATGCATATACAATTGATGAAATAGAGGACGGTTTTATCAGATCCGGACAAGCCATACGCATGGAAATGACATCACAAAAATACAATTTAGAAGAAGCGTATATTCGAGCAAATTATATAAGCGGGCTTCAAGAAATGGTTTATAATGCTAAAAGACACTATCCCGAGAAGTACGACAATAATTTCACAGAATTAGACATCCTCGCGGATATACAACATAATGGTGGTGCAACTTGCCTTGTCGACTTTAGTAAGAATATCTTAACTTCACTATGGTTTGCATGCAGTGATGCACCTGATCATGATGGATTCATCTATTGTTATGATGTAATGAAGGATATGATAGAGAATGATGCTCTGACCTACATAAGAAATGAAGATGAGGATAAGACCATTAGTGAGTTATTATATAGTACTCATCGAGAAACTAATATTAGTTCTGATGTTGATGCAAGATTCTATTTATGGGAGCCAAAGCCCAAAAACAGCAGAATACATAGGCAAGATAGTATCTTCATGTTTGGCATTGAAAAATTTCATGTAAAAACACATGGTATCAAGGTTGTAAGAGTGCCCGCAGAAAAGAAACAAAACATCTTAATTGCCATGAAAAGTTTATATAACATTTCCTCTAGTACAATTTATAATGATTCCATTGGATTTGCAAATACAAATGGAAAATTAACACCATGTCAAAAGATGAATGATACGGCATATAATAGAGGATATATAAATATGATAAAAGGAAACTATTTGTGCGCCCTGGATTTCTTGAAACTCTGGGAAGGTGACAATGAAAACAATTTGTCACCTGAAGAGAATGTAGAATTGCATTTTTCTCTTGCCGTCTGTTATAAAAATCTCCGTTATACAGAAGAAGTCCCTATTTATTATGCAGAAAACGCAAAAGCAGAATACAATAGAGTAATCCACTATGCACGTCATATTTTGAATGATGAACAATCCTTAAGTCCTGATAAAATAACATATTATAAACAAAAGTGTACAAGAGCATTTAATGGTATTATTGATATGGAGTATGCCTCAAATAATTATTTAGAAGCAATTAGTGTTTGTGACACAATAATTGCAGAAATTAATCACGGGATTTTACAGCCAGAATTAATTGATGAAGATGGAAAGTACACTAAAAAACCTAAAGCGTTAAACCCCAAATATTGTAGAATTAGTAAACTGGAAATGTTTGATTTGGAAATCTTAGTAAATTGGGATAAATATGCTATAGGGGGGGGAAAGAAATGGCGCGATGAATTGAGAAATAAGATGGCTATTTTATATAATGATGCTACAAAACAGAATGGAAATGCATACTTTGACAGACTACTCATAGAATATTATAAAACTATTTTTGATATATTAGTATATCAAGATACTTTGGCTTTATCAGATTATATTCGACATTTTATAAAATGGATTAGTAACCCTCAGAAAGAATTAGGGGAGCATATCTATGATGGCTATATTTTGTGGAATTTTAATGACATTAAAGATGTTATTCATAACGTGAGAAATATTGAATTACAAAAGAAAAAAGCATTATTATTAGACGTAACAGCCTATGCAATTTCGTTCAGGGACAAATTTCAAATGCAAAGTTGGGGGCGTAGTGATAATTTGTAAGTAGTGATAATTTGAAAGAAGAAAAAAATGAAAACTATTAGATTGCCCCCACCCTTTATGCCAACAATTTATTCAAAAATTAAAAAACAAACAATAAATAATAAAAAACTCTATTAAATTTGGAAATTTTGGAAGAACAAATTACTTTTGTACATAAAATATAGATTGCTCTTGAATAGTCGCAAAAATTTGTGTACAGATAATTCAGATTCGTAAAACTAAAAACAAGAAAGAATATGGCAGATATGAATCAATATCGTTTGGCTGTAAAAGATTATGCATCCAGAAATATCAATTATCTCTTTCATAACAAGGGGGATGAGCATGCCTTGATTATTCTGACAAATCTTTTTGTGAATGCAAAGAAGCATATTCGCATCGCAGCAAACAAATTATATAATGATGAAGTCGTAAATACAAAAGAGTACATTGATAGTATGAGGTCTTTCCTTGACAGAAACGATACAAATCTTTCCATACTTATTACAAAGAAACCTTCGAAAGAAGAAATAAAAAGTTGTCCAAAGGAAAACACATTCTATTGGATGTTATACAATCACCCTGCCTATGATCAGGGGAGAATAATAATCAAAGAAGGACACGGGAAATCTTTCCATGATAAAGATGGTAGCCAAATTAATTTCTGTACAGGAGATGAGCAAATGTATCGATTAGAAAATGCAATTGTTGAGCGAAAAGCAATTGCAAATTTTGGTGATTCTGATATGACAGGGATACTTATAAGGACATTTGATAGTGTTTTTCCTAACCTTACTTCAATTGTTGAACTAAAAGATTTTTACACAGAATGAATTGGCTTGAACATTATACTGCGCTTATTCAACTAATAAGTGCAGTGAATTTTGCGTATATTGCAACACACTTTCCGACCAAAGTCTTTGGCTTGATTTTTGACGAAAACAAATTATTGAATAACAAACTTCTTTCATTTAAGAATCAGGTGTCAGCAGATATCCTGTCGCTTACTTTTATGCAACCCCTGAAGACAGAAGATGGGAGAACAAATGCTAATATAATTGATCAATTAAGAAGGGACTATACTAATCACAATGAAAAGTGGGAGGCAAAACAAAATGAAATAATTAAAAAAATAAATACGGCTAAGAGCGTAAAAGGATCAAAATGTTTGTTCCTAAATATTAGCCTTTTCTGTATCTTAACATTGTTCAATATTGCGACATTCGGTATTGTTAATAGTGATTTTGTATTGATTTTCGCTATTTTAACAAATATTGGAACCTTTCTTTATTCCATATACCTTACTTATATTATGTGGTATCACAAGTGGGATGGATTTAGTGATGTTCAATGTTACAGAAAGACAGGATTTACCTTTGGAATAATTGTCGTAACAGCCTTAATAGTTTCGTTTATTAACTATATGGCAATTGCTCAGACAGGTGGCACTCCTATACCTCACCGAATTTTGTCTTTATTACTGTTTTTAAGTATCATTCTTCCTCTATATCCATGTTTAATGTCCATAGTGTTTATTATGTCACATGGGAAGAATATAACAGATTACATAGAAACAGAAACTTCTTCACTGAAAATAGAACAGAGTAAATTGCATAAGCGCAAAGAAGACTTGGATAAGATTGATGAGATGTTTTCACCTCCTCATTGGACAACGGAATAAATAAAAAGCCAAGTTTTTTCTCAAACATTTTTCAATAAGAGGCTCACTGGTTATCCCAGTGGGCCCTATTTATTGGTACCTTTTAAGAGGGTTTGTCTTATACATACACAAGTCTATGGAAGCATCCGTTGCATTTTTATATTTTATTTTTGCTTATAAATATCTGCGTATATTATTGATTATCAGTTGATATTCATAGACCTTTCCAGAACTTTTATCTGAAAAGTCGTTAATAACACGACGCAAATAAATCTGATTGTATTAAAATAAACTATACCTTTGCAAAAAAAACATATAATAATTGTATGAAAAGTGTAAATGTATAAATACAATCTTTTATTTAAATTATTTATAGTTATGGTAAAAAAAGAATTTATTTTGTTAATGCTGATGGCAGCACCTGCTGTCGTCTTTGCACAATTGAAAGTGAACAGTACGGGTCAAGTGAATGCTGGCCCTATTTCTCCAGTGAACAAGGCTGTTGTAAGTGCAGGAGATGCCTACAACTATCAATACCCTTCTAATTATCATTTTGGTTTGCTGGGGCGTGCAGAGAATGGATATTATTGTATTGGTGTAAAGGGATGCACCGAAGCCCCTTCTAGTGCAATGGCTTCTATAGGTGTACAGGGCCTTGCAAATGGCGGTGTAAGTGGTCACATGTACGGTGTAGTTGGTGGACTTGGCAATCAAACAAGCAACGGTGCTGGTATTTTTGGTACAACATATAGCCATACAGGTGTCACAGTTTCGGGTATATATGCCGGCTATTTTGATGGTCCTGTTTATATCGACGGTACGGCAACGGTGCAACAACTGGTAAACTCATCAGACATCAGGTTGAAGGAAAATGTCACATTATTAAAAGAGGATGTTAATGAGGGGAGTACCCTCGCCAATGTGCTTAACATGAACGTCATCAAATACAACTACATTGATCGGTCTGCAAATAGTGACACAGCCAAAGTTATGAAAGAAGAGACACTCAAAGAAATGCACTATGGACTGTCTGCTCAAGAGTTGAGGGAAATATATCCCGACCTTGTCAGAGAAGGTCAGGATGGATACCTTGGCATCAATTATATTGAGTTGGTCCCAATTCTGATTCGATCTATTCAAGAACTGAAAGCGGAACTTGATGAGGTGAAAGGCATGGATACTGGCCGAACTAGATCTGTTGAGGATAATAAGGAAGTCTTTAATACCGTTTCAAGCAAAAATGTGCTTTACCAAAATTCTCCTAATCCCTTCAAGGAGCAGACCATCATCCGCTTCTCTCTTGCTGATGATGCGCGCAATGCCGCCATCTGCATCTTCGACATGACAGGAAAAACCATCAAGAAACTTCCCATTTCATCGGGTATGGATAGTGTTTCCATCGGCGGCTACGAACTCGGCGAGGGTATGTTCCTCTACTCTCTCGTTGTCAACGGACAGGAGATCGATACGAAACGGATGATTATATCAAAATAAAGAGACAAACATGAAACATCGTTTTTTATTATTCGGTTTTCTTATTGCTTGTTCCACCTATTTACATGGACAAGACAATATACTAATTTCTTCAAAACAAGTATTAAATAGCACAGATAAAATAAGAGACATTCTTCGAAGAAATGCAACATATACTTCTGTTGATTTTGTGGATATTAACTTGGACAAAATACTTGAATACGAAGAATTTTCGCTACAAATAGGCGAAAGAAATATACCTATCAGGAAGGAGCGAATAGATGTAAGAGGTATCAATAGCTACGTCTTTGTTGGTAGCAATAACAAGGGATGTCGCGTTTTAATCTCCGTCTTGGGCAATGACATACAAGGAGTTATTGAAACAGATGAAGAAGTTTTTACAATTGAAACTGTTGGAAAACAGCAATATGCACTAATAACTGTTGACTACTCTCTATTAAGAGAGGCGTGTGATGATTTAGATGAAGAAAACAACCGCTCAAGGTTTGATGATGTAAATATTCAAAATCCTGATTCCGATATTGAAAGGGATGATGACACAACATTTTCTCCTATCCTTAGAGCAGCTTCAGCATACGATTGTAAAATAAGAGTTCTTGTTTTATATACTCAAAATGCCCTGTATTCCCCTTCGGTAAGTAACATAAAAAATACGATATTGACTGCGGTTGCATTAACAAATCAATCATTTGTCAACAGTCAGATTAATTATCAAATTGAACTTGTGTATGCAGGTCAAACTAATTATACTGAGTCGGGATATAAAACGGATTTGACAAGGTTTAGGACAGCTGGAGATGGATATATGGACGAAGTTCATACGTTGAGAAATAAATATTCGGCTGATGTATGTGTATTATTATCCTTTACTACAGACGCTTGTGGCAGAGCCGCAAATATTGGAGCTACGGAATCCGATGCTTTTTGCTTAGTAAGTACTAATAGTACTTGTGCTACAACAAATTATTCGTTTGGACATGAAATAGGGCATTTACTGGGTTGCAGACATGACCCTTCTACTGATCCCAGCACAACTCCTTTTGCCTATGGTCATGGATATGTTCACTCTTCAAGTACATGGCGAACCATTATGGCATATCCTTATGGATCTAGTATAAGATTATTATATTGGTCTAATCCAAATGTATATTATAATGGAGTTCCTATGGGAACTGTTGCCACTCACAACAATGCGAGAGTCTGGAATGAATGCTCAAATACAGTAATGGCATTCAGGCAACCTGACAGCAATGTAACATTTACAAGTAGCGACATGCCAAATACTCAGTATGCTGATGTGATTGCCAAACAAAATATAACAACCAGTGGAACAGTAGATACGAATAGTGGTAATACGCTTAAGATGAGGGCAGGAAACAGCATAAATTTACAACCCGGGTTTTCTGTTCAAGCAGGTGCAGATTTTTCCGCAGAAATTGAAGATATTGATGACTGTGAAGAATGTGCTTCTAAAATAATGGTTCAAAATGTCCCTGAAGAATATGATGATATGGAAGAACTCCAAACCGGAAACAAATCAGGTTTTTCATATAAGGTCTTTCCTGATTCTTCAAATGAATATATAAACATTACATACTCTTTAGATAGGAAAATGCCTTTATCTATTGAATTGGTAGATCTTTTCGGGAAAAAAATAAAGACTATTCTACCTAAACAGAACCAACAGGTAGGGAACTATACGCTTAAAACACCTGTTTCCGATTTCTCTACAGGAACTTATTTCTTGACTATTTCGTCAGCCAATCAGACAAAAACAGAAAAAATAATCATTAATAAATAGAGTGACATGAAACATATAGTATTCACCATTTTATTTGCAGCACTTTTTGTTGCGTGTGATAATGTTACTAATGATGACAATCCTGTAACATCGCCTGATTCAACCCCTGATTTGACCCAAATCAGAATTAAAGAAAGACCTAGCGAAACACTTGAATATGTTGGAAAAATAGGCGGTGATTTTGATACTGCGTTAGATTCTCTTCGGAAAATAAAATACATTCCTTCGGAGATAATCAAAGAGCCATTAGAGGTTTTATTCGATTACGACAGCAGGTTGTTTTTCGGTATAATTTATGGCGAATGTGGGAATTACTCGGACGTGCTTGATACAAAAGGTAACTATTATTTGAGATCGTGGTATAGTTCGGAAGAGACATTATAGTGGCAAAGGATTTAATATCGACAAAAAGAAGATTAATGTTAATTTCAATTCCGGTAGTCCAGAATTAGGTTGTCACATTATATTTTGGAGTACATTAATGAAGTTAAAATACTTCATGTTTCTCTTTTTTCTGACGTTGACATCAAATGCCGACGCAGAAATAGTCATCAATGAGTTGATGCAGTCAAACGTTTATTGTCTGATGGACGATATGAATGACTTCCCGGACTCATGGGTTGAATTATATAATACGGAAAGACATGCCATAAGTCTGAAAGACTATCGCTTGGGATTGAAACATGATGCATCACAGGCTTGGCAGTTGCCAGAAGTAGAGATCGGGTCGTTGGGTCACCTTGTCGTTTATTGCGACAAGGTGGGCAGTGGACTTCACACCAATTTCCGTTTGGAGTCGGGAAAAGGCGGTGAAATGTACCTTTTTCATCACGATATCATAGTAGACGAGGTAACAGGATTGAAGAAGCAACCGTCACCAGACATAGCCTATGGCCGTATCGTAGACGGTTCTGACGAATGGGGCTATCAAGCAAAGCCGACGCCAGGCTTCGCAAACTGCGGACAAATCTGCGAACATATCCTGAATGAGCCGATATTCAGCGAGGAAGGACGGATCATGAAACAAGGAGAAAGAATCTGTCTGACGCTGGCCGTTCCAGATGATTGCCCGGAAGGAACAAAAATCAGATATACAACAGACGGCAGTGAGCCTACGTCAAGCAGTAGTCTGTTTGAAGAGCCACTTGTCTTGACTGCGGATGCGACTATTAGAGCACGGCTCTTCTGTAACGGATGGCTCTCTCCTTGTTCAACAACCCACTCTTATCTGTTTCTTCCTCGAGAACAGACGCTGCCAGTCATTTCGTTAGTGACCAGTGGAGCGTTCCTGAATGACAGCAAGATCGGGATATACGTAACAGGTTCATTCGACAAGGCAAAAAAGAATTATGAATACAACTGGCGACGCCCTGCCAATTTTGAATTTTTTAATACTGATGGTGAAAATGTTATCAATCAGTTGACAGAGATCCGTATCATGGGCGGAGCCTCACGAGTACGCCCCCTCAAGTCACTTATCGTCTATGCAAACAAGCGGTTTGGGGAAAAGAGGTTAAGTTACGAGTTTTTTCCAGACCAAAAACCAGAACTGACGGAGTTCAAGTCAGTTTCTCTGCGTAACGCAGGCAATGACTTCGACCATCTCTATATGCGTGATGCCATCATTCAGCGTACTATGGGCCAGCATACCGATCTCGACTGGCAGGCGTGGAGTCCAGCAATCCTCTACATGAATGGTAAATACATGGGAATCATCAATATCAGGGAGCGCAGTGACGAGGACAATGTTTACACCAATTACAATGGTCTGGAGGATATCGACATGGTGGAAAACTGGACAGTCCTAAAAGAAGGGACTATTGACAACTTTGAACAGTTTAAACTCTTTTATAGCCAAAATGGACATTCCTTGGAGGAATATGCCCGTTGGCTGGACTGGAAGGAATTCATCAACCTTATGGTAATGAACCTTTACTTCCACAATCAGGACTTCCCGGCCAACAACATTGTCATGTGGAGACCAAGAAATGACGACGGACACTGGCGGTTCATCGCTAAGGATACGGACTTTGGACTAGGAATCTGGAATGCACCTTCCAGTTATAACACCATTGAATGGCTATATACGCCAGGCTACGACCCTAAACGCAATTCGGGAAACGCTGCATTTGCCACATTGTTATTCCGTCAGATGATGGACGATCCAGATTTTCGTCGCGAGTTCATTGACAGGACAGCCGTATACATGGGTGACTTCCTAAATGAGCAAGGTGTATGGCAAATATGGGAGCCTATGTACGATGAAGTGAGATGTGAACTGCCTTATCACTTGGCAAAGTATGGTTATTCATTAAGCAGTTACGAAAGCGAAGTTGAAAGTACCCGGAAGTGGCTGAGAGAACGCACAGGTATATTTTATCGTATGCTGAGTGATTTCTATCATCTAGGTATGCCTGTACCAATGAAAATAAAAGCCGAGGATAATACGGTTAACGATATAGACCTTAATTTTAATGGCATCAGTTTATCAAAGGGTCTCTTTGATGGGATGTTCTTCGAAGGGCGGGACATAGTGTTGTCAGCCGTTGCCCCTTCTGACTATATTGTCACGGGATGGAGGGTTTGTCAAGAAAACCGAGGTGCCGTCATTTCCAAAGAAATTTCCGGAAATGTTTTGAGAATGAAAGTTCCACAGTGCTCATCCTTGTCTATTACTGTAATGACCGATAATCACAATCAGGGGATCTCTTCATCTGACAGCAGCCAGTGGAAGTGGTCTGTCCGCAACGGTTATCTGATTATATCGGGAGTAACACCCGGTACAAATATCATTCTATACGACCTGCATGGCATACAACTGTGTCGAGTTATTTCCGATGGCGAGGAAACTAGGATTCCTTTGAAAAAGAATCAAGGATATGTGTTAAAAGTGGGCGAACAAGCCATAAAACTTTTCGCAAGGTTCTAATGTAATTTCTATATGCGTGTTAAATGGCATAATAGGCGCAACATTATCCTTACGTGGCAGAGTATGGCATAATCACAACAATTACGGGAAGTCAACAACTATCAGGTTTATCTCGTTATCTCCCTTCATGTCCCACTATAAACCCTTCTTCCAGAATTTAGAAGAAAGCGGAAACATATAATTATCGTTATCTTTTGCGGAGGTACGAATTTTATTCAAACTAAAGAAAAAACGAAATAATTTACTTTTAGATGTGATGCAATTGGGGGATATATAATAAGGTGGAGTAGCGCTCCACCTTATTTGTTTGATTATGCTTTCCGGAGGCGGAGGGTCTGGACGATGCGACTGAGTTGGTTGGGGATGCGGATCTGCTGCGGACACTTGGAGAGACATTCCTCGCAGTCCTGGCAGGCACGGGCCCATGTCTCGGCATTGGGCAGGGCCTTGCGGTAGCCCTCGATGAACTTCTGCTGGCGCTCGGCATAGTCGGCGGCAGAAGGCTCTGGTAACGGGAGGATATGACTGTTCACAGCCTCGTTGTAATAGGTGAAGTTGCCAGGGATATTCACACCGTAGGGGCACGGCATACAGTATTCGCAGGCAGTGCAAGGCACGGTGGGCACACCCGACATCTCATCGGCAATCTTCGCCAACAGCGCATTCTCTGCCTCTGTGCAGACCTCCAGGGGTGAGAAGGTCTTCACGTTCTCCTCCAGATGATCCATGCGGTTCATGCCACTGAGGGTGGTGAGGATGTTGGGATGTGAACCTACCCAGCGGAAGGCCCAGCGGGCCGTACTGTCGTCAGGGCGCACTGCCTTCAACTGGTCTGTCAGTTCCTGGGCCATGCGTCCGAAGGCACCACCACGAAGGGGTTCCATCACGACATTCTGGATACCGAGTTTCTCACATTTATTATAAAGATATTCTGCGTCAGCATCCGACCTGCGGCCACCACGCATAGAGGCATGTGTCCAGTCGAGGAAGTTCATCTGGATCTGTACGAAGTCCCAGTGGTACTCATCGTTGTGGTCGAGCAGCCAGTCGAAGTCACGTACATCACCGTGATACGAGAATCCCAAGTGCTTGATACGTCCGGCCTCGCGCTCCTTGAGCAGGAACTCCAATACGCCGTTGTCGAGGAAACGCCCTTTCAGCGAGTCCATGCCACCGCCGATGCTGTGCAACAGGTAGTAGTCGATATGATCCACCTTCAACCGTTCAAACGACTGCTCGTACATCCGCTTCGACTCGTCGAATGCCCAGAGGCGGCGGTTCTGGCTCGACATCTTCGTGGCCACGTAGTATTTCTCCCTGGGATGCCGTGAGAGGGCATTACCCATCAGCACCTCCGACTGTCCGCCCATATACATCGGGGCGGTGTCGTAGTAGTTCACGCCATGCTCGATGGCATAGTCAACGAGTTCGTTCACCTGTTCCTGATTGTTGGGCAGGCGCATCATACCGAAGCCCAACAGGGAGATCTGTTCGCCTGAGCCGTGCTGCACACGGTAGGTCATGCGGTTCTCAACGGCTTTCTTGTCTTTCTGTGCCAGTGCGTTCAGTGGCTCCATCGCCATCAGGGCCATGGCTGATCCTGTACCAACGCCGAGTCTGCGAAGGAACTCGCGGCGCCCCATGCTTCTTTGATTATGATTCTCCATATCCTTCTATTTATGATTGTTGATGCGGCAAAGTTAAGGATATTTTTTCAAATTTGCAAGAAAAAGGGATGTATTTCTGTTTATTTCAAAAAAAAGTTTGTATCTTTGTGCAGTCAAACAAAGACAAGACGAATCATGAAGAAAAGATTATTATTGCTGTTGCCCCTCTTGTGTGTGGCAATAGGCATGGCCGCACAGAGTCCGATGCGGTTGCAAGTAGGTGAGACAGAAGTGAGTGTGGAGTTCTACACGTCTTCTATTATCAGGGTGACGAAGAGCCCTGTGGGGAGTACGTTTACAGGTGGAAATCTGGTGGTGACCGCTCAGCCAGAGGCTGTGGCGGTTAGCAGGAACGGTAGTTCGCTCTCCAGCAAGACCCTCACAGTGAAGGTGGATCCGAAGACGGGTGCCATCACTTTTTCCGCGAAGGGAAAGGTGCTGCTCCGTGAGAAGAAACTTGCTCTGACTCCCATCACAACGGGTAACGATGCAGGTAAGTATCAGGTGCAGCAGGTCTTCACCCTCGACAAGGATGAGGCTATCTATGGTCTGGGTACCATCCAGAACGGCAAGATGAACCGTCGTGGTGAGCACAAGCGGATGGAGCAGTCGAATCTCGAAGACTTCCAGAATGTGTTGCAGAGCATCAAGGGCTGGGGCCTCTATTGGGATAATTATTCGCCAACGCAGTTTGACGACGATGCCAACGGGATGTCGTTCACCTCTGAAGTGGGGGAGGGTGTCGATTATTATTTCATGTATGGCGGCTCTGCCGACGGGGTCATCGCCCAGATACGTCACCTGACAGGCGATGTGCCGATGTTCCCTCTCTGGACATACGGCTACTGGCAGTCGAAGGAGCGTTATAAGACCGCTCGTGAGACGGAAAGCATCGTCGATAAGTACCGTGAGTTGCAGGTGCCTCTCGATGGCATCATCCAGGACTGGCAGTACTGGGGCTCGAACTATCTGTGGAATGCGATGGACTTCCTTTCTGAGGATTTTTCCAATGGTGAACAGATGATCAAGAACGTGCACCAGAAGCACGCCCACTTCATGATCTCCATCTGGGCCAGTTTCGGACCACAGACCCAGCAGTTCCGTGAACTCAACGAAAAGGGTCTGTTGATGCCTTTCGAAACCTGGCCCCAGAGCGGTATCTCCCATATCTGGCCGCCACGCAGGGATTACCCCTCAGGCGTGAAGGTCTACGATGCTTTCAGTCCTGTGGCTCGTGATATCTACTGGAAGCACCTGAAACGCCTCTACGACTACGGTACGGATGCGTGGTGGATGGACTCTACCGATCCGGATTTCTTCGATCCCCGTGAGTCGGACTACCAGCATAAGGTCTATGGCGGTACGTGGCGCTCGCAGCGCAACGCCTTCCCCTTGGAAACCGTGCGTGGCATCTACCAGTCTCAGCGCAAGGATTATCCGAACGCCACGAAGCGTGTCTTCATCATGACACGTTCCTCTTACGCTGGTCAGCAGCATTACGGCTCAAACATGTGGAGTGGTGACGTGAACTCGTCGTGGGACATGCTGCGCAAGCAGGTGCCTGCCGGACTGAGTTTCTCATTGACAGGCAATCCCAACTTCAATACCGACATCGGTGGCTTCTTCTGTAGTTCCTATAACACCCGTGGGGCTGGCTCCGCCCCGAAGAATCCGCAGTTCCAGGAACTCTACGTGCGCTGGATGCAGTACGGCCTGTTCTGTCCCGTCTTCCGCAGCCACGGTGCCGATGCACCCCGAGAGATCTGGCAGTTCGGACAGAAGGGCGAGCCCGTCTATGATGCCATCGAAAAGATGATCCGTCTGCGCTACCGCCTTATACCTTATTTATATAGTACCGCCTGGCAGGTGACCTCGAACAACGACAGTTATATGCGCCCGTTGTTCAGCGATTTCGCTGCAGACCGGAAAGTGTGGGATATGACGGACGAGTTTATGTTCGGTCGGAGCATCCTCGCTGCTCCCATCGTCGATCCACAATATACGGAGGAAAAAGTGATCCGCACCAATGCGATGACGGGGTGGGATAGGAATGAAGTGAAAAGTGATGGAGTGAAAAGTGAAAAGTTGGATTGGACGGCTACGAAGACGGCCACGAAGTATCTGCCGAAGGGGACTCTCTGGTATGACTTCTGGACGAACCAGACCTATAAGGGCGGACAGGACGTGACGCTGCAGACTACCCTCGACCGCGTGCCGATGTTCGTCCGTGCAGGCAGTATCCTGCCACTTGGTCCTGAGATGCAGTATGTGGGCGAGAAGGCGTGGGATAATCTGGAAGTCCGCGTTTACCCAGGTGCCGACGGTTCTTTCATCCTCTATGAGGACGAGGGCGACAGTTACAACTACGAGAAAGGTATCTACAGCACCATCACCTTCCGTTGGAACAATGCCAAGAAGACGCTCATCATCGGTGCTCGCCAGGGTAACTATCCTGGTATGCTCACGTCGAGGACATTCACCGTGGTATGGCCTGACGGCACCACGAAACAGGTCAACTATCAAGGACAGGAAATCATAATCAACAAATAAATATGAAGAAACTATTCATCACATTCGCCGTCTGTCTGACAGCATTATCAGCAACGGCACAGCAGCACAAGTTATGGTACGACAAGCCCGCCAGTCAGTGGCTGGAGGCCTTGCCCGTGGGCAACTCCACCCTCGGAGCGATGGTCTATGGCGGGACGGATACCGAGGAGATCCAACTGAATGAGGAGACGTTCTGGAGCGGTTCGCCCCACAATAACAACAGTCCCGAGGCGAAGGCCTACCTGCCCAGGGTGCGCCAGTTGATCTATGATGGTAAGGAGAATGAGGCCCACGCCCTTATCGACAAGTACTTTTTCAAGGGTCCTCACGGTATGAAATACCTGCCCTTGGGTTCGTTGAAACTGAAACTGGAACACAAGGATGTCAGTGACTATCATCGTGAACTGGACTTAAGCACTGCCATTGCCACCACCTCTTATAGATATGATGGTGTGAAGTACGAGCGTACCGTCTTTGCCTCGCAGACGGATAGTGTCATCATCATCCAGTTGAAGGCCAGCAAGAAAGGTGAATTGGAGTTTGACATGAGTTTCACGACACCGTTGCAGGCACAGGTGTTTACCGTTTCCTCCCACGAGGGCATCAAGGGTTCTGTCAACGAACTGGCTGCCATTGTCGATGGTGTTGACCACGAAGGCATCAAGGCGGGTCTGAAGGCCGAGTGCCGTATCCTGGTGCAGGCGGATGGTGAGGTGAAGCGCAATTTGGAGTCGATAGAGGTGGATGATGCCACTACTGCTACCATCTATATCTCTGCCGCCACCAACTTCGTGAACTACCACGATATCAACGGCAATCCTGTGAAGAAGAACAACGAGCGTCTGGCCCTGGCCTTTGCGAAGCCCTACAAGCAACTGCTCAAAGCCCATCTCCAGAAATACCAGCAGCAATACAATCGCGTCAGCCTTAGCCTAGGCAATCCTAGGAACCCTAGGTCAGCCTATGCCCTCCCCACCGACCAACGCCTCGCTGCCTTTGAGAAGGATCCCAGCGACCTTGATATGGTCTCGCTGATGATGCAATATGGCCGTTATCTGCTGATTTCAAGTTCTCAGCCTGGTGGACAGCCTGCCAATCTGCAAGGTATCTGGAATGCACAGGTGAATGCTCCCTGGGATGCCAAGTACACCATCAATATCAATGCTGAGATGAACTACTGGCCTGCCCTTGTGGGAAATCTTGCTGAGACGCAGCAACCGCTCTTCTCGATGATCCGTGACCTGAGTGAGACGGGTGCCACGACGGCGCAGGAGATGTATGGCTGCAAGGGTTGGGTGGCCCATCACAATACCGACCTCTTCCGTGTGTCGGGTCCTATCGACGGCACCACGTGGGGTATGTTCCCAACAGGCGGTGCATGGTTGACAACGCATATCTGGCAGCACTACCTCTATACGGGCGACAAGGATTTCCTGGCTCAATACTACGATGTGATGAAGGGGGCTGCTGACTTCTTGGTGGACTATCTGCAGACCTATCCCGCGAATGGTGAGGTGAAGAATGCCGCCGGTTGGCTGGTGTCTGTGCCTACCGTCTCGCCAGAGCACGGCCCGTTGGGTAAGCGCACCACGGTGACGGCTGGTTCCACGATGGACAACCAGATTATCTTCGATGTCTTCACACAAGTCCTCGCTGCCGCGAAGGTGCTGGGTAAGGACAACTCAGAACTCGCACCGCTCAGTGCAGCCCTGAAACGCCTGCCGCCGATGCAGATTGGTCGTTATGGCCAGTTGCAGGAGTGGATGATTGATGGCGACGACCCCAAGGACGAGCACCGTCATATCTCCCATCTCTATGGTCTCTATCCCTCGAATCAGATATCTCCCTATAGCCATCCCGACCTCTTCACCGCTGCTGCCAATACGCTGAACCAGCGTGGCGATATGGCGACGGGTTGGAGTCTGGGTTGGAAGATTAACTTCTGGGCGCGTATGCTCGACGGCAACCACGCCTTCAAGATCATCAAGAACATGTTGCATCTGTTGCCGGACGACCGTTCGATGCGCACTCATCCTGACGGACGTACCTATCCGAACCTCTTCGATGCGCACCCGCCGTTCCAGATCGATGGTAACTTCGGCTGTGCCGCCGGTGTCTGCGAGATGCTCTTGCAGAGTCACGACGGTGCCGTCCATCTGTTGCCTGCCCTGCCTGATGACTGGGCCAGCGGCGAGGTGAAGGGTTTGCAGGCTCGTGGTGGTTTCACGGTAGATATGAAGTGGCGTGAAGGTAAACTCCAACAGGCGGTGATCCGTCCCACGATCGGTGGCACGCTCCGTCTGCGTTCCTATGTGCCGCTGAAGGGCAAGGGTCTGAAACCAGCACAGGGTGATTGTCCCAACGATTTGTTGCGTCCTGCCGACATCCAGCAGCCGCTCAGGTCTGCGGAACTTTCTAATTTCGAGACACTTCCCATCCGTAAGGTCTACGAGTACGATATCGAAACTGTTGCAGGGAATAATATTATTTGTAACCTCGGAGACGATTGAAACAAACGCGAAAGTAAATGTAACGCAAAACAAATAGGATGTTACTAATTTGCTGTATCTTTGCAGCGTCAAAATGACAGAATAGAATTGTTTTAGTTATATTAGTATTAGTAGTTAGTAGTTTTTCCTACTTCGGGGCAATGAAAAGCGTTTCTATTGCCCCGTTGTTGTTTTCAGACGCGAACGTTTATCTGAACCAAATAGAATTTACCAAACAATATAGAAAATGAAACATTACTTATTATCCCTTTCTTTTGTGTTGTGCGTCAGCCTGAGTGTGACTGCACAGACACTGCCGTATCAGAATCCGAACCTGAGCGCCAAGGAGCGCGCCAAGGATCTCTGTGGTCGTCTAACCCTTGAAGAGAAGGCCATGCTGATGCTCGACGAGAGTCCGGCTATCCCCCGTCTCGGTATCAAGAAGTTCTTCTGGTGGAGCGAGGCTTTGCATGGTGCTGCCAATATGGGCAACGTCACCGTATTTCCCGAGCCGATAGCGATGGCCTCGTCGTTTAACCCTGCATTATTATATAAGGTGTTCGACGCAGCCAGCACGGAGTTCCGTGCCCAGTACAACCGTCGTATGATTGAACAGAAGGGCGAGGATGAGAAATTCCACAGCCTCTCTGTCTGGACACCGAATGTCAATATCTTTCGTGACCCCCGATGGGGACGCGGACAGGAGACCTACGGCGAAGATCCCTATCTGACCTCCGTGATGGGTGTGCAGGTGGTGAAGGGCTTGCAAGGCCCTGAGGATGCCAAGTATCGTAAACTCTGGGCCTGTGCCAAGCACTATGCCGTCCACAGCGGCCCTGAATACACCCGTCATACCGTCAACCTCACCGATGTCTCGGCACGTGACTTCTGGGAGACCTATATGCCTGCCTTCAAGACCCTCGTGCAGGATGCGAAGGTGCGTGAGGTGATGTGTGCCTACCAGCGTCTCGACGACGATCCCTGCTGCGGCAGTACCCGTCTGCTCCAGCAGATCCTGCGTGACGAATGGGGTTTCCAGTACCTCGTGGTCAGCGACTGCGGTGCTGTCTCCGACTTCCACATGAACCACAAGAGTTCCTCTGATGCCGTCCACGGTTCTTCGAAGGCTGTGCTTGCTGGTACCGATGTGGAGTGCGGCTTCGACTATGCCTATAAGAGCATCCCTGAGGCCGTAAAGAGAGGCTTGCTCTCCGAGGCTGAGGTCGATAAGCATGTCATCCGTCTGCTCGAAGGCCGTTTCGATCTGGGTGAAATGGACGATCCCTCACTGGTGGAGTGGTCGAAGATCCCTTATTCTGCCATGGACTCCAAGGAGCATCGGCAGATTGCCCTCGACATGGCTCGTCAGACCATCGTGCTGTTGCAGAACAACAACAATATCCTGCCCTTGAAGAAGAATGCAGAGAAGATAGCCGTGATTGGTCCCAATGCTGATGATGCACCAATGATGTGGGGTAACTACAACGGTATGCCCAACCATACCGTCACCATCCTCGACGGCATCAAGGCCAAGCAGAAGAAACTCGTCTATCAGAAAGGCTGTGACCTGACCTACGACCAGATTTTCGACTGTCTGTTGGCCTCTCAGTGTGAGTCGGGTGGTAAGAAGGGTCTGAAGGGTACCTTCTGGAACAATACGGAAATGGAGGGTAAGCCCGTCACCACGCAGTACTACACCACGCCGCTGGCTGTCACCACCGCAGGCATGCACAACTTCGCCCCTGGCGTGCAGATTGAGGATTTCTCTGCCAAATACGAGACCGTCTTTACTCCTAAGGAGTCGGGCGAGTATGTGGTAAACGTAGAGGGCTGCGGACATTTCGAACTCTATATCAACGGTGAACAGAAGTTCCGTCAGCACACCTGGCGCACGACTCCTGTCCGCACTGCCATCCAGGCCGAGAAGGGAAAGAGTTACAATATCGAGGTACGGTTCCAGTTTGTGAAGACGTGGAACGCCAACCTGAAGATCAACGTCGCCAAGGAGCGCACCATCGATTACCAGCAGATCATCGCTCAACTCAAGGGCATCGACAAGGTAATCTTCGTGGGTGGTATCTCTGCAGCCCTCGAAGGTGAGGAGATGCCTGTCAACATCGACGGCTTCAAGGGTGGCGACCGTACGCATATCGAACTGCCCAAGGTGCAGCGCGACTTCCTCAAAGCACTGAAGGAGGCTGGCAAGCAGGTGATCTTCGTCAACTGCTCCGGCTCCTGCATCGCACTGGAACCAGAAACCAAGACCTGCGAGGCCATCGTACAGGTATGGTATGCCGGTCAGGAGGGTGGCACCGCCATTGCCGACGTGCTCTTTGGCGACTACAACCCCAGCGGTAAACTGCCTGTGACATTCTACAAGAACAGCAGTCAACTCCCCGACTACGAGGACTACTCGATGAAGGGCCGCACCTATCGTTACTTCACCGACGCCCTCTTCCCCTTCGGCTATGGCCTGAGTTACACGACGTTTGAGGTAGGCGAGCCCAGTATTTCCGGAAATTCCGACTTTACCCTCACCGTCCCCGTCAAGAACACCGGTAAGCGTGATGGTACGGAAATCCTGCAACTCTATATCCGTAACTTGCAGGATCCCGACGGACCGCTGAAGAGCCTCCGTGCCTTCGAGCGTGTCGAGGTGAAGGCTGGTCAGACTGTCAACGCCAACCTGAAATTCGGGCGCAAGAGTTTCGAGTTCTGGGATGCAGAGACCAACACCATGCGTGTAAAGCCCGGCAATTATGAGATCCTCATCGGCACCAGTTCGCAAGACAAGGATCTCCGAAAGGTCACCCTTGAACTCAATTAGACAGCACTCGAACCCCACAAAACAATAACCCTGCCTTATTCAGCAATAAGGCAGGGTTATTTTCAAATAAGGGAGGGTTATTTCCCAATAAGCGTGGGTTAAAAAAATGCGCCCCTCGGTGAGGAGGAGCGCATAGGTTTGTTGTCAGATGAATTGTAAACGCTTAGAGTGCGAACTTGTAACCCAAGGTGAAGGTGAACCAAGAGTGCTTGCTGTCGACATCCTTGATGGCCTTGGTGACACCGAGGTTATAACGGGCATCGATGACGACGTTGCTGATTTCATAAGACAGACCAAAGGGAACTGACAGGTAGAAACCTTTGGTGCCATCAATATTCTCTTCCTCACTCATTTTCGAGCCACTGTATGAACCCTCGAATTTTGCCTTTGATGTAACCTTGAAGGCGGGCTGAATACCAGCCTTGATAGCGAGACCCTTGACAATGTAGTAATTGGCCAGAATGGGAATGTTGATATAGTCCAACTTATAGGTCTGGTCAATCTTGACACCAGCGATGTTCGTTGTACCCTTCACGCCCTGCATAGAGTAAAGCACACCTGCAGAAACGCCTAAGTCCTCAGCAAGGCCGTATTCGGCTTCAACACCGGCGGCAAGACCGACGCGCATCTTAGAATCGTCAGTCTTTGTCATCGTAGCCAAGTTGATACCTGCCATCGGCTTCAGAGTAATCTGACCTAATTCGTTCTGGGCATTTGCACTCAGCGTAGCAATCATCATTGCTGCAATCATCAAAACTTTCTTCATAATCTTAATTGTTTAGTGAATAATAATGTTAGTTAATACTTTGCAAAGATATGTTTTTTTTCTTTTAATTTCCAAATTTTTTGGCCAAAAAATGTCCTTTTTAATCATATTTCTGCCCTTTGAGCAGATTTGTCCCCATTTTCTCCATATTATTTTCTGTCTATTGACGAATTTTGCCCCCTTATTGCGCAAACCTGCCATTATTTTTGCGTTTTTCTTGGTAGTTACGAATATATTGCTTATTTTTGCACCCGATAAGTATAAATTTAAGTATAATCAAAATTTAAACCAACAGAATATGATGAAAAGACTAGTTATGATGCTGATGATGGCGATAGCCTTCGCAGTGAACGTGAATGCTCAGGGATTCCTGAACAGACTGAAGGACAGAGCGGTAAAGGCCGCTGAGAATGCTGTGGAGCGCAAGGTGGAGAGTAAGGTGGAACGTACCACCGACGATGCGATGGACGAAGTCCTCGACGGAAAGAAGTCCAGCAAGAAGTCGAAGAGTTCCAAGAGCAACGATGCGGACGACGACGAGGATGAGGCTGTTGTCGATGACTACAAGAACGACACTAAGAATGTCAAGAGCGACTTCGTGCGTGGTTCAGTGATTATGTTTGAGGATGACTTCGCTGGTGAGCAGATTGGTGAGTTCCCCTCCAAGTGGGATCTCGTCAGAGGTAGTGCCGAGGTGGCCAGTATCAATGGCGCAAAGTGTATCGAGATGGACCAGCGTGATTCCTGGATTGCTCCGCTTGTCAAGGGAGGCATCAAGAACTACTTAGGCGATGTGTTTACCATTGAGTACGACATGCTGTATGACGACAGAAAAAAGGATGGCTGCGCTTCGATAGAACTTGATATCATGCACGAAAAATCGCCTCGCGACAATGAGTTGTTTACTATTACATATAATACTTGTCATGATAAACAAGCATACGATTGTAGTTATTGTCTAACCTCTGAGCCTTCTTTCAATAGTAAAGATGGACACGCAACTTCTGCAGAAACTACAACTAATAATGATGGTCGCTGGCATCACTTTGCCCTCTCGTTCAACAAGCGTGCCATCAAATTCTATGTCGATGGCAAACGTCAGATCAATGTGCCGAATGCCAAGCCTGGTGCAGGATGGGTGACATGGTTCGCCAGTGGTGGTACCAGTCCTGTCTATATAAAGAATGTGGTGATCGCCAAAGGTGCCGTTGACCTCTATGAGCGCAATGCCACAGACATCGACGCTAAGGTGGCTGCCGTTGAGAAGGCCATTGCCGAGACGGGTAAGTTCGTGACGAACAACATCCTCTTTGAGACGGCTAAGGCTACGCTGAAGCCCGAGTCGATGGAGGAGATCCAGAAGGTGGCTGAGTATATGAAGAAGAACCCCAGCGTTCGCTTTGAGGTGCAGGGCCATACCGACAATCAGGGCTCCGACGCTGTGAACGATCCCCTGTCGCAGCAGCGTGCTGAGGCCGTGGTAAAGGCTCTCGAAGGCTTAGGCGTCGATGGCTTCAACCTCCGTGCTGTGGGTAAGGGCTCGCATGAGCCCGTCGCTGACAATAAGACGGACGAGGGCCGTGCCAAGAACCGTCGTGTGGAGTTTATCAAGAAGTAATAGTTTTCATAAAACAATCCCCGCCAGATTTCCTGACGGGGATTTTAGCCTGTTTTTTAACCCCTAACCAACAAATTATGAAGAAACTAAGTTTTGTATTGATGTGTATCGCGGCCCTCGCACTGACGGCCTGCGGTGGAAAGAGCGGCAGTAGCAGTTCAAGTAGTGACGAATCTGGTAGCAGCAGTGCCAGTGGCCTGGCCGACGGCAAGTGGCCCGCATCCATCTACGACAAGTACGGCATCCCAGAGATTGAGACGAAGGGACGCATCGTGTTTACGAACTTTGACTCCAACGACAATTCCTACCAGTATCAGGTAGATTATAACGGTGTGACCAAGGAAGAGATGCAGGCCTACGTGAAGAAACTGCAGGAGAAGGGATTCCGTGTGCCCAAATATACGCAGGAGCGCATCGACAATGGCCGCAGGGATTCTGATGCCCTATTGTATCTGCCTGGCGAGAAGAACGACATGCGGCTCAGGCTGTGCTTCGACTTCGAGACTCCCATGAGTTTTGAGTACTATGCCGACGAGCCTAATCCTGCCTTTGAGGTTGTAGAGAGGGATGAGGAATACTATATCGACTACAACTTCTCCGTATCGCTCAATCCGCTGAAGAATCAGGTGGAGAGTGAAGGCTCCTTCGATGCGCTCGGCATCAAGGCTGAAGACCTGGGCGGTATCCCCAATGTGCGTTCGGTGAAGATGGGTAGCGGCACTAACGGCGGAACGATTGCCGTCAGTTTCTTCGGTGACCATCAGTTGGCTGAGGGCGATATGGATGCCATCCACAACAAACTGGCTGAGGTCTTTGAGGCCAAGGGTGTGAAATGCTATCACACTTTCAGCGGCAAGGAGATGACTGCTGAGCAACTGAAGGCCGACAAAGTGCGCAGTTATGTGGTGGAAAAGGACGGTAAGAAATACCAGATGATGGGAATGTCGGATGACCGCATCGGCGATTTCGGTGGCGGTATCGACTTCCGTTTCATGGTCACCAAGAAATAGCCTTTCGCATGTAGGATGGTTGTATGCTGAAACGACTGGCGATACTCCTCTGGGCCGTGGCATTGTGCAGCAGTGCCATGGCCCAGTTTCAGTTGAAGCGTTATGATACAGACTTCCGCCTGTCGCGAAAGAACTTTGTGATGACCGTTCCTATTGAGATCGAGCGGGGCCAGATATACCTGCCCGTCACCATCGGTGACAGGCTGTACCGTTTCAAACTCGACACGGGCGCCAGTCAGGGCGTGATCTATGACGACGTGTGGATGCCAGGACTAAGGGAACTGGGCTACATCAAGTCGGAGGATGCCACTGGCGAGAGCCGTCGGGTGACAACGGTGGAACTGCCTCCCATGACACTCGGTTCGCTGACCATCAGCGGCTTCAAGGTGCAGCGGATGCGACGCAATGTGGTGCGTCGGGGCGAGGACGGCATCATTGGTTTTGCCCTCTTCCATCGCGGACTGGCTGCGCGGATCGACACGCGCGCGAGACTGATGACTCTCACCGACAGTAAGAAACTGTTTAAGGCAGCGGAGGGTGAGATCTTGAAGTACCGTCTGACGTGGCATGTACCTTACGTGAAGGTGAGTCCCTTCGAGGGTGCTGAGGATGTGGTGCTCTTCGATACGGGCAGTCCGCTGCTTTATGCCCCCAACAGCGCGCGTCTGGCACAGATGGAGGCGACGGTGCCTGCTGTGGCGGATCAGATAGAGGGCGTCACTTACGGCAGCCGGGCGATGGGCCATTTCGGTTCGGAGCATGCCCATCAGATCACGCTGCTGAACCTGGAGCGTCTGAGATGGGGTGGTTTCGAGTTTCGGGATGTCCACTGCGCCACCGTTCAGGGCGACTCTCATGTGGGCGCACAGATGCTGGAGTACGGTGCGATAATCATCGACCCCTTCCGCAAACAACTCATCTTCCAGCCTTACGACGAGGCAACTTCCTGTCAGGTGCCAGACCGCAGGGCTGACATCGTGATGGTGGAGAAAGACGGTAAGGCGATGGTAGGCGTGGTGATGGAAGAGGGCAGGGCCTGGCAGGCCGGTTTCCGTCAGGGACAGGTGATAGAAAAGGTGGATGGCATGGACCTGACGTTCGATGAGTTTAATGCCTACCGTTGGGTCAAGGGGCAGGAGTACGAATTCATCCTGCGACTGCCTATCGGTGTCAACACCACCATCCGCGCCCTTTGGCCGCTCTATTATAATAATAAGGAGTAAGAGGATTATTTGCTTTTGAGCAGATTCCTCCAGGCGTGAATGTCTTTATTCTCGCCAAAGAATATGGAAAATGGTAATACTTTAAAAGGAAAAATATCCTTTTTGTTTATGTTTGAGAAAGAAAAACGCTTTTTTTTTGTTATGTTTTAGATTTTTTATGTAAGTTTGCACCATGATTATGCATATCGACTCAGAGTTAGTTATAAAACAATTAGTAAAGACAAACTAAAAAACATAATGAAACAAAACTTAAAGCGTTACGTGCTATTATTATTCTTGGCACAAAGTTTCTGGCAAATCATCCATGCAGATGAATCAAAATTAAAGTATGAAGTGATTAGCGATAGTGAAGTTGCAGTTTTTGCTGCTAACCAAGATATTGATGGTAGCGTTACCATTCCCTCATCTGTTGAGTTGGATGGTAAACAATACATTGTTTCGGAAATATCTGCTAGTGCTTTTTTCAGGTGCATAAAGATAACTTCAGTTTACATTCCAAACACTATTACTAAAATCGGTAGGGAAGCCTTTTATTACGATGAAAGTTTGGAGAAGATAGAGGTAGAAGATGGAAATCCGGTTTTTAAGAATATTGGGCTTGCTGTTGTGGATAACATGGATTTTATTGTGGCATATCCAGGAAAAGGAGAAACAAATCTTGTTATTCCTTCATCAATAAAAGGACTACGTGAAACCGCTTTTGAGGGGTGTCAGTCATTAAAGAGTATACTGATTCCTCAATCTGTTGTATCTGTGGGTCCAATGTCTTTCACTTTCTGTTTGAACCTGAAAAAAGTAATTTGGGAAGCATCTGCCTCCACAGTTCCATCGTCCTGTTTTCTAGGTTGTTCATCTTTGGAAGAAGTTTCATTCTCAAAAGATGTAGAAGAAATTGCTGATATGGCCTTTTATAGTGTACCATTGCAATCTATAACATTGAAAAGTCAAGAACCGCCAACTATTTCATTATCTGATTCTAGCCCATCTTTTGATCCTTCCATCATTGAGACGGCCACTGTATGTGTTCCCGTTGGCTGTAAAGATACGTACGTGAAAGATTCTCAATGGGGATGCTTTACTAATATTATGGAGAGTGATAGCACTTCAAAAGTAATAAGATTCCTTCATGTTGTAGAACTTGATGGTACAGTGACTGAATATGCTCTCAATAAAGATACAAAAGTTAATATTGAGTCTTCGTTGTTGTTAATCACTTCTGGTGGATTATCCGTTAACTATGAATTGTCTAAAGTTGCAAGAATTGTATATGTAAAGAAACCGGTCACTGATGACATTAAAGTAATCGCAGTTAAAGATAATAACAAAGAATATAACTATATAGATATGGAACAAATTCCTGAAAATGCTGTGGTTATTGTGTATACTTTGGAAGGGAAGCAAGTGTTTAGTCAAACAAACAGGAGCATCCATCCGATTTCCTCATTGATTCAAAAACTTAAAGCAGGAATGTATTTGATAAAAGTAAATGATGTTGTATTTAAATACTTGAAGAGATGAAACAGAATGCTTTTTTTTATATTGCCTTATTATTTCTGTTTTTTGTAGAAGACGTGGATGGTGTATATGCCCAACAGTCAAAACAATATGCAATATACAATTATCGTAATGACGGTGATTTTAATGCTTTCTTAAATGTAAACGTCGATAGCATTACTTATAGTAATATTGATACGCTTGGAGTTGTATGTGATGATATTGTTGTACAGGAAGTCTGGACACCTGACAGCGTTTATCGTATTCCAATAGATGCGGTTGATAGTATTGCATTTCAGACTCCGAAAACGATATTTAAGAATGATGTCTATATTTTAAGAGAGAGTCATATTCCTTATACGCAATTTGTAGATAGTTTGACAATCGTCTTTGACTCGTCGATACCCTCTGATATGCTACCATTAGTTGGGCAAGTTCTTGTAAGTGAAACTTTTGATGCACCATACCAGGACGGATTTGTTGGAAGGGTATCCGAGATTAAAAATACAGGATCAACAATTACCGTTAATTGTATTGATGCGACATTGACCGATATATATGAGCAATTGGTTGCCGTAGGTACTCTAATTGCAGAAAAAGGTTCAAATGATTCTCGCGCCCGTCATTCTGTTCCAAAGAAACTGTTTGGTCTTGACGATATTAATAGTTCTGGAGTTGAAACATTTGAAATCGGCGAACTAACGATCAGTCATGATGAGTTCCCGGAGTTGTCTGTAAAATATACGCCTGAATTTGGTATTGAATATATAATTTATATACAAAAAAATGAACCAATTCATTTAAAATTAGTACTTTCTGGCAAGCATGAATTTAAGTTGAATTTAAATCTATTCAAGGGGAAAAGGGAAGATTCCCCCAATAAAGATTCTGAAGATGATACAGAGCGTGGACAAAAATGGCTTGTTGATGTTCCTTTACCATATTTTTATGGTTTCCAACCGGTCTTTAAGTTGGGATTGTATTACAAAATTGGCGGATCTGTCTCTTTAACCGGCACTCTACCAGTAACAATTGATCATAGTCTGGGAGTAGAATATCATGGAGAAGGAATTGACATTAGTAATGTTAATATAATAAAGTCGTTTAATATGGATATTGGAGAACCAGATATGAACCTGAAGGTAGAAGGTCATATTGCGGGAGGCCTTGCTGCTGATTTGGGAGTAAAATTCTTACATCGGAAAATCGCAAGTATAGATGCAATCTTGAACATGGGACCAAAATTGACAACTTCTTTTTCCCTGTCTGAAGCAGATTGGTTAAAGAACAAATCATGGTATTCTGTATTCAAAAATACAAAGATAAAAGCGGAATTTGATATTGGCATTGAGGCAAAATATGAAATTCTTACCCATAAAGCAGAAATAGTTCCTGGAAAAGGATGGCCTGGAGTTAAAAGTATAAACAAGAAGGAAAAAGGACCTTACAATTTAGGTTATGAGTGGTCGTGGGATTTGTTTGAATGTTATTTGCTTCCTACATTTAGTGGGCATACATTAACTAATTATGGCGACCAGCGGGCAACATACTCGACAACAACTTCTAATGAATTATTTATACCCGTAAAACTTGGAGTTGTTACAGAGGATCAGGAAGGAAAAACCAAAGAGTATTGGCAGGATGGCAAATATCGTGGAGAAATAGATAAATGGGCATCCCCATTTGAAACAATTGTTGAAGACATTAAGACTGATACGATGCTTACAATAAAGCCTGTTGTGGAATTATTAGGTATGAAATTTCCTGCTGATCCAGTTGCAACATTACAAACAAGAGAATTGATATTAGAACGAGATCAAGAAGTGGAATTTGATGCAGTAATCGTTCGTCCATTTTGGTGGAACTCTCAATATGAAGGTAAAATAAAGATCTTTAATTCGAACGATGAGATTGTGAAATGCGAATATAATGAAAAGTCTGGAAAACTTACAATAAAGGGACTTAGTCTTGGTTCGGCGGTCGTACGTATCTATTTTGAGGATTTTGAAGACTATGATGCAAACTTGGTATTTAATATTATAGTATTAGATCAAGAGCCAGTTGATAGCAATATCTCTATAGAGGATTTACCTGGAGAGGACTTGTAAACTAAAAAAAGAAAATATGAAACCGAACTTATATTTTATTTATATTCTTGCCCTTGTATTTGGTCTTGCAAGTTGTAATGAGGTGGTAGAGACACAGTCAGAATTGGGCAATAAAAGGGATATCATTTTAAATGTATGTATGCCCAGAGATGACAATCAAACTCGTATATCTCTTACTGAGGTGAAGGGGGCCAAAGATTTGATAGCTAGATGGGAAGAGAACGATGTCGTACAGTTGTTTGTCCGTCAGGATGGTCAGAATTATTCTGCCGGGAAATCTAAGGTGACAGGCATTAGTTCTGATGGAAAAGACGCAATGATAAAGGTTTCGTTACCATTATCAGTTAGTAATGTGAAACCATATACGATTTATGGGTTTATAGGAATCGAAGGTAGTTTAAGTACAGAAGGAGTTGCCAATTGCTTAGCAGAAATTCAACGATATACGATGAACCAGTTTCATGCTCCGATGTTTTTTCAGGTAGAAGCGAAAGATGGTAAACTGCCATCAACCAGTCTTAAACATTTTGGCACTTATGAACTTCTTCATGTAAAGAATGACAGTCCTGCAGAAATAACATATCAACATGATGGTTTTAATTCTGAATTGCCTTGGTATCAAGGAAAAACAACATTCAGGTTTTCAGAAGAATATGATTTTACAAAACATGATAGTGAATGGGAAGGGGATGTCAGGAGTCTGCCTTTGTCTATTCCTGCAGATGCAACAGGTACTTTTATTTCATGGTATATCCCAAGTGGTTATAAAATGAGTAATGCAGCACTGCGAGCAAAGATAGGAAATAATACTGTTATTAGTTCTAATTTAAAGTCTTCAAATGTTTCTATTACGTGTGGTAAAGCCTACCATTTATATGCCACATGGGATGGTGACAAACTTTTGTTTGGGAAAGGCGAAATAGATGAGAATAAACTGACCCTTTCAACAAATAGCATAACTATGAAAGTTGGTGGGAGCGAAATCGTAAACATATCAGGTGGTAGTGGAATGTACAATGTACAAAATGCTAATCCGGATATTGCTGAAGGTGCTTTCAACGGAAACGCTTATCTTACGATTACTGCGAGAAAGGAAGGTAATGCTGTTATTACAGTACATGACCAACAGACGATGGAACAGGAAAGTCTCTCTGTTGAAGTTAAAGATATGAAAGATAATAATCCTCATATTACTATCATAACATTGAAAAATGTTGGAGACCCCATAAAACTTGAAGTGAAGGGAAAGTCAAATGATTTATGGATAGATTTAAATAATAATAATGTAAGAGACAACGGCGAAGATTTGGACCGAGATGTCGATACTGGAATGTTTATTTATGAGGGGCCTTTGTACTCAAACGCTCTTTCTATTTATGGTGATATTACAGTGTTTAAATGTAATAGTAACAACATAACAGACATCGATGTGTCAACATGTGCTAATTTGAGAACTCTTGATATATGGGGCAATGCTCTATTGAGTTTAGATGTCTCAAATAATAAACAACTTGTAAATCTTGATTGTTCGAGTTGTGGAATTCAAAATCTAATTCTTCCTTCATCAAGTAGTTTAAGGCTCTTGGATTGTCAGAGAAATCTGTTGGAATCACTAGATCTTTCTGAATTGCCTGATTTGGAAACTCTTCTATGTCAGTTCTGTTATTTATCTACGATAAACACAACTATGAATACAAAATTAAAGCATTTATGTTGTGATGCGAATTATTCTCTAACGAAGTTGGATTTAACCAATAATCAGTCTTTAGTTGTTTTAGGAGCGAATTATTGTAGCCTAAGTGCGGAAATGCTTAATAGCATTTATAGACAATTACCAGATATTTCAAGTATTACAGAGGATTCTTCATTACCATGGCCCCAAATGATAAAAATGTTGAGGGTTAATAATAATCCAGGCTCTGATTCTGAAGAAGAGGAAAGATCAATTGCCGAGCAGAAAGGCTGGGAGTTTGAAGATAAGTGGGCAAAATATTATGATGATTGGTGGGATGCTAATACTATGACCATTTATTATTCTAGAAGAAAAAATAATAATAGATGTGATGATGTAAAGAATGACACCCATTATTTTGGTGGAGGTATGGTATTAACTAAATAATAGAGAACAATGAGAAAGTCGTTTATACTAATTCTGTGTTTTGCTTTTTTTTGCGGGAAAGCAATTGCGAAAGATGTTGCAACAGCTAAGAGACAGGCCGAATGGTTTTATACTCAAAAGGTAAAACCTGTGACTAGAAATGCACATGATATTGTGTTAGAATTAGCATATACAGGGAAAGAAGATCAGAGGGATACATATTATGTTTTCAATGGGGCTGATGGTTTTGTAATCGTATCAGCTTATGATGAGAATGAACCTATTATCGCTTTCTCAGATAAAGGCATTTTCGATTATGAGAAGTCTTCTCCAGCATTACAGTGGTTGTTGTCTCAATATGGGAGAAATACTTCTAAGACAAAAAAGAGTGCGCCAAACTTTACCAGGGGCTTGGGGGCGGATATTGCTCCATTGATTCAAACCCAATGGGATCAAATTGCTCCTTTTAATAATTTATGTCCAGATGATCCTAATACGGGTCAAAAGTGTTTGACAGGGTGTATAGCGACAGCGATGGCCCAGTTGATGTATTATTATCAGTGGCCTGAAAGAGGGTCAAGTGGTCATTCATATGAATGGAATGGACAGTATTTATCTGCAGATTTTGATGTAGAGTATCAGTGGAACAAAATGAAAACCAAGTATGATTACAACAATGTGAACGATGATATAGATAACGCAGTATCTACATTAATGTGGCATTGTGGGGTTGCTGCAGAAATGCAATACGGTTCCTCTTTTAGTGCAGCGACTTTTTCATGCGAAAAGTTTATGTCAACTTATTTTGGTTATACTCGTTTCTCAAAATCTGTATGGAAAAATCCAGATGATGAATTTGAAAAAGCGATCTACGAGAGCCTTTCAGGAGACGCCCCTGTTTTGGTGTGTGGACAAGACGAAAATCGAGGTTATGGCCATGTCTTCATTTGTGATGGATACCAGGATGGTGGTTATTTCCATTTTAATTGGGGGTGGAATGGCTTTTCTGATGGATTTTTTCTGCTATCTGCAATGAGTACGAGTGACGGTAATTTTGACACTCATCTTCAGGCTATATGTAATTTGGTCCCTCAAAAATCAACAATCGTTGACGGAGTTGTATATGAAATCATCAGTTCGTCGGAAGCCATTGTAAGTGGTGCTGTTTCAGATACTGATGATGTTATAATTGCCAAAGAAGTTTCTATTGACGGTCAATTATATTCTGTTACTTCTATTGCTCCAGGGGCTTTTGCAAATTGTAGTCAAGGCAGGACATATTTTATACCTAATAGTATAAATAGAGTCGGGGAACGTGCTTTTTACGATGTTACAAACGCTACAATTATTATTGAGGATGGAGATACTGATTTAGTATGTGAACATAGTCCTTTTGAATCAAGTTTTTATGAGTTCTATATTGGAAGACCTATCAAAGGTGAGATGTGTATAAGTACGAATTGGATCGAATATGTCAGGTTGGGCTCTGGATTAACAGAAATTCCAGATGCACTTCTAGAGTATTATATATCTTGCATGGAGTTACCTGCTACATTTGAGGTTTTTGATGATGAGGCAAGAGTTCGTGCTGCTCGGGTAGAAGGATTCACGGTAAACTCTTCGAATACGGTATTTAGTGCCAAAGATGGAGTCTTGTTTGATAAAGAAATGAAGACTCTATTATATTATCCTATTTATAGAGGTAATACTGAATATACAATACCATTATCAGTTACAAGGATTGAGAAGAAAGCTTTCGAAAGGAATGAATCTCTCCAAAAACTCACGATTCTTGAAGAAGTTACCAGTATTGGTGAAGAAGCATTTGGTTCTTTAAATAATCTCAAATATGTTGAGATTAAATGCACGACTCCTCCTGTTTGTGAAGATAATGCATTAACAGGGCTATATAATGCAGAAATCGAAGTGCCATTTAGACATGGGAATGATTATAAAAATGCCGACGGATGGAAAGATCTGCCTAATATTAAATCACAACGACTTGATTTTAATGACATGATTTTTGCTGAGAAAGAAGATGGCAGTCTGGAAATAATAAAGGTTTATAAGACAGGGGATGTCATTATTTATGGATATATTTATACTGGAGGAGAAGAGATAGTGATTACAAGTATTGGAGATTATGCTTTCTCGGAAAATTCAAATGTAACATCAGTTACTATACCTGCAACGATCACTACCATAGGAGAACATGCTTTTTATGATTGTCCAAATCTTAAAAGTTTCATTATCAGTGAAGCAGAGGAAGGACAAGCAAATCTCCCTTTGGTCTTTACTGGCGTTGGAATGTTCGATGGCTGTAATATCGAATATATTTATCAAGGTCGGGATGTGCAAGACACATGGGGAATTCCTCCATTCTCAGAATTAGAGACACCTAAGAAAGTGGTTATTGGTGGTATGGTGACTATACTTCAAGAAAGATCATATGATAAATGTTCAGGAATAACATCTTTGACATTTGAAGATGGTGATAGCGATTTGATAATAGAAAAGTCGGTATTCAATTTTTCTGGGCTGGAAGAACTATATATAGGAAGAAATATTCCAGAATGTAGTTGTTTCTTAACTTCGTATGGGCTTAAAACCATTGGAATAGGGAAAAACGTGACGTCATTAGACTGGCTTCCTACGAGCAACCCAGAGTTGATATGTATAAATGTTGATAACGATAATTCCTATTATTGTTCAGATAATGGCGTTTTATACAATAAAGATCAAACAGTTTTATTATTGTATCCAGCCCAAAAGACAGATTTGGAATATAAAGTACTTGAAACAGTAACTGATCTTGCTAATAAGGCATTCCAGAATCAGAATATAATAAAGAAACTTATATTGCCTGCAAGTCTTACAAATATCGGTATTAATGTATTCTACATGAATGAGAACCTGGATAGCCTCTATGTTCTTAGTAAGACACCTCCAACTTGTGACTATAATGGTATTTTTTATTTGGCAGAACAGTCCCCGCTTCTTAAAATATTTGTTCCTGAAGAAGGGCTTGATGCATATAAAACTGCAGATCAGTGGAGTTTGTTAAAAGACAGAATTTATTCCATAGAAAGTCTTGGTATAAATAGACCTTTGTTATCAGAAAGCGAAATCAAATCTGTTTATACGACAAAAGGAATAGAAATAGGTTCTTCTTCATATAAAGGTGTTCTGATATTACGGAAAAAAGATGGTAGTACAATTAAAATCGTTGGAAATGTGAAATGAAAAGGAAGTGGCGATTCCCTATTTTGCAGGCATCTATGTAAGATGTTTCTTTGGGAACAAACTACAGTATGTATCATAGATATGCAGTTATTATTTATAAAGGTTGAGAGGTTCTTCGAAAGGATCAAGAAGATGAATGTAGTCAGGTTCTTTTTGCTGACATGGCTCATTCATATATCATGGACGATCGTTGTAGGGCTGATATTGTTCTTGAGCGGTATAGAGTTCAGCCAGCATGTTGCTTCGGATAGTGAGTTTACCAACTCATTTCTTATGGTTCCTATCACTGCTCTAGCAGAGGAGGCCTTGTTCCGGTGGGGGCCTATGGTGGCACTTGTCTTTTCATTGACATATTGCTATCGAAGTAAACGGTTAACAAAGGATCAGTTTTTTGAAGTCGAAAAGTATTGCTTGTTGGCTGTCGTTTTTTTTTCAAGCATTATCTTTGGTTGGGCACATGGCAACATCTTTAATGTCCTGATTCAAGGCGTAAGTGGGGTGATTTTTTATGTCATATACCTGAGATGTTATTTTATAGAACGTGACCGTGGCGTGAGAGACCGCATGCAGATAGTTCCATTTGCAGAGTCTACTATATACCATGCTGTTGCGAATTCTTTTTTGCTTTTTATGTAAGCGATTGAAACTACCAGATAATGAACAACAATAATATTCTACATATAATAGATGCAAACAGGAATCTGTTAAATAAAATGCTGGATATAGAGATACCCTCAAATGGAGATGTCATCATTTTTAGGAAAAGACGTTTACACAGATATCTACAGACAATTGCAGCCTTTTTCTCGATGCTCTTATCTTTATTCCTTATATGGATGGGTTGTTCTCTTAACTATTTGGGCCTGGTTGTTGTCTGTCCCTTTATCACATTATACAGTATTTATGTTATAAGAGAGCAGTCGAGGGAGATTATTCTTGATATGGCGAATAAGGCTCTCTGTGTTAAAGGCCGTTGGCAAAAAGGGTATTCCTTTCCCTGGTGTGATTATCAAGGGCATGAGACTTATTATTCTGTAAAAGATTTCCCTGAGGAATTCTATATCAAGTTCATGGATGCCGGTAAAATCAGACGAATCAAACTGGCGGACATTAATCCTCTTTTTCAGAAGAGTACTGAGTCCAAATATGCAGTTATTATGATGATGTGGGAATGCGTAGAGAATAATCTCCATCATGATGACTATGCCCACTAAAAGACAGGAGTAAGAGGATGATTCCCTATTTCCTCGAAACCATATTGCTCCAGGCGTGAACATCTTTGTTGTCGCTGCGATAGGGCTCAATCACTTCAAGACTTTCAGAAACATGCTGGCGTACTGTCTTAATGGTCTCCATCAAGGGATCATATTCTAACAGATATGGTTCTTTTAACATCATTCCTGCCTGTGTGATTCTCTGAATGGCCTCTGCCTCTTTCTTTTTCTTGTCACCCGCATCCTTGAGAAGGGCAAAGACTGGCGATAGTTTGAAATACTCATATTCCTCCAACAGCGCAAGGTCTTTCCGTCCTCCTTGTGTGCGAAGATATTGTTCCCACACTTTACCAAAGGAATAATTAAAGCCGGATGCCTTGTCTTCCTTTGCCTTTTGTGCAACCATTTCAATCGAATCGGCCCTTTCCTTAATGGCAATAGCGTAGTTGCTGATCAGGGGGAAGGCGTATTTCATGGTTTTATCAAACCGCTCTGCCAGACTGTTTTGGTATTGTTCCTCCATCTCATACTTGGCCTTGTAATGAAGAATAGCCCATGTTGCGAGAACGATACCACACAACGCCAGTGCGGTGATGATGAAAGGTTTCTTTTTGATAGTCATAAGTATCGTGTTTTAAAAATCCCCGCTCAATGTTGAGCGGGGATTGGATATTCTTAGTGATTGCGGAAGTTCCACTTCGAGTTGTCGCTCTTGAAGTCGTACTTGGCGAGGGTGGGGGTGGAGTCGCCTGCTGAGTAGAGGCAGATGCTCGTGTTGATACCCTCCTGGCCAGGGATGACCTTCGGCATGATGCGGAAGGTTCCGTCAGTCAGTTGCTCGATACGCCAGAGTTGCTCGTCAGCACCTGTGTAGGCGGGGACGGTCTTCACCTCGCAGTCGGCAGTAGCGGCGAGTGCACGCTCTGTACCTTCGATGGTAATCTTGAAGTAGGTGTTGCCGAGGTAGGCACCCTTGCCTTCAACGGGGGTCACAGTCCAGCGCTGGTGCGGACGGAACATATAGTCGCCGATACGGGCGGGGATATCACCCTCGGGCCATGTACTCTTCACCTGATCCAGTGTCTGGTTCTCCACGGGCTTGGGAGGCTCAGCATTCTGCTGCGGACGACCACCGAAACCACCGAAACCGCCCATACGGGCCACGTTCATGCGGACGAAGTCGACAGCCAACTCAAGGGCATAGCCACGACGCTCTGACTCAATCTCGAAGGTACCGCCCTTGAACTGCTCACCGCAATAGGGCCAGTCGTTCTTCCAAAGCAGCGGACGGATAGCCAGTGTAGAACGGCCACCCATGTCGAAGTCGGCTTCCCAGTGGAACGATGCCACTTCAACGCCCTCATCAATGATGGTGCGTCCGAAGTGTCCGGCACCGGTCTTGCGGTCGCCAGCGGCCACCACCATACGACCACCACCATGATACATGTCGCGGCCTACATTGTCGATATACGGGCCCTCAGGACTCTTGGAACGACCTACGACTATGTTATAGGTAGAGTTCACACCGTCGCAGCAGGTGCCGTGGGTACCGAGCAGGTAGTACCAGCCATTGCGGCAGATGAGGTCGGAAGCCTCACAGTCGATGGCGATATCCTTCTCTACGTTACCGCTCTTGCGGAAACCAGTGGTCGGATCCAACTCAATCAGTCGGATGGTGCCGAAATAAGTACCGTAACTCACCCATAGACGACCCGTCGAGGGGTCGAGCATGATACCCGGGTCGATGGCGTCCTGATCCTCCATACCGTCGGAGAAGCAGACCTCCACAGCCTCAGACCACTTGAAGTCGGGCGACTTCGGGTCAAGAGTCTTGTTCCACATGGTGAGGATACGGCCAGCGTGTCCGCCGCCGAGGCCACCACCGGTAGCACCGTAGATGCAGAGATAACGGTCGCCGATCTTGATCACATCAGGGGCTGCACCGCCACCTGGGCGCTCAGCACCACTGTTCCAGGTCCAGCCGTCCTCAGAGATCAGACCGCCGCCACCAGTGCCGAAGGTGTAGTATTTGCCCTCGCACTCGGCAATCGTCGAGGGGTCGTGGATAAAGGGTGCGCCAATCTGCGCGTTTGCGGCTGTGGCCAGCGTCATGGCCGCAAGGATACTATATAGTCTTTTCATATTTATTTCTGATTTAAATTGATCTTGTAGTTCTTAACAGGGTTACCGTTCTCATCGAGGAAGCGGACGCAGAAGTCGCTCATGCCCGGGCCATTGATGACGGCACCACGCAGGATGTTGCGGCCCTTCTTCAAGGTGATACGCTTCGACATGGCATCGTCCTTCACCATACGACGGTCGCCAGAGAGCAGGAGTGTCTCCTCGCCGTTGAGCCACCACATAGAGGCGGAGTTGGAGCCGACGGCCAGACGGACATTCTCGATATCCTCGTCGCAGTCGATGTAGGTCACGGCCCAGAAGAGCACGCCGTAGATCTCCTCACCCCACTTCTCAGCAAAGCGGAAGAGTTTCACGTTCATGTTCTCGCTGTCGAGGGCATGCCAGGTGAGTGTCTGCTTCACGGTCTTAATCTCCGGCTGTGCAGGCTGTTGCTGACCCATGCCGAAGCCGCGTCCAAAGCCTGCGGGAGCCTGTTCCTGCTTGAACACGGCCTGTACCTTCTGACCGTCCTTTGGCAGGATGGTCTGCTGACCCTTGAAGTATTCTCTGTTGAAGTGCTCACGCAGATAAGAGTCTGTGAACACGGTATTGCCGCTGTTGGGCTTGGTGATGGGCTCCAGGAGCAGCCAACGGTGGATGAAGCCTTCACCGTCGGGCTGTGCCGTGGTATTGGCAGCCACCGGTGTGAAGTACTTCGGACGGGTCTTGAAGCGGACATAGTCCACGCTGAGGGCACCATCACCCTCGTTGGTAATGACGAGATTGGTCACACCACTGGGGATATAGTCGAGTTTGGCTGTCTGTGTGAGCCATTGGTTGCGCTGGTCGCGGTTGAAGCGCATCATCATACCGCCTCCAGGACCATTGGCACCGCCTGCAGGAGGCTCTGGTGGTCTCACCGTCAACTTGTGACGGGCGATGACCTTGCCCTTGGCGCTGCCTTCACGGATACAGAGTTCTGTATCGTCGCTGGCTTTAACACTCATGATGAGGTAGCCGTCGGAAATCATGCTGAAGTCCACATCATTATACTGCAGCCAACTGCCCTTTGTAGGCAGGGTGGCCTGGAAACCGCGGAAGGTGTTGACGGTATCGATGAGTTCGCTGGTCACACCTGCGCTGGCAGTGCTGTAACGGTCGATCTCAATCTTCTCGGTAGCCTTGTTGATACCCACGCCACGAATGGTCTGCTTCACCTCCTGGATGGTACCGTCGGCATTGAAATACAGTTTCTCGATGCAGGCAGAACGGCGCTTGTCATCATTCGGAGAGAAATAGTTGTGGTGATAGAACAGATACCACTGACCCTTGTAGTTAATGATGCTGTGGTGGTTGGTCCAGCAACCGTTGGGCTGCTCGGCCATGATGAGACCCTTATACTCGTAGGGACCCATCGGGTTCTTACTCATGGCGTAGCCGAGCACCTCGGTGTTCTCCCTCACATACGGATAGGTGAGGTAGTACCAGCCGTTAGCCTCGAAGGCAAACGGACCCTCAGCCTGACGGTTGGGCAGGCCTTCGAGACAGTTGACACCAATCATCTCCATCTCGCGGTTGCCCCATTTGACTTTTGACTTGGGATTGTCGTCAGCCAGTTCCTTCATGTTGGGCTTCAGTTTGGCGCAACGGCCATTGCCCCAGAAGATGTAGGCATTGCCGTCGGAGGCCTGAAGCACGCACGGGTCAATACCGTTGACACCCTTGATGGGCTCCGGCTCAGGAATGAACGGACCTTCGGGACGGTCAGCGATGGCTACACCGATACCGAAGCCGCCACCGGCCTGAGGTGCAGAGGGGAAGTAGAAATAGTACTTGCCGTTTTTCTCGACGCAGTCGGGTGCCCACATCGAATAGGAGTTAGGACGCACCCAGGGTACTTTGTTCTGGGTAACGATGACACCGTGGTCTGTCCAGTCGGTCAGATTTTCGGATGAGAACACGTGGTAGTCTTCCATGCAGAACCAGTCCTGTCGCTGTCCGACGGGGGGCTTGATGTCATGCGATGGATAGAGGTACACCTTGTTGTTGAATACGCGAGCCGTCGGGTCTGCCGTAAACTGGTCGCGTATGATGGGATTCTGTGCCGCTGCGAGGAGAGGCACACCCATGAGAATGACACATAGTAATTTTTTCATTCGCGTTGATATTAATTGAATAATTGAACGTTTTTAAGTTTCAGTTGCAAATATACAAAATATTTCTGAATTAGATGTAATTTCCCTGTGATGGTTTAATAATAAACCACCACTTTCTTTGGAATTGTTACATTTGGGAAATAATTCGTAACTTTTTCCCGAAAAATGGAAAGTTTTACCGGCTGAGTTTCTGGACGTATTTCACGGGTTCACCACCGTCGCGCTTGAGCACATCGGCAAAGGTCTGGGGCTTGATGGTGACAGGACCGCGCATGAACTCCGGGATATTATAGCACTTCATGAACTGACGGTGATAGTCCGGATCGGCACAGGGCAGTTCGAAGGGTTTTGAACCCTTACCGTTTGCATCGATATGGGCGAAGAAAGGACGGGTGAAGTTACCGTCATCCCTGCGACTGCTGAATACCACCCACTTGCCATTGCTCGACCAGGAATGATAACTCTCCGTGTCAGGCGAGTTAATCTCCTCAGCGGGGCGTGCTTCTCCTGTCTGCAGATCCATGATCCACAAATCGGCATCGTGATGCCAGATATGGAACACACCGTACTCGGCCAAAGCGAACATCAGATAGCGTCCGTCGGGGGAGATACGGGGCAGGGTAGCACTCTTATTCAGCGAGTCGGCGGCGAATACCAGTTCGCGCGGACCGAATGTCATCGTGGCTGGCTCGAAACTCTTCTTATAGATATTGTATTTTATGCTGTAGGCATGCGAGATTAACTCATACTTCTTGCTTTTTATCGTATCGGGGTATTCGAAATGAGCACTTGCGAAATAAATCGATTTGCCGTCGGGAGCCCAGAAAGGATACACCTCAAATTCGTTGGGATCGTTCTCAATGTTGGTCACCTCATTCTTCATCACATCGTAGGCAATAAGGTCGCTCTCCATATCATAGACCTCTATTTTGTTGAGATCACTGACATGGAATATTTGGGCGGTCTTGTTCGTAGAATAGATAATCAAGGGTAATTCGGGATGCCAAGCCGGATAGACACCGGCAGAGAGGATGGAGTCATTCTTCATATTGATCTTGCGGATCTTACCGTCATAGGCAATCACGGTACCGCCCATGTTCTGACGGGCATGGAACTGCATTCTCTCGGGATTGTATTGCTGGTAGTTATGACAGTTGATACATTGCCCTTCGTTGTCTTTTGTGCAAAGCATATTGTCATATATCACGCTCTCTTCGTAGTTCTCTATGCATCGCTGACTGATAGTCAGATCTTCGTAATAGACATATGATGGGGGAATGAGACGGTAACTGATATAGGCATCGATGGAGTCTGGCGACACATGGATGTTGAAGGGCTTGAACTTCGTCCACTGCCCATCCTTGCAAGCGTAGGTCTCCACTTGGATGTCTTTGCCCTGGGCAGCGGCAGCCAGTTGCTTCCACTCATTGATGTCGGGCTGTGCCTTGGTACCTCCGCAGATGATTTCCTCATCGTTGAAAGAGTAGCGGACGGCAATCTCCTCCGACTGATCATCCATCTCGAATGTCAGTGGGGCGATGTTGACGGGAACGGTCACATCTACATAGTCTGGATATATCTTTGGCAGGGCATCGGACTGTATGAAGTCAGACGGCAGTTGCTGACCGCAAGCATTAAATAATAAACAAAAACTAATAAATAATAAACCTGTGAATGGTTTTCTATATATCTTGGTCATCATAAATCTCAAACTTCAAATTTCAAATATCAAAACAATTTATCTCATATCTTGCAAAAAATAATAGTAGAAGTAATAGGTATCCCCAAAGAATGGTTTGAGGGCATCACGACCTATTTTTGCTTGTTGCCTGTCGTATTTCTTGCCTTCTTTGACAAAGGCTGTATATTTTTCTATCACTCCCTTGTCGAAAGGCAACATGTTGACATTAGCATTGGGTCTGTTTCCCATGTTTCCGAAAAGAATGGCCGCCTCCTGAAAAACGCGAGGAATGGGCCCTTTAGGGAACATGTGGGCATAATGGTTAAAACGGGCCCAGAATAAATTCGGGTTCCTCTTCCACATCGCTGCAAGCACAGCCTGCTCCTGAAAATAAGGATCGTCGGAGTCTTGATAGGCGAGCAATGTCATCACATATTTCTCGGTGTTGGCTTGGTCAAGGCCTAGAGCGTCACTATATTGTAACATGTGGGTGATGGGTCCCATCTCGCGGTTTTCGGCTATCAGTTTCGGATTGTCTAAAAGTTGTTGCATACTATCAGCCCACTCAACGTAATACTTTGTATGGCGGAGTTGGTTTAGAATTTTTTGTGCAGCCTGTTTTTCGCCGCTGAGTATGTAACAGCGAGCCATATATTGTAGTGTTTCTATGGTCCAACCATATTCCACCCCATCTTCCAGGCATTTACGGTGACAGTCATTCAGTAGTCCGTACTGATAGTATATCGTCCTACTGAAGACGATATTCAACATGTCGTAAGGAACGAGAGGGTCACTCTTTTTCTTACCCCAAGGGAAATTATACATTTCATCAGGTTGGCGACCTAATCGTGAAAGGGCAAGGTTGTGCATCATAACGATAGAGCGGGTGGGTTCTTCATCCCCTTGTTTCTTTCCTTCGTTAAGCACACCTTCCCAGTCTGCCTCTTCTATACAGTGCTGCATGACGAGTTCGTGGTGGAAATCGGCATCCCTATACCACCAGTGCGAGATACCAAAGACAAGCACCAGCGTCAAGATGCCTTGCAGACTCCATCTATAAAGTGGTTTCTGCCAATTGGCGGGCAGTGATGTCTGATAGAAAATGACTATCAGTAAAAAAAAGCCTCCTAATATATAATAAGGTATATGAAATCGTGGGAAATCTTTTAGGACGTTTACAATCGGCTGTCCCATCGTCCAAAGATCATCAATATAAGTCTGATAATAAAAGTAACGGTAACATATTAGCGGTATGGCGACGATACAAAGCAGGGCGATGATACTCAGAACAGCATTATGTGTGTGGTTGCAATTAAGTCGCCAGGTCCAGATGCCCATGAGCAAGACGGCTGCCAGTGCATAGATGCCGAAAAGCGGATAGCCTAAAGCCGCGACTAGAACGATCCATAAGATACGTATCCAAAGCTTTTTGGGTAAGGCGCGGAAGGCCCAAAGCATGGCAACGGCAACAGTAGTGCCGATGGTGGCTGCGAAGAAATAGCCCCGTAACCTCATAAAGTAATGCCAATAACTTAAACACATGTCACCAGAGAGTAAGGCTACTATTGGTATCAAAGCCAGTATGGTCCATTGGTCGGTAATGTGGAAAGTTCGCTTAGTCAACCACAACAATAACAGCCACCAACCACAGAGAATCAGTACGCCTAGCCATGGATGGTAAAAGAACTGAGTAAAGTAGCAACTGATATAGGATAAAAAACCACTCGGCACCAGCATCAGTTCATGAAAAAACAGCGGGGTGTCGAGGAATAAGTTGTACTGCTGAACCTTCCAAAGAAGATCAGACTCGAAATAGAGCAATGAAACAGCGATGAGCAGCAATGCTCCTAACCAAGGCAATAATGATATAAATTTTTTCATCGAAATGATTATTTATTTTGGTGCAAAGGTACATATTATTCCTGATATTGTTTTTGTCAAATGTAGCATTTATCCACATAAAATGTTTAAAAACGCAATAAATTAACTGTCATAAACATTTTTTAACAGCAAAGTGATGCGTATTTCGAAATAATACCTTATCTTTGCATCGAAATTTAAACAAAACGCGTAAGATTTGTATCTTATATAGTAAACATTATTTAATTAACTAACAAAATTTAAAGTTTATGAAAAAGTTATTTACTTTAGTTGCTGTGGCTTTTATGGCCATTAGTGCAAACGCTCAGGCTGTTATTGCTGAGATTGACTGGACACAGCAGGAGAGTTATGGTGGAGGTTTGGGTTCAGATCTGTGGTTCCCAAGCGGAACAGGCAAAGGTCAGGCTACAGTTTCTGTTGAGCCTGGTACTGGTTTGATTATCGAGGCTGTCGAGGGTGATAATTACTGGGAGCCTCAGGTTCCTATGATTGGTCATATCATGTCTCAGCCGGATCCCGAAGATCTCGATCAGTGGGGCAATCCTAAGTGGCATGGTGAGTTTCTTACCGAAGGTGGAAACTATCAGGTGATTTTCACTTGTGTGTCTCCTATGGCTGGTGAGTTGCGCCTTGACTTCTGCTCTTGGGACGGAACAGGTGCAACATCTGCTCAGGTTTTCGACATTGTAGAAGGTGAGAATGAGATTACCCGTGATTTTAAAGATTATCCTACAGAGTGTGAGGACGCAATGATTTTCTATCAGTGCGGTCATCTGCCCGGTAAGCACATTATTAAGAAGGTTACAGTGATTGACCTCGACGCTGATGCAACTGGCATTAAGACTTTGAAGAATAAGGTTCAGAGCAACGTTCGCTACAACCTCGCTGGTCAGAAGGTTGACGCTAACTACAAGGGTGCTGTCATCATGAACGGTAAGAAGTTCATCCAGAAGTAATTCTGAATAACAAACCAATTATAAAGGGAATTGCCCAACGGCAGTTCCCTTTTATTTTTGTTCTTAGACATTCCATCTCTGACCTTCATTTATCTGCCCTGAATCTGGGGGAAACCATTCCGTGGTCAGAATATTATGCCCCCAGATTCAGGGGAAGAAATACCGACTCCGAGAAATTATGCCCCAGTTTTAGGGGAAGATATTCCGACTCCGGAAAAACATGCCCCAGATTTGGGGGAAGAAATTCCGACTCCGTAAATACATGCCCCAGATTTGGGGGAAGAAATTCCTGCCTCGGAAAAATGTGCCCCCGTTCTGGGGGAAGAAATTCCGACTCCGGAAAATGATGCCCCAGTTCTGGGGGAAGATATTCCGACCTAGGAATGTTATGCCCCGGATTTCAGGCTGATTTTTCCAATTCTGAGATGATATAACACGGACGTCGTTCATACCATCGTAACACAGGAATAACATCCCTTAGATTCTCGTTACCACCCCACAATAAAAAGTGCCGCATCTCGCGATGCAGCACTTTCTCATAAATACCAAAACAATGTATATTAACTACTAACTTGTATTCTAATACATCCTGATATTACCAACCCGGGTTCTGAGTGATATTCGGATTCATATCCATCACTTTCTGAGAATACGGGAAGAGCTTGTGCTTCTCCTTCCAGCCTACCTCATAACCGGCATCCTGAGCCTCATGTGAGTGGAACAGGAAGAAACGGTCCTCAGGATCCGATCCATCAGCACTATGCTGCCAAACAGCATCTGCAGGAATGGGAATTCCAGCGGCTTCGTAGAACACTCTGTCGCAAAGGTGAGGAATATGAGTTCCCTGAACCTTCAGGTGACCAAGACACTCCTGGTCATAAGAGTCGTTATCCTTCGCGAGCCAGCGCATCTGATCCTGATAGCGGCAGCCTTCGAACCAGAGTTCGAACGACTTCTCCTTCTTCAGGTCAATGAGCGTCGGATCGCCTGCGAGGACGGTCTTAGAACCTGCACGCTCCTGAATCTCCTTGATATACTTACCAGCCTCAGATGCAGCACCGGTACGGATGCAGCACTCGGCATAGTTGAGAAGCACCTCGGCATAGCGCATGATGATGATATTGTTCAGGCGGTGCACATTACCATATTTATTCTCACCTTCAGATGCATCAGCAGCACGGACAACGTGCTTCAGGGGCACCCAGAATGACTGGCCATAGTGACCGGCAATTTCGGAGATACCAATCTTATCCCATTTAACCAAGCCTGCATGATCCGCAGGAATGTTCTTCAGTTTGGCATAATAGGTGTCGATGGCTTCAATTCCTGTCGTACCGTAGATCAGGTCTTCGATGTTCACCATCGTAGCCTTCAGACGCTTAGAGTCACGACCGTCGTTCTCAACGAATGCTTCAGAATACCACTCAGGAAGACCGATTGACCCCCAACCTTCTACACCACCGTTATAATTGTTCAATGGGGGCTTCTTGAAGTAACCCGTACGGATCTGGAAGCACTGAGGCTCCATCCAGGTGCTGTGCTGGTTCCATCCCAGATGGCTACCTGTACTCCATTCGCCGGCACCGGGATTGTATCTCACGTTCACCTCAAAGACCTTCTCAGGAGCACCGTCGCCCTCGATGTGGAACAAGTCAGCCCATTCGTCGCCGGAAACCAGTGCATAGTTGCCAGAGTCGATGACTTTCTTCAGGCAATCTTTGGCCTTGGAGAAATCTTCAGCGAACATGTAAGCCTTGCCGGCCAGAGCCAATGCAAAGCCCTGCGTCACGCGGTAAGCGCCTTCCTTGTCATCAGGACCTTTGCGCACGAGCAGGTCGTCAACAGCCTTCTCACATTCCTGGGCAACCCACACAAAGTACTCTTGACGAGATTTCGGAGCCTCTGGACGTTCGTCCTTATCGCTGTTGGTCGGAGTTTCGGACATCGAGATGGTATGATCGATGAATGGAGGCGTTCCCCAATAGCAGGCAAGCAGGAAGTAGTTATAGGCGCGGAGCACGCGGGCTTCGGCTATAGCCTGCTTCATGAATTTTGTGGGATTCTCAATCTTTTCAAAGTTCTCAATAACGAGGTTGTCTGTGTAGACAGAGATGTAAAGACCGTCGTAGTGAAAGTCGATGGCCTCAGGGGTGTGCTTGAAACGGAACTCGTCGACCGATCCGCCAAACTCATGGTCACCGTACATAGAACCACCATAGTTCACGTCATCGCCCGGGTGGTTGGCCAGTACCCTTGCAGGGGTGTAGATGCCAGGACCCATGGCACGTCCCATGGTATAGCATTGGAAATTCTCGTATGCAGAAGCCAGTGCCTTCTCTGCGTCCTCATCATTCTTATAGAAGGTTTCGGTAGTCAGACTGGCCTTCTGCTCGATGTCGAGTTTATCGTCACATGCAGTGAAGCCGAAGGCTACACCAAGCATTGCTAATAAATATATCTTTTTCATATTTTCTTCAATTTTTCAATTTTATAATTTTCAATCCTTCAATCCTTCTATATTAGAATGAAACATTCACACCAAAGACAATCTTCTTAGAGGTAGGATAGTTACCATTATCCCAACCACGTGAAGCACCGTTGTCGAAAGATGCGGTTTCAGGATCGGCACCAGGATAACTTGTGATGGTGAAGAAGTCATCGAGAGATACAGAGAGACGCAGGTTGTTAACCATGAACTTCCTGGTAATGCTCTGTGGAAGCGTGTAACCCAACTGGATCTGCTTGAACTTGAAGTAAGCACCGCTGAAGACGTTGGCAGAAGAACTGAAGAAGATCCAGTCCTTGGCAACATACTTCATGTCAGGATATGCACCTTCGGTCCATGATGTTGTGCCATCCTCATTTGCAGTACTCCTCCAGGAGTCAAGCCACCAAGTGTTCAGACCGTTCACACGGGGACGGTCGGCAGAAACCATCAGGTTGTAGATCTTGTTGCCAGAAGCACCGGTACCGAATACGGTCAGGTCGAAGCCCTTGTATTCGCAATTCAACGTGATACCGTAGGTAAACTTAGGAATACCAGCACCGAGGTCCACCATATCAGTATCCTCATTCGGAGCGAACACGGCACCCCACTTGGTAATCTTGTTACCCTCAGCATCGTATGTAGGTTCGCCAGCATCGTCGAGAACGGGAACCATACCGCCATACAGAGGCTTACCAATATTGGCTTCATTAAGTTCTGTATCACCAACCAGACCATAGGTGTCCTTGCTATAAACGCCCAGATACTCATAGCCGCGGAAGTACCAAATGGTATGACCGGCCTCGAAGGTAGACCCCACTTTCTGGTTGAAACCGCTGATACCACCCTGAGAATAACGTGACAGGAATTCGTTCACCGCACGTACCTCGTTCTTCAACGGAGAGAAGTTAGCGTTGATGCTGTACTTGAAGTCACCGATGTGGTCGCGCCAGCCAGCCTCAATATCGAAACCGGTATTCAGGATCTCACCGGAGTTAACGGTAATGGTGCTCACACCAACCTCAGGATAAGGCTTGATATCAACCAGCAGGTCCTTGGTCTTCTTACGGTACCAGTCGAAGCCGATTGACAGACGGTTATCGAGGAAGCGGGCATCAAGACCGAGGTCAATCTGCTCGGCAGTCTCCCATGTCAGGTCGGGGTTGGCAGCACCGTTAGGAGAACCACCTTCTGTTGCACCACCATTTGAGGACTCGTCATTGAACACATAGTAGCCGCCCAGACCGATGGTCGGGTTGTACTTGTATCCGCTCAGGACATTCACGTTACCGTTGCGACCCCAAGATCCACGGAGTTTCAAGAAAGAAACGGCGCTTGTGCTGATGGCGTTCTTGAAGAACGGCTCGTTGCTGATGGTCCAACCTGCAGAAACTGAGGGGAAGTAACCCCAACGGTTGTCCTTTGACAGTTTCGAAGAGTCGAAGGCATCGGCACGGAAGTTGAACTGCAGGAAGTAGCGGTCGTCGAATGAATAGGACAGACGGCCGAAGTATGAGAGTTCCGTAGCATCGCCAGGAGCATTACCGACGCTCAGGTGTGCCTTACCGTTGTCATTCAGACAGTCTATATAACGGAAGTTGGGAGCGTGATTACCACGCAGGATCATCTGAGTGTCAGAAGAAGATGCGCTGGTGTTGTCCCAGTGGTTCTTGGTGAACGACATACCGACCATGGCGCCGATATTGTGCTTACCAAGTTGCTTCATGTAATTGGCAAAGTTCTCCCACTGATAGTAGAGACTGGCGTTGGTGTTGGCAGAGATGGAGTAGTTACCACTGTTTGCCATTGAAGACAGGTACCAGGGGAATCCATAACTGTGACCGTTGCTCTGGCTGATACGATAACCCAGACGAGAGGTAAAGGTGAAACCGTCGAACGGTGTGATGTTGGCAGCCAAAGAGCCGCGTACGTTGACACCTTCGCTGGAAGAGTCAGAAACGTCACGACGTGCCAAGGGGTTACCGGTTGCCTCCACGATATACTTAGAGGTACCATACCATACGGGGTTGGCCTCCGTGTAGTCTGGTGGCAGCAAAACGGGATAGGGTGAGCCTGTTGCCCAAGCTTCTGCCACACCATCTCCGAAGTCTGCCTCGTCATAAATGTAGGCGGGGGTCAGCGGGTCGATAGATACCACAGCATTCAGGAATGAGCCGTAACCGTTGCCCAGTGCCTTTCTCTTCCACTTCTCGATAGAGGTGTTGCTGGTGATGTTCAGCCAGTCGAAGAACTTATAGTCGGCATTGAGTTGGCCAGTGAAACGCTTGTAGGTATCCTTGTTGCCCTTCACGATACCGTCGTTGTCGACGATGCCGAGGCCAACGAGGAAGCGGCCTTTGTCGTTACCACCCTCAACGGTGATGTTGTGCTGGAGGCTCCAACTGTTCTCAAATACCTCGTCGTACCAGTCGGTGTCGAAACGCTCGGTTCCAGCAACGCCAATATCAGTTCCATCAGCATTCTTCGTGGTCTGAGCATAATAGCCTTTGGATACAAGTTCGGACTCTGTCAGGTCGCCCAGATACTTATGGTACTCAATCCAGTTCTTGGCATTGAAGAGTTCAGACTTCTTGCCGAGGCTCTGGCTGGCAGCCTTCAGGTTATAGGTAACCTTAGCCTGTCCTTTCGTACCGTTCTTGGTGGTGATGATGACCACACCGTTACCGGCCTGGGCACCGTAGATGGCTGCAGAGGCAGCATCCTTCAGCACTTCCATAGACTCAATCATCGTGGGATCCAGATACTGGATGTTGTCCACCTTCAGACCGTCGACGATGAGCAGCGGGCCAATACTACCGGAGTTCGAGGAATAACCACGGACACGGATGCTGGCACCTGCACCAGGCGAACCGCTGTTGATGATTTGCACACCAGTCACCTTACCCTGCAGGGCTGCACCGGCGTCTGTGGTGCTCAGGTTCTTGATGTCTTCACCCTTCACGGATGCCACGGCACCGGTCAAGTCACTCTTCTTCTGGACACCATAACCGATGACGACCACGTCGTTCAACGTGGTGATGTCTTCCTTCAAAATGATGTCAATGTTACTGCGGCCATTCACCTTGACAGTCTCGGTGACATAACCTACGTAGGAGATAACCAGTGTGGCGTTGCTGGCAGCCTGAACACTGAAGTTACCATTGAAGTCGGTGATAGCACCCGTCTTGGCACCTTGTACTTGTACGCTGGCACCAATGATGGCTTCACCTGCTTCATCGACCACTGTTCCCTTTACGGTGCCCTGAGCCAGTGCTCCCATTGGGAACAAACAGAGCAGGAACAGTGCCATTAACGGCTTTTGTAGTGATTTAAAATTCCACATACTTTTAATTAATTAGTTAGATAATTGATATTATTGTAATGTATAGGTTTATCCACCTTATTATATTATATATAGCCTGTCCTTGCAATTATATTTGGGTGCAAAGTTATTATAAAATTAATTAATGGGCTTTTCCAATTGAAACAAACACTTTGCGAAATGTAACATATTGCGCAAATGTTGCGTAGAATAAAGGCAATAGCGCAATTTTGAAAGTATATTCTCTAACTATTTTTAGCAAAATTACGCAACGATTTCGGATAAAAAGTGGTATCTTTGCACCATCAAAACGAAAATGAATGATATGAAAAGAACCTTGTTTTTGACCCTTTCGCTGCTGATGGCCCTGACCATGAGTGCCGCAGAGCAGTTTGTCGTGTTCCAGCCTTCGGCAGATGTACTCTCGCTGAAAGATGCCAGTATCTCCTTCGATGCCAACGAGCACAGTTGCGTGCAGCGCGCCATCGCCAACCTCCAGCAGGACTTCCGGCGGGTGACAGGCAAAGCCGCATTATCCGGAGTCTCCGGAGATTCCGGAAAGCCCGGAAACATCTTCGTTGGTACCGTTGGCGTGAACAAGCAGATCGACCAGTGGGTGAAGAAGGGCGAACTCCGCGACCTGAAGGGCAAGACGGAGAAATACATCATCAAGACCATCGGCGATCAACTTGTTATTGCCGGCAGCGACAAGCGCGGTACTGTCTACGGTATCTATGAACTGTCGCAGCAGATCGGTGTCTCGCCCTGGTACTACTGGGCCGATGTGCCAGTGGAGAAGCACGACGCTATATATATAAAGAAAGGTGAATACACCGACGGAGAACCGAGCGTGCGCTACCGGGGTCTCTTTCTGAATGATGAGGCACCCTGTCTGACTACGTGGGTGAAGAACACGTTCGGCACGGACTACGGTGACCACCGTTTCTATGAGAAAGTGTTTGAACTGATCCTCCGTCTGAAGGGTAACTTCCTCTGGCCTGCCATGTGGGGCTGGGCTTTCTATGCCGACGATCCCGAGAACTCGAAGGTGGCCGATGAGATGGGTGTCATCATTGGCACGTCGCACCACGAGCCGATGGCCCGTAACCATCAGGAGTATGCCCGTCGCCGTCAGGAGTGGGGCGCCTGGAACTACCAGACCAATAAGCAGAACCTCGACCGTTTCTTCCGTGAGGGTATCGAGCGCATGAAGGGGACGGACGATATCGTGACCATCGGCATGCGTGGTGACGGTGATGAGGCGATGAGCGAAAATGCTGATACTAAACTGCTGGAAAATATCATCGACAACCAGCGCCGAATCATCAAGGAGGTGACAGGCAAGCCGGCAGAAAAGACCACCCAGGTATGGGCCTTGTATAAAGAGGTGCAGGACTATTACGATGCTGGACTCCGGGTGCCTGACGATGTGATGATTCTTATCAGCGACGACAACTGGGGGGACATCCGTCGGGTGCCTACCGCCGCCGAACGTAGTCGTAAGGGCGGGTGGGGCATCTACTACCACGTGGACTATGTGGGGGCTCCCCGTAATACGAAATGGCTCAATGTCACCCAGACGCAACAGATGTTTGAACAGTTGTCGCTGGCCTATGATTTCGGCATCCAGCGCATGTGGATTCTCAATGTCGGCGACCTGAAACCGATGGAGTATCCCATCCAGTTGTTTATGGATATGGCCTGGAACCCGAAGGAGTATACCGTCCAGACCGTCACCGACCACACTCTCCGCTTCTTTCAAAGTGTACTCAGCGACGCCGTGGCAGAGGAAGCGGCCTCTATCTACAACCGCAACTGCCAGTACATGGCCCGTGTGACTCCTGAGATGCTCGATGCGCGTACCTATAATATAAAGACTGGCGAGTGGCGACAGGTGGCTGATGACTACCAGCGTCTGGAACTGCGTGCCCTGCGCCTCTATGACCAGATTCCGGCCGAGGCCCGCGACTTCTACCGTCAACTGATTCTCTTCCCTGTGCAGGCCATGGCCAACCTCTATGATATGTACTATGCCCAGGCCATGAACCAGTATCTGGCTGCCAGCAAGAACCCCGATGCCAATCTCTGGGCCGACAAGGTGAAGTTGTGCTTCCATCGTGATTCCCTGCTTTGCGCGTCGTATAATACCGATATCGCCGGTGGCAAGTGGAATGGTATGATGATCCAGAAGCATATCGGCTACCGTTCCTGGAACGATAACTTCCGAGCCGACATGTTGCCACGAACCACATCTGTCGATGAGGGCTCAGCAGGTGGCTTTACCTTCGAGGCCAAGGATGGTTATGTGGCGATGGAGGCCGAGCACTATTACAGTGCTACGGCATCCGAAGGCACCGAGTGGACGGTCTATCCCTATTACGGTCGTACCCGCAGTGCCGTTGCCCTGACGCCCTATACGTCAGCAGTCGGAAACGCAGCCCTGACCTATCAGTTTGCGCTACCCACCGAATCGTCTAATGTGAAAGTTCATGTTGTGACAAAGTCAACGCTTGACTTCCTGGACACTGGCGGCTTCGAGTACACTGTCAGCCTCGACGGCGGGGAAGCACAGGTGGTTAATTTCAACAAGACACTTGTCGACCGTCAGCCCTATATGTACTCGGAGTATTATCCTGCCGTTGCCAGTCGCGTGGTGGAGAAGGTCGTGGAATTGCCTGTGACACCTCGTGAGGTACACAGTCTGACGATACAGCCCAAGCATCCGGGTATTGTCTTCGAGAAGATCGTGGTCGATGCCGGCGGCTACCAGCCCCAGTTCCTCTTCGGTCAGGAGTCACCCTGCAAGCGGTAAGCGCAGGACAATAGGTTAGATTTCATTCATCATGCGGATGGTCAGCAGTGTAATATCATCTGTCTGCTCAGCCTCTCCGATAAACGCCTTCACTTCCGTCAGAAGCCTTTCGATGGTCGTCGAAGTGCGCTGAGGTGCTTTCCCGCCTCCGACGATCTCTTTCCACCTTTCCATGCCCAACAATTCATGATCCTTGTTGCGTGCTTCAGTGATGCCGTCTGTATACAGTCAGGTGAGCCTGGAAAAACGAACAAATCGCCTTCGACGGTGTACTAGCAGATGTATGGCGGATACCTGAACTTTCATCCCAAATATCTGACGTTCGAAGGTGCATATTATAAACAGGCGGGTAAGTTTGTAGACCCCTCCGACCTATCACTACCTGGCTGTGGCGACAGAACTGACCAAACTGAATAGCACCTTGGGTCACAGCATCGAGGTGACGGCCGGTTACCGCTTCACCAGGGACATCTCCCTCTCGGCAGGCTACACCCTGATGTTCGGCACGGAGACGATGGACCGTCTGAAATAGGGTAACAGCAGCAAGACGGCCCGCTGGGGATGGTTCTCGTTGGTGATATCACCTACGCTGTTTACCACGAAATGGTAAGTTGAAAAGAAAAGGTGCTGTAAATTCTTACAGCACCTTGCTTTTGATTATCGTACCCAGAGCCGGGGTCGAACCGGCACGGGTTGCCCCACTGGTGTTTGAGACCAGCGCGTCTACCGATTCCGCCATCTGGGCATTGCACTTCGTCTCAAAAGCGCTGCAAAGGTACTACAAAAATCTGAAACTGCAAAGTTTTATGGTAAAAAAATGAAAAATACTTGTTTATATCAATAATAATGTGTATCTTCGCAGCATAAAAATACGACTATAAGTATTGTCAAGCATCAATGGAATATAGTAAGGATTATTGCGTGATTCTCGCAGGAGGTCGCGGAAAGCGTTTATGGCCATGTAGCAGAGAGGCGATGCCGAAACAGTTTATCGATTTCTTCGGAACGGGAAGAACCCAGTTGCAGGCCACCTACGATAGGATTGTGAAGATGTTGCCCACGGACCATATCTATGTATGTACCTGTCGGGAGTATTTGGATATGTCACGCGAGCAATTGCCCGATTTACCTGAACGTAACTTCATCGTGGAACCCATCAACCGAAACACGGCTCCGAGTGTGGCTTGGGCTGCCATGCGGATCCTGAAACGTGAACCAGAGTCTAACGTGATTGTCTTGCCGTCGGACCAGATGGTACTGAATGAGGCTTCATTTACGCACAGTGTGGAACTTGGTTTCAGTTATGTCGCGGAAAATGATGTACTGATGGTGATGGGTGTCAAGCCGACGCGTCCGGAACCGGGCTATGGTTATATCCAGATGGGCGACCTGAGTTGCAAACCGGAGGTATATGCCGTCAAGTCGTTCACAGAGAAACCGGAACGGGAGTTCGCCACGATGTTCATGAACAGTGGTGAGTTCTATTGGAATACAGGTATCTTCCTCTCTAAAGTGAGTTATCTGTTGAGTTCCTTTGAGAAAATCTTCCCTGAGGTGCTCCGTCCATTGAGATACGAGAAGGTGGATTACACCTACGAGGAGGAGATGGAGTTTGTGACACGTAACTACCCCCGTTATCCGAATCTCTCGATTGACTATGCCATTTTAGAGCAGAGCAGGAATGTCTTTGTGATGCAATGCGACTTCGGCTGGGCCGACCTAGGTACGTGGCATGCCATCTATGAGTCGATGAGTAAGGTGGAAGGCGACAATGTGATCATCGACTCCAAGGTGGAGATGGAGGATTGCAGTAATAATGTGATTAAGTTACCGAAGGGAAAGATTGGCGTGTTCAACGGCCTTGAAGGCTACATCGTGGCGGATAGTGAGGATGTGCTACTGGTCTGCCGCAAGAACGACGATTCCTCGCTGATCCGGAAATATGTCAGTGAGATAGGGCTTAAATACGGTGATGAGTTTGTCTGATCAGACAAACTCATCACGTATCTTCTGGGCGATTTCCTTGAATTCTTCTTCTGTGAGTTTCAGTTTCTCACGGCGGAAATCTACATCCTGTTCCGACTGCATCGGAATCAGGTGGATATGGGCATGGGGTACTTCGAGACCGAGGACTACCTGGGCCACCTTCTTACAGGGGAAGGCCTTCTTGATGGCCAGGGCCACTTTCTTGGCAAACACCTGATAACGGGCAATCTCATCGTCGCCCATATCGAAGATATAGTCTACTTCGCGGCGGGGAATCACAAGGGTGTGACCCTTCACCAGCGGATTGATGTCGAGGAAGGCATAGAACTCCTCGTTCTCGGCGCATTTGTAACTGGGAATCTCACCAGCGGCAATCTTACTGAAAATATCCATATTATCCTATTGTTATTTTATCGATGCGGAGTTTGATGGTGCCACGGGGGATTTTAACCTCTACTTCGTCGCCCACCTTATGGTTCAGCAGTCCCTGAGCGATTGGGGTCTTGATGGAGATCTTACCCTCACGGAGGTTGGCCTCACTCTCACTGACGATGGTGTAGGTCATCTTAGCCTTGTTGGTCATGTTAGTCATCTCCACCTTCGACAGGATCTGGACGGCATCGGTACTCAGACGACTGGTGTCAACGACCTTTGCCTCTGAAATAGTCACTTTCAGTTGGTTGATCTTATCCTCCAGATGGGCCTGAGCCTCCTTGGCGGCATCATATTCGCTATTCTCACTCAGGTCGCCTTTCTCGCGGGCCTCGGCAATGGCTGCTGAGGCCTTCGGACGCTCAATGCTTTCTAAACGTTGCAGTTCGGCTATCAGTTTGTCGTAGCCTTCTTGTGACATATATGCCATAGTTATTTACAATTTACAATTTGACAATTTAACAATTTTCATTAGGCGGACAAAAAAGAAAGAATCCCGACGTTCTGCTGTCGGAATCCTCGGTGCTATCATGTCTTATCCTTACTTTCGTTTGCAAAGGTAGGGATTATTTTCGAAACTCACAAATTTTTCCGCCTAAAAAATGTAAAACGACATAAATCAAGACGGCAGAGACCCAGCCAGCAATGACATCAACGGCGTAATGGGCAAAGATATAGACGGTGGAGAGACAAAGTAACACGAACACGGGAACCATAACCCAGAAAAGCCATCGGCAACGGGCTTTCCAGGCCAGGAGCACCAGGATGGTGGTGACACCGACATGACTGCTGGGGAAGGCAGCCGTGGGTCGTTCACCCGCATCATGGGCGTGTTCCACCATGTGATAGAAGAAACCGTCGCTCCATCCGGGCAAGGTGATCATCTCTTGATGGTCGGCAAAGTAATGGCCTAAGTCAGGAAAGATGCCTTGGGCAATCTGATCCATCCCTACCGCCGGATAATAGAACTGCGGACCGGCAACGGGAAGGAAGACAAAGATGACGTAATAGGCAAAGAAGGCTGTGAGGATGATGAAGGTGGCCCGCTCGAATTCGGAGTATCTACATAAGAAATAGTAGAGGGTGACGAGGGCGATCAACGGGAAATACGAGGTATAGCCGAAGTGCATCAGTTCACTGAATATCGGATGACTGAATGTCTGTGAGAAGAGGAGGGCAGGCTGGAAACCGAATAACTTCTGGTCGTAGGTGGCAAAGAGATGGTCATAACAGGGGAAGATTCGGTTCAATTCGTAGGTGTCTGGATACCACCAGGACAACAGTCCCATCTGAGCCACCACCCGACAGAAGATGGTGAAGCGACAAGGAAGCAGTCGGTAGACAAACCAGAGGGCCAGCGTCATCATCACAATACGGAAGCGTCCCCAGAGCATCGGTTCCGGGTTTTGTACCTTTGTATAGGTGAACAGCATCAACAACAAGGTCAGCAGCAGATAGCCCATAATGACCCATTCTACTGCCAACAGCCCCTTCCGCGGCTTCTTGTCCTTCTCAAACAGATATTTAAATATATTCACCTCTTAACTATTCACTATTCACTGTTTACTATTCACTTCTCAGAGCCATCCGTTGTCCTTGTACCATTGAATCGTTTCCTTCACACCTTGTTCTAGTTGGTATTGGGGATGATAGTCCAGTTCGTCGATGGCGGGTTGGATGTCGCACCGCCAGTTGCGCTGCTTCAGGATATTGTACTTGTCATTGTTCAGTGCCGTCACCTTACCCGTCATCCGTCCGATATATTCACCGAAGAAGGTCACGATACGGAGCACCCAGACGGGAGCCGTGATACGGATCCACCAGGGACGACCCAGTTCCTCGTGGATGAGGTCGCTGAAAGTGGTGCTCTGATACACTTGTCCGTCGGAAAGGAAATACTTCCGTCCGTTCTCGCCTTTTTCGAGGGCGAGGAAGACTGCCTGTACCACATCCTTTACATAGACAAAAGTGATGTCCTGTCGCTTATAGCCTACGGCAAAGTCAGAATGGCCCTTGATACTCTTGGCCATGATGAAATAGTCCTTTTCCCTTGGACCGTAGACACCCGTGGGTCTTAATATAATATAAGGTAAGCGCGCGCGTAAGGTTTCCAGAAATTGTTCTGCAGCCAACTTACTCCGTCCGTATTCCGTATTCGGCTGGGGCGTGTCGCTCTCGTTGATCTCCTCGTAGGGCTGTTGTTCCTTGATGGCTCCGAAGATGCTGAGGCTACTGATAAAAATAAAGCGTTTCAGAGGCATCCCCACCTCGAGAACTGCCTTTGCCAGTTTCTTGGTCCCCTCGGTATTGATGCGATGGAAGTCTTGTTTGTTCAGAGACTTCGTTACACCGGCGGCATGTACCACATAGTCGAAGTCCTGGCCTCGGAGTTGTTCTACCAGTTGCGACTTCGACGAGAGGTTGAGTTCGATGAAATGAATCCGCTCATCCTGCAGCCATTCCCTCGAACTGCTCTTCCTGACCGCAGCCCAGGTTTCGAAGCCTCTCTTGAGGGCTTCTTCCACGATGAATGAGCCGATAAAACCGCTCGCGCCGGTGATTAATATCTTCATTTTGTTAAATTTGGGTGCAAAGATACGCATTTTTCCGGAAAAATGCGTATCTTTGCCAAAAACTTATAAGGAAACAAGTCTATGGGAAAGAAAAAAGGTGGAAAACGGTTAGGGAAGAAGCAGGTCAGCGAACTGCTGCAGGATCTCTTCCAGCACAATCCGAACGAGACCTTCTCGTTCAAGCAGATATTCAAGGCACTAAAACTTGATACGCATCCCCTGAAGATGCTCGCCATCGACGTGATGGAGGAGATGGCATGGGATGATTTCCTCTCGAAAGTCAGCGACAACTCCTATCGTCTGAACATGAAGACCCAGGTACAGGAGGGTGTGTTCCGTCGCAAAGCCTCTGGACGCAACTCGTTCCTGCCCGACGATGGCGGTACACCGGTTTTCGTGGCTGAGCGTAATTCCATGTCGGCGATGGATGGCGACAGGGTAAAGGTTTCTTATATGGCTCGTCGTGACAAGCATATCAAGGAGGCGATGGTCATCGAGATTGTCCGAAGGGCTCACGACCAGATTGTCGGTAAACTCCGTGTGGAGAAGGACTTTGCCTTCCTGATTCCGCAGGACAACACCTTTGTGCACGATATCATCATTCCGAAACGCAAACTGAAGAGTGGCAAGACTGACGACAAGGCTGTCGTAAAGGTAGTGCAGTGGCCGGATGCTGAACATAAGAACATCATCGGCTCCGTTGTCGATATCCTCGGAAAGACGGGTGAGAACAATGCTGAGATGCATGCCATTCTGGCCCAGTACAACCTGCCTTACAAATATCCGAAGAATGTGGAGGAGGCGGCTGAGAAGATCAATGCCACCATCACGCCGCAGGAGATTGCCCGCCGTGAGGACTTCCGTGAGGTCTTCACCTGTACTATCGACCCGAAGGATGCCAAGGACTTCGACGATGCCCTTAGTATCCGAAGCCTTGACGGGGGCTTGTGGGAAGTGGGTGTGCATATCGCTGATGTCAGCCACTACGTGAAGGAAGGCTCTACCATCGACAAGGAGGCCTACAATCGTGCCACGAGCATCTACCTCGTCGACCGTACCATCCCGATGCTGCCTGAGCGCCTCTGTAACTTCATCTGTTCGTTGCGCCCTGACGAAGAGAAACTCTGTTATAGTGTTATCTTCCAACTCGACGATGAGGCCAATGTGAAGAAATGGCATCTGGCCCATACCGTCATCAAGAGTAATCGCCGCTATGCTTATGAGGAAGTGCAACAACTATTGGAGGATAATGGTGTGAAGGACGGCACGGGTGAACCCGCACCTCCTGCCACGAAGAAGAATCCTTACAAGGGCGAATATGCCAATGAACTCATCAAACTCGATGCTCTCGCCAAGAAACTCCGTGCCGCCCGTTTCAAGAACGGCTCTGTGAAGTTCGACCGCGAGGAACTGCATTTTGACATCGATGAGAAGGGCAAGCCCGTGAAGGCGTATTTCAAGGTGTCGAAGGATGCCAATAAACTTATTGAGGAGTTTATGCTGCTGGCGAATAAGACAGTAGCGGAGTCAATCGGTCGTGTGAAGAAAGGTCAGAAGGCCAAGACATTGCCTTACCGTATTCACGACCAACCCGACCCCCAGAAACTCGAAAATTTGCGACAGTTCGTTTCGAAGTTCGGTTATAAGGTGAAGACCAGCGGCACGAAGGGTGCCATCACCAAGTCGCTCAATGCCCTGATGGCAGATGCCGAGGGTACCCGTGAACAGAACGCCATCGAGACCGTCGCTTTGCGTGCGATGATGAAGGCGAAGTACAGTGTGCATAACATCGGACACTATGGTCTGGCCTTCGACTATTATACCCACTTCACCTCACCCATCCGTCGTTATCCGGATATGATGGTGCACCGTCTGCTGACGAAATACCAGGATGGTGCCCGCTCGGCGAATAAGGATAAGTATGAGGAGTTCTGTGAGCACTGCAGTGACATGGAACAGGTTTCGCAGAATGCGGAGCGCGACAGTATCAAGTACAAGATGGTGGAGTTTATGGAGGATAAGATTGGCAATACCTACGATGCCCATATCTCCGGCCTCACCTCGTATGGTATCTATGCCCAGATCGACGAGAATCACTGCGAGGGCATGATTCCCATCCGCGACCTCGGCAACGACTACTACGATTTCGACGAGAAGAATTTCGTCATTGTGGGCCGACGCCATCACACGAAGTACCAACTCGGTGATCCCATCCGTATCCAGGTGGCCCGTGCTAACATCGAGCGCAAACAACTCGACTTCACCCTCGCGGAGTGATTATGACTTCAACGATATGGTAATCCGCGTACCTATTATTTCTTCGCACGCGAGGAAATGTTAAATATGATTTTAAAATGACAGATTTCCCGGTATTTTCTTGGAAGATATCGGGAATTTTTCATATCTTTGCCGCCGCAAATTAAAAATCCACTATCACAAAAGAATAAAGCAAATGAAAAGAAATGTCAGCAAGTTATCCAGTCGTCGAGCGACACAACTGAGGATGTAGCCTTAGGCTATGTTTGATGTTTGTGACTCAGACTGTATAATTGCGGCTGCGCGGTCTTTGAGGCTGTGCCTCGAAAAACGGCTTGCACGTTCTTTGACATGTTGCTACAATTCTGTTTGTGATAGGAATTTCGAGTAAGTTTCTATGAACCTCACTGGGCACTGGCCTCAACGGCTTTGCCCAAATAACTCTTGCGCCCTTTTTTACAGGGCATACCATACATTCTTTATTTACTTTCAACCATTATATATTTATGGAAAAAGATTTGTTGAACCTTGAAAATGAACAGTTTGATGATGAATTTGAGAAGATGCTTCAGGACTTCATCAACAAGGAGTTCGAAGAAACGAACGATGACCATGACTCTGATGACAACGAAGATGATGCTGATGACATTGAAAATGATGTTGAAGAAAACGAAGATGATGCTGATACCCATGAAGACGACAAGCAGCAGAAAGACATCTTTCCGATGAGGAATCGGACGGAAGCGAGAACGCGGGCTCCGTATGCCTTCTCTGTCTGTGTACTTGAAGATTGTGACAAATCATGTTTTTGCAGTGGACCGGTGACGGTTCATTTTCTCACTCTGGGAGACGAGTTGCCGGATACGGATAGGTTCAGGTGCTTTATCTTCACAGATACCTATTACCCGATGTGCCATTCCTATAAAACTTGTGAGGTGAGACGGAACGGCAGGGAAATGTCCTATGAGATACCCTGTTCCCGCATCTGGCTACCAGGAAAGTATATCCTTCTTGTCCGTGACGAGGACCAGTCGCTCGTCAGACTCGACTTCCAACTCGATGAACATCTTCATACCGAATTCAGTGAGGCTGTGTTCACCGAAGAACTCGGTATAGAAGATGTGCTTACAACATTGCTCCTGGGTGATGAATCCTGGAAGTATCTGTCTGTTAAACCTGGAACAGTCCATATGCGACAAATGATGCTGGAACGTATGCAATTGAGGTGCTACAATGACCTGCGTAAAGAGTTGGGAAGCGGGTTAATCAAAAGCAACCAGAACCTGTTGATCTGTACCCGCAATAAGGACTTAACGGAATCTGACCTGCGACATTTTAGGATTGATTTCAGCCATTCCTTATCGTTGGAATATGTCGATTGCTCGACGCTCTACGATCCGGCATGTAACAATCCATACGAACATCTGAATGATACTTTGTTGTCGATATCAGCAGATGATATAGTCTGCCTCACCAATCTCAGTGCACTACTTTCTACTGGTGGAAAGGTGATTCTGCGACGGTTGATTGAGAAGGTGAAGGATACCACCGTCTGGAACCCTCTCTGGCTCTGTGGTACGCGACAGGATATCCTGACCTTGTTTGATCAGTTCCCGTCGCTGAAGGAGTTTTATACCGACGACAGTTGGGTGGAACACGGCCCCTACGATGCCTTCGACATGACACAGGCCTTCTTCCAGATGATGCAGGATGAAAATCTGACACCCTCGTTGGCTGTGATGGATCAGGTGTCGCGAGCCATCATCGAGGGATATCGTCAGGGCAGACTGGTCAGTTGGACACTCAGCGACCTGCGTCATATCATCACCGACAGTATCCGTCCTCGTTATTTGAAAAGGGCGATGGAAGATATCGACTTTGAGGTGTTGCCCATTGTGTCGCCTGAGGATGTGGATATGAGCCTGTTTACTGGCAGTGCTGACACTTTTGCGGATTGTCTGGGTGAACTCAACAAGATGGTGGGTCTCGAACAGGTGAAACAGGGGATAGCCACCTTGGCCAACAACACCCGTTTCTTCTTGGAGCGTCGCAGGAGAGGACTACCCACTTCTGGCAACATCGCTTACCACGCCATCTTCACGGGTAATCCCGGTACGGGCAAGACCACTGTGGCCCGTATGCTCGGACGCATCTACCACTCGCTGGGACTGCTTAGCAAGGGAGACGTGATAGCCGCAGACCGCACCCGACTTGTGGGCCGTTATATCGGTGAGACCGAAGAGAACATGAAGGCGGTACTCGAAGAAGCCCGTGGTAATGTGCTCTTCATCGATGAGGCCTATAATCTCTATGATGGTTCTGGCGACCGTAAGGACTTCGGAGCACGTGTCATTGACTCACTGCTCACCGTCCTCTCGCAGCCCGATCCTGACATGATGGTCATCTTCGCTGGCTATGAGAAGGAGATGGATGCCATGCTCAACACCAACCCTGGCTTGACGGGACGTTTCCCCTATAAGTACAGGTTCAGTGACTATAGTCCTGAGCAGTTGATGGAAATTGCCCTCCGACTATTGCAGCGCGATGCGTATCTTCTGACTGATGAGGCTTCCGCCGTCCTGAAAGACTCCATAGAACGAACCTATAAGAGTCGCACATCGAACTTCGGCAATGCCCGTTGGGTGGAGCAGTTCGTTCGCAACGGCATCATCCCTGCGATGGCCGACCGTCTTGCAGTCACCCCCTCTGACGACTACCAGCACATCGAGGCCTCCGATGTCCGCAGGGCCTACGAGAAATTCAACCCCAAGGCTACCGAACTGAAGCCCCGCCAAAAGGTGGGCTTCAGCGCCTGAGGGCCAAACATGTCAAACACAAATTTATTTTTTGCTTATGTATCAAATCTGTCAACACAAGAATGGCGACCTTTTGCTCGTCATCGAACCACAAATGAGTGATCCCGAGGATCCTATGTTTATCTACGACGGTGGCGACACCGCCCTTCTCTTCCGCAATTGGGACAGTAACCTCCGCCTCAATAACCTGAGCGAGCAAACCCGTTCTGCATTACAAAATGCAGACGAGATCCTTGTCATAGAGAAGCAGGATGAGTGTGTCATCCGTACCTACATTGCCTCTATCCGTTTTGTCCGAAGTGTGAAAAGCCTAATAGCATAAAACCATTGCAAATATGATAGATAAATTCTTTATACAAACAAATGACACGATTCGGGATTTCCTGTCCGATATAGGTAAGAACAAAGAGGTGTTTTCTACCATCTCATGTATGGAAATGGACTCTTATAGTTTTTATTTCTATGCGACTAAAACGGAAATCGTCTTGCTGTGTATAGACCATTGGAATGTGGAAGATGGAACGTTAGAGTTTGCTGATAAGGGCGTAGCCAGGTTGACGCTAAACCGCCCAGCAAAATATTTCCGAAAGGTTCTCTCTGATGGTACAGTCAGCAAAGACCGGAAAGATCGGAGATTCAGTCCTATGATGGAACTATATGATCATGCATGTGAGATGCGAAAATTCTTGGCGTTATCACAGCAGTTTGATTTGGTACCAGCCATTCATCTGGTGCTCCTGACAAACTCCCACATTGTGAACTATCAGAAAATGGTCAGGTCATGGAAACAAGATTTGTTCGGATTCTCTGTCTTGCAGAACATTTCAGGTCTGAGAGAGTATAGGTATGACAGTATTCCTTTTAACAGGGATTTTGACATTGAGGGCTCAGAGTACTGGACGAAATGGCAGACATATCTGAAGAACAGAGGTTGGTTTGATTGTGAAGATTATCATTATGATAACTGGAACAAAAGGTATAAATGGAATGGTGAGATGGGCCATTTGATTTCCGACGAGTTTACTGATGGTGGGAAATAATGTCATATGCCTCAGTCAACGTCAGCCTATACAAAGCCGATTTTCTTGATGGTATTCTCCCTGTTAATGCCCTCCATTTTGTCTCTGATATCATCATACATCTTGATGATATCGGGACGGATGGAAGGTTTCAGACTACTGATAACCATCTCCAGAATATCCTGTGAGATATCCTTATCGTTAAAAGCGGCTATCATGGCTGACTCATTACAGATATAGGCAATATCGCTGGCAATATAGCCGTCAGTCATGTTTGCTAGTTTCTCAGCGTCAATGTTATCGCAGGGTCTACCGTTTAGATGCAGTTTAAACATTTTGCAACGAGCCTCCTGGTCAGGCAGTGGTACAAATATCTGACGGTCTATGCGTCCTGTCCTTAAAACGGCAGGGTCAATCATGTCAGGTCTGTTACTGGTAGCAACGACGAAGACACCTCTTTCTCCACAGTTGTTTAGATGAGTCAGAAACTCGTTCACCTCGCCAGCCTGATTCCGCCCCTCATAGGAGGTTCTGGCGGGTACGAAGGCATCGAACTCGTCGAAACAAAGCACAGTGGGTGCCTTTTCTTCAGCCTCTGCAAACAATTTGGCAATGTTCTCTTCCGTACCATGTACCAATGTAGAACTGATTGAACTCATCTTTATCATCATAAAATTGTAGCCACACTCTTCGGCAAATTTCTCTGCGAAGAAAGTCTTACCGCATCCTGGAGGCCCATATAGCAGCATCCCGTTAGGAGGAGTCAGTTTATATTTTTCGGCTTTTCTCTTGTTTTTCAACACAAACATCACCCTCTCCCTCAGTATCTTTTTCAGTTCTTCCATGCCGGCAATAGCGGCAAATCCCTTGGACTCTTCAGCGAACATCTTCTTTGGAGCGTCATCCTCATCAAAGGGCATGTCTGAGCAACATATACCTTGCCTCAAGCCCCTATGAACAAAGGATGAGATGGACGTTAAGGTATATCATTATCGTCAGTTTCTAATTTCAGATGGGTTTAGATACCTTAGTATGTTAGAAAATATCGAGGAAGAACAAGGCTGTAGTGTCATTTTTAGCAAAAAACCAAAATCTTAATAAATGTAAAATCAGCCTTTGTGTCGATAAAAGGAGCCTATCTGACGAATTTGTTTGGACGGTAAAGATATTTTTCTTACCTTTGCAGCACATTAACAAATTTAATACAGATTTGAATGTTAAGACTGATTGATCAACGAACGCTGAACCTCACTTTGAGCGAGATGTCAGGGCTTCGGAAATCGAAAAAAGGGAAAGATATCGAAGATATTTTCCTTGACAATGTAAGTCACGAGATAAGAACACCTCTGAATGTTATCATTGGGTTGAACGACCTGCTCAACGGTGTAGCCGGACAACACATGGAGGAGGACGAGAAACTGATATTGAAGGAACATATCCACAAGAGTGCAGACCGTCTGCTGACAGTGATGGACGATATCCTCGACCTCTCACGGATGGAAAAGGGGACATTGCCGCTACACAAGACGGTAGTGAGCCTGATGGAGATTTGTTTTAAGGCTCGTGAAAGTGTGAAACACCTTGTGCGCAGCAATGTTAAATTGCTGCATGAATATCCGATAACTTTAAAAGACACGTTAATATATACAGACGCGAGGCGGCTGGAACAGGTATTGCATAATTTCCTGGAAAACGCCTGCCGACACACTTACAATGGCACCATTACCCTTCGTGTGAAAGAATGCCAGAACAATGAGACGAAGCAACCGATGTTGCAGATTCGTGTAGATGATACGGGTGTGGGTGTGCCTCGTGAACAGCGTGACCTGCTGTTTTTGCCGTTCCGGAAGGTGGATGGCAAGTCGGAAGGTCTGGGCATGGGGCTGGCCATCTGTAAGAAGATTGCCATAATGCTAGGTGGAAGAACGTACTATGATGAATACACAAAAGAATGCGGTTCGAGTTTCGTGCTCGAAATGCCATTCGACAAGGTGTGACTCGGGAGAGTCACACCTTGATTTTTATTGGGTAATGGAAAAAAGAATTCCCGAAAATTTCCGTAATATAGAAATTCTTCCTATCTTTGCGGCCAAATGGCGATTCGTTACACGAAAAAAGAGGAGATATGGAATGCTTCGTCGCATGGCGGAGGTATCTTGTTGGGGGTGGTGATGGGTATCATCTTCCTCGTGTGGTGCTTCCAGAGCGACAACAACTGGGCGAGGGTAGGGGTGATCCTCTATCTCTTCGGTATGCTCGGCTCGTATATCGCCTCGACACTCTATCATGCCCTGCCAGCATACGATCGCTATAAGGGGCTGGGAGGGCACCGCTCCAAATGGAAAGAGCGTTTGCGTAAATGGGACCATGCCGCCATCTATTGGCATATTGCGGGTTCTTATTCTCCGTTGACGCTGATTGCCCTCCGCGAACAGGGTTACTGGGGGTGGAGCCTCTTCTCGTTTGTCTGGCTTTGTGCCATTGCTGGGACGATTGTCAGTTTCGTCCGTTTGAAAGAGCACTCGAACTTAGAGACCTTTTGTTTCATCGGCATGGGCTTGAGTGTGCTCGTGGCCTTCAAGCCGTTGATGGACTCCGTCTCTGCGGCAGCCGTCATCTGGTTGATTGCCGAGGGAGTCTGTTACATCACGGGTGCCGTCTTCTATTCGCTGAATAAGAAGAAATACATGCACTCCGTGTTCCATTTCTTCGTCCTTGCAGGCAGCGTCTGTCATATCATCGCCGTCTGGGATGTGCTGGTGGAGCAACTTTCTCTTTAATTTATTTGGCGGTTTGACTGAAAAACATTAATTTTGCACGCAAAATTTGTAAATTGTAAATTGTCAAAAAGTAAATTAAATTATGTATGCACGTATGACTGCCGCAGAGGCTGCGGCACTGATTAAGAATGGCGACCATATCGCCATGAGTGGTTTCACACCAGCAGGTGTGGCCAAGGCAACAACCAAGGAGTTGGCAAAGATCGCTATCGCCGAACATGAGGCAGGACGCGAGTTTAAGGTGGCAATTTTCACTGGTGCCTCCACAGGACAGAGTACCGATGGTGACCTGGCAAACGCCCAGGCTATTCTCTACCGTGCTCCCTACACGACGAACCCAGATTTCCGCAAACATGTGAATGCTGGTGAAATTCCTTACAACGACTTACATCTGAGTCACATGGCACAGGAACTCCGCTATGGCTTCTATGGCGATGTGGACTGGGCTATCCTCGAGGTGTGCGACATCGAGGAAGTCGGTAATGACTATCGGGTCTACCTGACTGCTGCCGGTGGTATCTCTCCGACGGCTGCCCGTCTGGCCAAGCATGTCATCTTGGAGTTGAACAGTTTCCACAACCCCAATGCAAAGTATATCCACGACGTTTACGAGCCGTTGGATCCCCCATATCGTAAACCCATCCCCATCTTCAACGTGAGCGACCGCATCGGTGTTCCGTACGTTACAATTCCGAAAGAAAAGGTGGTGGGAGTCGTGGAGTGTAATATTCCCGATGAGGCTCGTGCCTTCAAGGACAGCGATCCGGTGACGGATAAGATTGGTTATCTGACGGCTGAGTTCCTGGTTGACGAACTGCACAAGGGCCGTATCCCCAAAGAGTTCCTGCCCCTGCAGAGTGGTGTAGGTTCCACGGCTAATGCCATCTTAGGCGCTCTGGGTCACGACAAGCATGTGCCCGACTTCAATATCTACACTGAGGTATTGCAGGACGCTGTTGTAGGCATGATGCTGGAAGGTCGTGTGAAGGATGCCTCGGCTTGTTCACTGACCGTTTCAAACGAGTGTCTGAAGCAGGTCTATGACAATATGGACTATTTTAAGGATCACCTGACATTGCGCCAGAGTGAGATATCGAACCATCCTGCTGTGATTCGTCGTCTGGGTGTCATTGCTATCAATACTGCCATCGAGGTGGATATCTACGGTAATGCCAACTCCACCCATATCAGCGGTACAAAGATGATGAACGGTATCGGTGGTTCGGGTGATTTCATCCGTAACGCGTACCTTTCTATATTTACATGTCCTTCCGTGGCCAAGGGCGGCTGTATCTCCAGCGTCGTACCTTTCGTGACCCATCAGGACTCTTCGGAGCACGACGTAAACGTCATTGTGACGGAACAGGGTGTGGCAGACCTGCGCGGCAAGAGTCCGATGCAGCGTGCGCAGACCATCATCGAGAACTGTGCACATCCCGACTACAAGCAACTGCTTTGGGACTACCTGAAACTCGGCACAGGTGGACATACGCACCACTGCCTCACCGCCGCCTTCGCCATGCACGACACACTGGCTCGCAAGGGCGACATGAAGTTGACGGACTTTTCGGAATACATTAAATAACGATTACGTATGGGGTGCTCTATGTGGGCACCCCACTTCGGTATGAAACTAAAAACCAACACCAGTTTGACTATCATCATTGCAGCAGCCATTCTGTTGCAAATGATATCCGCTGTGCAGTATTACTACACGCGGAGTCTGCTGGCTGATGAACTGGAGAAGCGGGCTGAGTCGGAATTGACCACGAAGGCTGTCGTTGTCAAGAATGCCCTGGATATGTCTGAGAATTCGCTGAGGGGACATCTCTGGGATCTGAAACGGAACTTAGCCACTCCAGACTCCTTGGATGAAGTGATGGGATGGGTGCTCAGGTCTCATCCTAATCTGACTGGCTGTTGGGTGGCTTTCGTGCCAAATTATTATCCGGAAAAGGGAAGGCTCTTTGAACCTTATTCCTGGTGGGAGCAAGGGGAGATAAAGAATACAGAAATTTCGTCTATTGGCCGTGACTATACCCCAAACAAATATTATAAGGCTGTCTGTGAGACAGGAGTCCCGATGTGGACGGATGCCTACCGCGATACCGTTACGGGTATGAAAATGGTGACTTATATCCTCCCCATTCATGACAATGGAAATCGTCTGGTGGCGATGTTCGGTCTTGATGTATCTACGACCTTGCTTGGCGATACGCTGAATTACAGACATGTCTATCCGTCGTCGTATGACATTCTGCTGTCGAAGGAGGGAGAATTGTTGGCAGGTCCGGATTCAGGACTTGTGAAACGTAGCAATGTGGAGAATGTTGTTAGCATCATCAATGATAGCACCATTGTCAAGACGAGGAGCAAGGACGGAAGGTGTCACGTCGCCACGTTCTATGATGATGACGACCATGAGAAGGGCTATGTCTATTATGCATCCTTCAAAGGAGCACCATCCTGGCAGATTGCCGTTGTCTGTTATGACAAAGAGGCTTTTGGCAAGTTGAGGAAGATGCGCTTGTTCATCGGTTTGCTAATGTTATTAGGTCTTCTGGTTTTAGGACTGATCATCAGTCGTTTTGCCAAGAATGACCGTAGACTTCAGAAGGTGAAGTTGGAGCAGGAGCGGATTGGGAGTGAACTGCGCATTGCGAGGAATATCCAGATGCAGATGTTGCCCAAGACCTTCCCGCCCTATCCGGAACGTCATGATATAGATATCTACGGCTCGTTGGCTCCAGCCAAAGAGGTTGGTGGTGACCTCTTCGACTTTTTCCTCCGTGATGAAAAACTGTTCTTTTGCATTGGTGATGTCAGTGGCAAGGGTGTCCCTTCTGCGATGGTGATGGCGGTCGTGCATTCGTTGTTCCGTTCGGCCTCGGCTCATGAAAATAATCCGTCGCGTATTTTGCGTCATCTTAATGAGATGGCATGCGAACGCAATGAGTCGAATATGTTTGTCACCCTGTTCATTGGTGTACTCGACTTGCCTACAGGTCGTCTGCGCTATAGTAATGCCGGACACGACCATCCCATGCTTGTGGGCGAGACGGTAACAGAACTGTCCGCAAAGGCTAATCTGCCCATTGGACTCTTTGTCGATACTACATACGAGATGCAGGAGTATCTGTTGCCGCCCATGACCACTGTCTTCCTTTATACAGACGGTCTGACAGAGGCAAAGAACAATACTCATAAACTGTTCGGACTGGCAAACGTACAGAAGTCCTTAAATGTTAACAGGACCCTAGAGCCTCAGGAATTGTTGCTGCAGATGAAAGCAGAGGTGAATCGGTTCGTGGAGGATGCCGAACAGAGCGATGACCTGACAATGCTTGCCATCCGTTATACACCGAAACAGGAAAAGACAGTGTTCAGTGAGACGTTGACACTGAAGAACAATCCCCGTCAGGTCAGTCTGCTGAGCAACTTTGTGAAAGAAGTATTGGGACGTTGGGATATAGAGTCGAAGCAAGCCAAGGAAATCAGACTTGCCGTAGAGGAGGCTGTGGTGAATGTGATAGACTACGCCTATCCCATAGGTGAAGAGGGAGATGTCACTGTCAATGCCTGTTCTGATGGTCATCAGGTGAAATTCATCATCAGTGATACTGGTACCCCCTTCGACCCGACGGAAATAAATCAGGCCGATATCACGCTGTCAATCGAAGAACGTCCGATAGGTGGATTAGGCTTCCATCTGGTCAGACAGTTGGTGGATAGCATCAATTATGAGCGTTTGGATGGCAAGAATATCCTCACGCTAAGGAAGAGAATAGTGAAAAGTGAATAATTAATATTGAATTGTTATGAAGACTAAAATTGAAGAGATTGATGGCAAGTTTATTGTCACGTTAGAAGGAGAAATGGATACCGCTGCTGCCGAGGAGGCTGAGAAGGAATTGAAAGCGCTTTATAAAAGTGAAGGGAAGGATGTGATCATAGAGTGCGGCGGACTGGAGTATATCGCATCCAGTGGTCTGCGCATTCTCATTCTCATCCTGAAAGGTGCGAAGGCCAACGGAAGCAAGGTTACTCTGAAGAATGTTAACGACGACATTATGGACGTTTTCAAACTCACAGGGTTTACAACCCTTTTCGACTTTGAATGATGTTCTGGTCCTATATCCGCATTAGTCGGATGTAGTGATGTTTTCTTTGCCAGATTCGATGATCTGGCGGAACTCATGGGGTGTCATACCAAGGGCATCCTGAAACTTTCTATTGAAAGTGCGGATGACGGAAAAGCCTGCCTGTTGAGCGCATGCAGCAATGCCCCACATGGGTTGGCTTTGTATGTAGAACATGGAACGCAGTAACCGCAGATAGTCCAGATAGTCATCAGCGGTTTTATGGATGTTCGAGCGGCGGAATAGTTCAATCAGACGTGTCTGTGATGTTCCTATGAACTCAGCCAGTTCCTTTAGTCCGAAGTCTGGGTTCTCGTGAGGCAGTTCTTCCTCCAGACGTGTCTCTATGAGAGCCATCAACTCATCATCGTCACGTAAGTCGGCGTGGCGTATCAGTTCCTTGTGGCGTATAACGAGTTCCTTGAGCATCTGTATACGGCGTTTCACGTCGTAATAGGCATCAATCTGTTGTCCCAACTGCATGTTGCGGTTAATCAAGTCGACGTTGGCCTTCTGCAACACCTCTACCTGATGTCGCAGTTGCCCTATCTGCTGTTCATATTCTTTCTGATTCATCTTACATGATTATTAATCTCGCTACAAAGATAAGAAAAAAGGTACAAAAAAAGAAAATACAATGAATTTTTTGTTATTTTTTTGTATCTTTGTACCCAATTCCATAAATAAATAGGAAATGAACAAACGGAATGGTTATCTGATATCCAAGGCTCTCCACACATTCATGTGGGCTTCTATCCTGTCATCGGTGGCGCAACTGCTATCTACGTTGATTGATGCCATTGTGGTGAGTAACTTGATAGGCCCTGATGCCATCTCGGCCGTTAATGTGTCTGTGCCTGTCTTATCGTTGGTGAGTTGTTTTGGCATCCTGCTCGGTGTGGGAGGGTCGATTGTGGCTGCCAAGGCTATGGGACTTCGGAATATGGAGGAAGCAAATCGGGTATTCTCCGTATCGTTGAAGGCCACGCTGATTTTTGGATTGTTTATTTCTGTGGTTGGCTATTTGTTGGCACCAGCGATTGTGGGACTCGTATGTCCTACAGAGAGTCGTATATATCCATTGGCTGCCAGCTATCTGCAAATCATTCTCACAGGTATGGTCTTTATGTTAGGAGGCTTTACCTTGCAATCTTTTGTCAAGACTGACGGGAATCCCAAACTGGTGATGAGGGCCGTTGTCTTAGGATGTATCGTCAATCTGGTTTTTGACATCATCTTCATCCAGGTCTTTGATATGGGTATTGCAGGTTCGGCATGGGCTTCTGTCTTGGCATATATAGCCGCTTTTGCCGTCTGTTTGCTACATTTCCGTATGCCTCGTTGTTCATTGCGCTTTCAGCTCCATGCCCAAAGCACCAATGGATTAGGTACCATCGCCAAGGAGGGGGCTCCCTTAAGTGTCAACTCGCTATTGCTGGGTGTCTGCACCTATTTCATAAACACGATAGTGTTGCATGTGGCGGGTGATAATGGCATGTACGTGTGGTCTCTCTGTCTGCAGTTGTTTGCTATCATGCAGTTGGTACTTGGCGGTATCTCCACCAGTATTTACGCGATTGGAGGATTGTTGACTGGTGAACGTGATATGGATGGACTGAGCATACTGACACGGCGTGTGCTCCTCTATGTCTGTAGTGTGCTAGCGTTTATCGTCATTGTGATGCTGGCATTCCCAGAGGTGCTTCCCAGTCTTTTCGGTGGCAGCCAGCTCTCTAACCACGCTACGATGGATGTTGCAACGCCGATACGTATTTATGCATTGCTGCTTGTACCATACGCGATTGTAGCCGTCTTACGTTCACTTTATCAGATTATCGGTTTCCGTAGCATGAGTCTGATACTCAGCATCACCCAATTAGTGGCGATGGTAATTTGTGTATGGCTGTTTGCCCTTGTGGACTCCAACATGTTGTGGTGGGGTTTCCCCCTGTCAGGCCTCATTTTATTGATAGTCACCATACTTTTCAGTTGGCAGAAACACCATCAACAGCCACGGTTGTCCCTGATGACGCTGATTCCTCAGACTATAGGAGGGAAGTCGCTTAATATTTCCATCAGATTGATTCGCGATGATGTCATCAGTGCTTTAAATGACATCAAGTCCTTCCTGAAGGAGTGTCAGGTGGCGGAGTCAACGGTCTTTACTGTACGTCTCTGTTGTGAGGAACTCCTATACAATATTATCGATTATGCTGTAGAGAAATACCCGGAAAAACACTTTGCTGATGTCTATATACGATTGGATGATTCTCAGATAAGTGTGTTGTTGAAAGATGACGGACGCCCCTTTAATCCGATTTTCAAGAATAAGGAGTTAAGGGAGAAAAATACAGATATTGATTACGAACATCTGGGATTGCTTCTGGTTACAGGCCAAAGTTCTTCCATCAACTATAAATACATGTACGACCAGAACATGGTCTTTCTGACTTTTCAACGAAACCAATAAAATATCATTATAATGAAGACTAACGAATACCTTCAACCGTTCTGGGACGCTTTTGAGCGTTTTGCAGATCTGCCTGCTATCGTTGATAATGGTGGGCGAGTAACAACCTATCGCCAATTAGGTGAACTGACGCGTAGAATAGCGGGAGGACTGGCACGTTTGGATTTGCCGGAAAACTCCCTGATCCCTATCCTGCTGCCTACCTCGATGGAGTATATGGCTGCAGAGTTGGGTGTCTGGATGGCTGGTCACGCCATCGTGCCGATGGGCACTACTTTCCCTGAAGGGCGTATCGAATACATCAAGGAGCATTGTGAAGCACCACTCGTTATTGATGCCCAGAGACTCCAGGAATTCTCAGAAGCTGAAGAGCTTCGTGACGAGGTCACGCGCTTTGAACTCGAACAGAAAGCCATTCTGATCTATACCAGTGGATCGACGGGTGAGCCCAAGGGTATCCTGCATTGCTTTGACAGTCTGTGCTCCCATGTACACACAGGCTCGCTGCAAGAAGAGCATACTGATATGGTGTGGGGTACCTCGTCGCCATTCTATTTCGTGGCTGCTATGTCGAACTTCCCTGTTTTGAAGGGTGGTGGTCAGTTGCATTTCTACACAGGTGACGTGCTGTTCGATGTCAGGAAACTGGAAGACTATATCGAAGAGCATGGCGTGACACATACTTTCATCAGTCCTGCCGTACTGGCCAATTTCCATAACCGTTCGAAATCACTTAAGGTCGTGTTTACGGGTAGTGAGAAACTCGTCAACCAGTGTTCGCGCGACGGTTATCTGCTTTATAACAATTACGGTATGACAGAGACGCTGGGTACGCTGCTGCACTGTAAGGTGGATAAGCCCTACGAGTCAACGCCTGTGGGTGTGCCTAACCAGGAAGACGGCACGGAGCTGATGCTTGTGGGCGAGGACGGTAAGCCTGTTGCCGAAGGCGAAGAGGGCGAACTGGTGGTTAAAGGATGCTTCTGTAAATGTTACTATAAAGACCCGGAGCGCACGGCCCAGCTCTACAGGGACGGGTGGCTGCATACCAACGACATCCTGCGACGGCTGCCAGACGGCAACTATGTCTATGTGAACCGTAAAGACTGGATGGTGAAGATCAATGGCCAGCGTGTAGAGCCGGGTGAGGTCGAGCAGGCCATCCAGCGCATCGATGGTGTCACGAAGGCCATTGTCAAAGGCTTCGATGGCAAGACGGGTAGTCAGTATCTGTGTGGCTATTATACCAGTGATGGAGATATCACCCCCGAAGCCATCAGGAATACGCTCGCAGAAAGTCTGCCGCCCTACATGGTGCCCCTGCATATCGTAAAGGTGGATAAGTTCTCCTTCCTGCCTAACGGTAAGGTGAATCGTAAGGCTCTGCTGCCGCCAGACAGTTCAGGGCTCCTTTCTAACTACGTAGCGCCTACCAACGAGGTAGAGCGTACGCTCTGCGAGGCTTTTGCCCAGGCACTTGGGATGGAACAGGTGGGTATCGACGATGATTTCTTCATGCTTGGTGGCGACAGTATCAAGGTGATGCGCCTGCAACAGGCGTGCGAAAGCCTGAATCTGACATCCAAGATGATCTATAAAGGCAAAACCCCACGCCATATCGCAGAACTCTGTGACGTGGTGGGTGGTGAGATCGCAGCACCAGAATTCCCTGTCGCCCTCTCACAGACTCAGATGGGTATCTATGCCGAGAGTATGGCCCGTCAGGGAGAGGCTGCTTATAACAATCCCATCCTGTTGAAGATTGGTGCAGAGATCGACGAGCAGAAGTTGGCCCAGGCTATCGAACAGGTGGTCAGTGCTCATGCCTTTATCAAGACCCGTATCAAGGAAGACGCTGAGGGTAATCCTGTGATGGTGCCTTCAGATGCTGCCTATCAGCAGACCATCGAACAGATGAGCGAGGCTGAGTTGGATGCCTTAAAACCCCAGCTTATTCAGCCCTTCAACCTGCAGAAAGACCAGTTGTTCCGTATTCGCATCATTCGTACGGAGGGTGGTTTGTATCTGTTTTCAGATTTCCACCATATTATATATGATGGCACCTCTATGCGTATCTTCATGGCCGATGTCGATCGTGCCTATGCAGGAGAGACCATTGCCCCAGAGCAGTGGACTGGTTGGCACGTCGCCCAGGAAGAGGCTGCCCTGCGCCAGACCGAAGCCTATACAGAGGCAAAGGCATGGTACGAGGAGAACTTCGGTGGCTTAGACATTGAGAACAAACCTATTCCTGATGTGCTTGGTGTGAAGACCGTGACCTTCGGTAGTCAGGATCTGGCGCTTGGTATCACCAATGAAGCCATCAATGTATTCTGCCGTCGTCAGGGTGTCACTGCCAATATCCTCGCGATTGCAGCATTCGCTAAGCTGATGGGAGCCTATACCAATCAGGAGGCTGCGCTCTTTACTACCATCTACAATGGTCGTAACAGTCTGCGCACAGCCCGTACCATTGACATGATGGTGAAGACACTGCCAGTGTATAGTCGTTGGACTGCCGATACACGTATCAAAGACTTCCTTTACGACGTGAAGCAGCAATTGCTTGGTGCGATGAACAATGACATCTACTCGTTTGCAGAGGTGGCAACCAACTTAGGTATCAATAGTGACGTGCTCTTTGTCTACCAAGGCGACTATCTGGCACTGGGCACCGTCTGTGGCCAGCCTTACCGTGCCATTCCCTTGGAGAAGAATGCAACGGGCAGTCCACTCGACGTTCAGATCTTCAATACAGCCGATGGCCCGTCGCTCCATGTGGAGTATCAGAAGAATATGTACTCCGATGCGCTCATCAGCCAGATGATGCAGTGTTATGCCAATGTGCTTCGCTCGATGCTGACGGTAGAGCGTCTGTCGGATATTGAATTGCTCAATGCTGATCAGTTACAGCAACTCGACAGTTTCAATGAGACTGATGTGGACTACGATGACACGCAGACCGTCGTCTCGCTGTTCCGTCGTCAGGCGAAGGCTACACCAGATGCTGAGGCTGTGGTGTTCAAGGACAAGCGCTATACCTATCGAGAGGTGGATGAGATCAGTGATCGTATTGCGGGTTACATCGCCTCGAAGGGTTTAGGATTGGAGGATGCTGTTTCCATCATCATCCCTCGCAGTGAGTGGATGGTCATCGCCTCGTTTGGTGTGTTGAAGGCAGGTTGTACCTATCAGCCACTTGATCCCACCTATCCGAAAGAGCGTTTGAACTTCATGGTGAAAGATTCTGGTGCGAAGTTACTCATTGCTGATGAGGCATTGCGCGACCTCGTGGATGAATATCAGGGAGAGGTGTTGCTGACAAAGGATCTGAAGCAGTTGCCCATACCAGAGACATTACCAGAAGAGCCTAAGCCGGAGAGTCGTTTCATCCTGCTATATACCAGTGGTTCTACAGGTGTACCCAAGGGTTGTCAACTGACGCATGCTAATCTTGTCTGCTACTGTAACTGGTATTGGAAGTACTATGACCTGAAGCCGGAACACCATGTGGCCGAATACGCCAGTTATGGTTTTGACGTCCATCAGGAGGGCATCTATCCCCCGTTGACGGCTGGTGCTACCGTACACATTATTCCAGAAGAACTGCGCCTCGATCTCATCGCGCTCAATGAGTATTTCGAGACTAATCAGATCACACACGCGTTTATGACAACACAGGTGGGCTACCAGTTTGCTAGCAGTATCGAGAACCATTCGCTGCTACATCTCAGTTGTGCTGGTGAGAAGCTGGCCAGCCTCAATCCACCGACCACCTATCAGTTACACAATGGCTATGGTCCCACGGAGACCACCATCATCATCACTATCTTCCCAATACATGAGAAACTGGTGGATATCCCCATTGGCAAAGCGATGGATAACGTGAGACTCTATATTACTGACTTGCAAGGCCATCGTCTACCCATAGGAGCCATTGGTGAACTGTGGGCAGCAGGTCCTCAGGTCGCTCGTGGCTATCTGAACCGTCCTGAGAAGACAGCAGAAGTGTTTATTACCAATCCGTTCACACGTGAGAAGAAATATGCTCCTGTTTATCGTACTGGCGACATCGTGCGCTATTTGCCTGATGGCAATATCCAGTTTGTGGGGCGTCGCGACGGACAGGTGAAGATTCGTGGTTTCCGCGTTGAATTGAAAGAGGTGGAGGCTGTGATCCGTGAGTTCCCTGGCATAAAGGATGCCACTGTACAGGCCTTTGACGCTGAAAGTGGTGGAAAGTTCATCGCAGCCTATATCGTCAGCGATGAGCAGATCAACATTGAGGCACTCAACAACTTCATTATGGAGCAGAAGCCTCCCTATATGGTGCCTGCTGTGACGATGCAGATAGATGTCATCCCTCTGAATCAGAACCAGAAGGTGAACAAGCGTGCCTTGCCAAAGCCAGAGTTCAAGAAGATGGAAGTGGAAGAGAGTGGTAACCGCCCATTGAATGTGCTGGAGCAGGAACTGTTGGAAATGGCCGCTGGTGTGATAGGTAACAAAGAGTTCGGTGTCACCACACCTCTTATCTATGCTGGTCTGACCTCTATTCTCAGCATCAAACTCTCCGTACAACTTTACAAGCGTTTTGGCATTGAGATTAAGTCGAACCAACTTACTGGTGGCGCTTCTATCGAGACCATAGAGAATGTCATCCTCGATCAATGGATGAATGGAAGTGATAAGGGAGAAGTGAACAGCGAAAAGGTTGCTGAAGATGAAGGCTTGAAGGCCTCGCCACTTACCTTTGCCCAGACAGGTGTCTATTTCGAATGCGTCAAGAATCCGTTGAACGTCACTTACAGCATGCCTTCTTTGTATCGGTTTGATAAGAATGTGGTAAGTGCTGAACTCTTGGAAAAAGTCTTGTCGGAGTTTATCAGCGTCCATCCAGCCCTGTCTACCCATTTCGATATGACTGAAGACGGTGTGATGCAGGTTCCTAACGAGGATCAGACAGCTGTTATCGAACAGTTGACCATGACACCTTCAGAATTTGAGGAGTATAAGCAACAGTTCCTGCAGCCCTTCCGTCTGTCGAGTGGCCCTCTTTATCGTTTGGTCATTATCACAATTGAGGATGAGGTCTACCTCTTGGCTGATTTCCACCACCTCGTGATGGATGGTGATTCGATGAATACCTTCACCATCCAGATGGGCGAAGCCCTGCGTGGTGAGAAGTTGGAGGCAGAGACGCTCAGTTATGCGAAGTTTGCGGAAGATGAGAAACGATTCGAGGCTTCTGAGGGTTTCGAGGCTAATAAGACTTATTTTGCCCAGATGTTGGCAGAGTATGAGAGTGCCAGTGAGATTTCCGCTGATATCAAGGGACAAGAAACTAACGGCTTGATGCAAACGGTGGTAAACTCCTTCAATCTGGATGCAGTCGATAGCTTTGCCAAGCAACAGGGTGTGACCCCTGCCTCCGTGATGCTTGCTGCTACTTTCTACACCGTATCGCGCTATGTCAACAATCGTAACGTCTATCTCTCTACCATCAGCAGTGGTCGTAGTGATGTACGTACGGCAGGTACGGTGGGTATGTTTGTCAATACCCTTCCATTGGGTATCACAGTGGCTGACACGACGGTTGCAGAGTTCGTCAAGGCCAGTGCCGATGTGTTCAAGGGTGTCATCGAACATGAGAAATATCCGTTTGCCCGTATCGCTGCTGATTATGGTTATCAGCCACATATAGTCTTCGAATACCAGATCGGTGTTATCGGAAAAGCCGATATCCCAGGACTGAAGTTGAGAGAGGCGCTGAACAATGACAGTGCTAAATTTAAGTTGGCTGTCCACATTGAGTACAGTGACGGAAAACCTGCCGTTGTGCTTTACTATAATGATGCTCTCTACAGTCGTCAGTTAATGGAAGGCATGGCAGGCAGTATCGTGACAGTGGCTGAACGGATGATGTCTTCGGCTGATGCGAAGGTACGCAAGGTCTCCATCGTCAGCAAGGCTCAGGAAACAGAACTGGCTGGTTTGCGCCAGACGGCGACAGGCGAAGCACCGTTCAAACTCTTCCATGAATGTATTGGTCATTTTGCCGAGACACAGCCCGACCATGAGGCTTTGGTGGCTTGCGACGGCACATTCACTTACAAGCAGATGGACGAACAGACCAACCGCATTGCCAATGCCTTGCGTCAGCGTGGTGTTCAGGAGCGGGATCGGGTAGCGCTGTTACTGCCCCGCACAAGCCGTCTGATCCTCTCACTCTTCGGTGTGCTGAAGGCTGGAGCCGCCTATATTCCCTGTGATCCTGAGTATCCTGCCGACCGCATCAAACTCATCTTGGAGGACAGTGAAGCGAAATACATCATCACTACCGCCGACCGCCTCGACTCCGTACCTGCAGACAAGGCCATTGATGTAGAGTCTATGTTGACTGGTTCTGTAGGCTGCTGTGCCACAACAGCAAGCATCACCCCCGACGACCTCGCCTATCTTATCTATACCAGCGGCTCAACGGGTCGTCCGAAGGGCGTGATGCTGCGCCACGAAGGTATCTGTAATTACCTCTATGGCCATCCAGCCAATGTGTTTGCCAACGCTGTGCTGACGGATGCCAAGCGCATTCTCAGCGTCACCACCATCTCGTTCGATGCAGCCCTGCAAGATATCGGTATGGCATATTTCAATGGTAAGACCTTGATTCTCGCCACCGAGGAGCAGGCCAATAACCCATTGGATTTGGCACAACTCATCACGAGTCAGCATATCAATATGGTCAGCGGTACACCATCCCGTTGGGGAGCCTGGCTCACCAGTCCTGACTTCTGTAAGGCTATAGCCAACCTCGCCATCTGTCGTGCCGGCGGTGAGAAGTTCAGCGATGCATTGCTTGCCCAGATGCGTGAGGCTACGAAGGCCCGCATTTTCAACTGCTACGGACCGACGGAAATTACCGTTGCCTCGAACAATGCCGAGTTGACTACTGCCGAGGTGGTCACTGTGGGTAAGCCGCAGTTGAATGTCAAGGAGTTCATTGTAGACAGCGACGGCAACGAACTGCCTGTAGGCGTTGTAGGCGAACTCTATATCGGCGGACGTGGTGTGGCTCGTGGTTACAATAACCTTGACGAAATGACCCGCGAGAGATTTGTGGACTACAATGGTACCCGCATCTACAAGTCAGGCGACTACGCCAAGTGGCTGCCTGATGGCAATGTGGTGATCCTGGGACGTACAGATCATCAGATCAAACTCCGTGGCCTGCGTATCGAACTCGGTGAGATTGAGAATGTGATGTTGAAGGTTGAGGGCATGAAGAAGGTGGTCATCCTGATCCGTAAGATCAACGACCGTGAGCATCTATGTGCCTACTATACCGCTGACCGTGAGATCGCTGCTGAGGACCTGAAGTCTGAGATCTCCAAGAGCCTGACGCAATATATGGTGCCCACGGCCTACCTCCAGTTGAAGGAGATGCCAATGACGCCAAACGGCAAGACTGATGTTAAGGCATTGCCTAACCCCGACTTGGCTGGCGGCGGAGAGTATGTTGCTCCGGCTAATGATACTGAGCAGATCCTCTGTGACATCTTTGCGGGCATCCTGAAGATGGACAAGGTGGGAGCCACTGATAGTTTCTTCGAACTTGGCGGCACGTCGCTGGCTGTCATGCAGATTGTGGTCCAGGCAGAGAAGGCCGGCCTGCATGTGGCCTACCGTGATGTCTTCGACAATCCCACACCACGACAGTTGGCACGCTTTGTCACAGGCGAGGTGGTAGAAGACAGCCACGACGAGGTGAGCGACTTCGACTATACCGCCATCAACAATCTCTTGCAGCGTAACACGCTCAAGAATTTCCTGAGTGGTCAGCATAGTCGTCTTGGCAATGTCCTGCTGACGGGTGCCACCGGTTACTTAGGCATCCATATTCTGCGCGAACTCATTGACTCTGAAGCAGAAAAGATTTATTGTCTGGTACGTGGCAAGACGGCGGAGAAAGCAGAGAACCGTCTGCGTACATTGCTCTATTACTACTTTGACAGATCATTCAAGGAACTCTTTGGCGAGCGTATCCAAATCATTCTGGGCGACGTCACCAGCGACTTCGCTGGAAATTTGGAGGTTGATACCGTCTTCAACTGTGCCGCCATCGTGAAGCACTTCTCCGAAGGTACTGAGATTGAGGATGTGAACATTGGTGGAGCCCAGCGTTGCGTGGAGTACTGTATCAAGACGGGAGCCCGTCTCATTCATATCTCTACCGCCAGTACCCGTGGTATCTGGACTGGTGAACCGAAGGACGAGGTCTTTACTGAACAGACACTCTACTTGGGTCAGTATCTGAACAACAAGTATATCTACTCGAAATTCATGGCCGAACGACTGATTCTCGAGGCGATAGCGCTCCATGGACTCGATGCCAAGATCATGCGTGTGGGAAATCTGGCAGCACGTTCTACCGACGGTGAGTTCCAGGCCAACTTCTCTACCAACTCGTTCATGGGTCGCATCCGTGTCTTTAACATGCTTGGCTGTTGTACTTACGCCATGGCTGCCAGTAAGGTGGAGTTCTCGCCCATCAACGAAGTGAGTCGCGCCATTGTACGTCTGGCCACCACCCCGAAGGAGTGTACCGTGTTCCATCCCTACAACAACCACGTTCAGTTCCTCGGTGATGTCCTGAATGGTTTGTCTGCCGTAGGCGAGGGTGTTCGTTTCGTGGAACTGGAAGCGTTCAATGAGGCGATGAACCGTGCCAAGGACGATCCGCAGAAGGCCAGTCAGTTGGCTTCGCTGTTGGCCTATGCCGATGCTGCCCACGGACAGAGGGTGACTGATGTCACACGTAACAATGACTACACCACCCAGGTGCTTCTCCGCCTTGATTCTTCTTTCTCGCCCACCTCGTGGGACTATGTGGAGCGTATGCTCACCACTATCGGTGGATTTGGATTCTTTGAAAAATAAATAATGAAAAGGTAGAACAAATGAAAACGATAGAAATGAGTGAGGCTCAGCGCCTCGTGGCAGAAGGTGATAAACTGTCATCTGCAGAAAGGTTGAAACTACAGCAGCAGCGCCTCCATGAGTTGGTGGCATACGTCCGAGAACATTCTCCCAGGCTGGCCAGACACTATGCCAACCTGCCGGAGAACTTCACACTTACTGACCTGCCCATCGTTCAGAAGAAGGACATGCTGGAGAACTACGACGACTATGTGACGGATCGCAACATCCACATGCAGGACGTGCTGAAATATGTGGAGCGTCCCGTCGAAGATACGAGCCTCTTATTAGGTCAGTATTCAGCGTTGAGGACTTCGGGATCTACAGGAAACCCGTTGCCTATGGTGCGCGATGACTATCACAATAAGATTCATGGTCAGATGATGGCCCAGCGCCTGATGGGTGGTATCCCGATGGAGGTGCTGTCGCTGAAGCGTCATCACCACGCCTCAGTCATCCATTTGGCCCATGGCGCTTCCAGTTACAATGCCTTCCTCAGGACGAAGGCAGCCTTCCCAGAGGTGGCTCACAATCTGATAGGACTGTCATGTCTGGATAGTATCAATCACCTTGTCGAACAGCTCAATGAGTTCCAGCCAACCACGCTTACCGGCTACCCCTCCATGCTTGTTCCCTTGGCTGTTGAGCAGATGAATGGCAACTTGAAACTCGATGTCAAGATGGTCTGCACCTCTGCTGAAATGCTGACGGAGAAGGATTATCAAGTGATGAGAGAGGCCTTCCATTGTCCAATACTCAACAACTACTGCATGACAGAGGGTGGCGAGGTGGCTATGACGCGTGGCAGTTCTCATCTGCACATCAATGAAGACTGGGTGATTGTGGAGCCTGTTGATAAGGATATGAATCCTATGGGCGAGACTGACAAGTGGTCCGCAGGTCTGCTCATCACCGACTTGTCGAACTATGTGCAGCCCATCATCCGCTATTATGTCTCTGATGTTGTCCGTATCAATCGCAAGCCTGTCGATGACTGTAATCTGCCGTGCCTGGAAATCAATGGGCGCATGTTAGATAACTACACCATTTGTGGTAAGACCTTTAGTGTTGCCGGACTGGTTACGGAATCAGAGGTCTGGCCTCATCTGGTAAAATACCAGTTTGTACAGACTGCCGACGATACGATTCAACTGCGAGGCCTGTGTAGTGCCGATTCCCACCCGGAGGAGGTGTTGGGCGGTCTTAGCAAGCACTTGAAACAGTTCCTTGCTCAGCATGGCTGTCCTGAAGCCAAGGTGGAGTGGTCTCTGGAACCCTTCATACCCAATAAGCGCGGAGGTAAGATTCCTATGTACATCAGACTGTGACGGAATTGTCTGATTAAATAAAATAAATGGCGAAATGTTTTGCATTTCGCCTATTTATTTGTACCTTTGTCGCCTAAATCATTGAGAATATGGAATCAAAACTGGTTATTTACAATACGTTGACGCGGCAGAAGGAACGCTTCGAGCCGTTGCATGCGCCCAATGTGGGCATGTATGTCTGTGGTCCTACCGTCTATGGTGATCCCCATCTGGGTCATGCTCGTCCTGCAATCACCTTCGACCTGGTGTTCCGTTATCTGAAACACTTAGGCTATAAGGTAAGGTATGTGCGTAACATCACCGATGTGGGGCATCTGGAGCACGATGCCGACGAGGGTGAGGACAAGATTGCCAAGAAGGCCCGTCTGGAACAGTTGGAACCGATGGAGATAGCCCAGTACTACACCAACCGCTATCATCAGGCGATGGATGCGCTGGGGGTGTTGCGTCCCTCTATCGAACCACATGCCACAGGACATATCATTGAACAGCAGCAACTGGTGCAGCAGATCCTCGACAATGGCTTTGCCTATGAGAGTAACGGCTCTGTCTATTTCGACATTGAGGCGTATAATAAGAAATATCAATACGGTATTCTGTCTGGCAGAAGCCTTGAGAATATCAAGGATGCCTCTCGCGAAAACCTCGACGGGGTAGGCGAGAAGCGCAATCAGGCTGACTTCGCCCTGTGGAAGAAGGCCCAGCCTGAACATATCATGCGTTGGCCTTCACCTTGGAGCGATGGTTTCCCCGGTTGGCACTGTGAGTGTACGGCAATGGGTCGTAAGTACTTAGGCGAGGAGTTTGATATTCATGGTGGTGGTATGGATCTGGTGTTCCCTCACCACGAGTGTGAGATTGCCCAGGCTCAGGCCTCGATGGGACACCCCGCCGTGAAGTACTGGATGCACAACAACATGTTGACCATTAACGGTCAGAAGATGGGTAAGTCGTACAACAACTTCATCACGCTGGAGCAGTTCTTTACGGGAAATCACCCGTTGTTGGAAAAGGCCTATTCGCCCATGACCATCCGTTTCTTTGTGCTGAGTGCTCACTATCGCGGTACAGTGGACTTCTCCAACGAGGCACTTGCAGCCGCAGAGAAAGGACTGGAGAAACTGATGAATGCGATTAGCGATTTGGATCGTGTTCAGGTGTCGGACAAGTGCGATGCAGAGACGGAGCGCGTCGTGAAGGCCCTCCGTCAGAAGTGCTATGACGCGATGAACGACGACTTCGCCACACCTCAGGTCATCAGTAACCTCTTTGAGGCCTGCACCGTCATCAATAAACTGGTGGATCACAAGGCAACCATCTGTGCCGACTGTCTGAAGGAACTCTCCGAGACCATGCATCTTTTCGCTGAGGATATCCTCGGATTAGCGCCGGATAGCAAATCCGCCGTAACGTTTGGGGGTGGCGACAATGCCCGTGAGGAGGCTTTCGGAAAAGTGGTGGATATGGTGCTGGAATTGCGTGCCAAGGCCAAGGCTGACAAGGACTGGGCTACCAGTGATAAGATCCGCGATGAACTGGCTGCAGCCGGTTTTGAAGTGAAGGATACCAAGGATGGTGTCACGTGGAAACTTAATAAGTGAATAGTGAATAGTGAAAAGTGAATAGTGAGCCTACGGTCTGCCGTAGGCTTTTTTTGTCATCACAACAGAAACCGTGTGCTTTTTGAAATAATCGAAAGGCACATATTCCAGACCCTTGTTTGGACCGTCGGTACCCCAAGAGTTCTTCATGATGAAATACTGTTCCCCCTTATCGTCATGTGCAATACCTACGATGGCCATTCCGTGACCTTCGTCACACCAGCATACCCCATGATGTTGGCGTACGGCCCGTTCGGTCTTGACAAGCAACGAGTCTATGGGGATATTCAGGTAGCGGTCGTGCAACCAGTTGTCGGGTGTCTCCAGTTCCATCTCCGCATAATAAGGTTTGTTGTCGTCGCACATCAGTTGCAGATACTCCCCGGGTGCGCAGACGCTACGGGCAAACTCCTGAGGTGTATACTCTGCTCCCAACATAAACACAAACCGTGGGGCGGGTGTGTCTATGGTCCGCATGGCGTCGTAGCCGCAGATACCGTATTTCTCCATCAGACGGAGCAGAGTGGCAGCCTCGCCTCGTTTGTTCTCGGGTGCATCGGGCTCTTGTTCCATCATCTTCTCAATAAAATAAGGCGAGAGATTCACGGAGTCGCCCCACGCCAGATGTTCCGTCTCGATGGCGGCGAGCATGGCGTAAATCCAACACGTCTCACTGTCGCCCTGATCCTTGACGGGTGTCATGCGGTTCAGCACTTCTTGGGTGAAGTGTTGCGACTCTGTATGGCTGGTGGCGTAACGGGATTCTTTCTTTTTGGCGCAGCCCGTCAACAGTACCAGAAGGGTCATCAAATAGACAATTCGTTTCATATTGGGGGCAAAAGTAATAAAAATCTGTGATTATCTGTGATAATCTGTGGCTTTTTTTATATCTTTGCAACCGAAATGAAGATACAGGACTTTGAAATCATGGCGCCGGTGGGTTCGCGCGAGTCGTTGGCAGCAGCCATTCAGGCTGGGGCTGACAGTATCTATTTCGGTATCGAGAAACTGAACATGCGGGCGCATTCTGCCTCGACGTTCACCATCGATGACCTGCGCGATATTGCCCGTCAGTGCGATGAGCACGGTATCAAGAGTTACCTCACCGTCAACACCATCATCTACGGTGAGGATATCCCTTTGATGCACCAGATCATCGATGCGGCCCATGAGGCTGGTATCTCTGCTGTCATCGCTTCTGATGTCGCCGTGATGACCTATTGTAATCGGGTGGGACAGGAGGTTCATCTCTCCACGCAACTGAACATCTCGAACATCGAAGCCCTGCGTTTCTATGCCCAGTTTGCCGATGTGGTGGTGTTGGCGCGTGAGTTGAATATGGATCAGGTGGCCGATATCTACCGTCAGGTGGAGGCAAAGCATATCTGCGGTCCCTCGGGTGAGCAGGTACGTATTGAGATGTTCTGTCACGGTGCACTTTGCATGGCCATTAGCGGCAAGTGTTATATGTCGCTTCATGCCGCCAACCGTTCTGCGAATCGTGGGGAATGCATCCAGATTTGTCGTCGCTCCTATACCGCTACCGATAACGAGACGGGTTACCAACTTGCCATCGACAACAAATACATCATGTCGCCCAAGGATTTGAAGACCGTCCGTTTCATCGACAAGATGATGAATGCTGGGGTACGTGTATTTAAGATTGAGGGACGTGCCAGAGGGCCGGAGTATGTCTATACGGTTGTGAAGTGTTATAAGGAGGCGATACAGGCTGTGCTCGACGACACTTTCACCGAAGAGAAGAAGGACGAGTGGGATCGTCGTCTCGCCACCGTCTTCAACCGTGGCTTCTGGGACGGTTACTACCAGGGGCAACTCATGGGCGAGTGGAACAAGAACTACGGCTCTAATGCCACGGAGCACAAGGTCTATGTGGGAAAGGGCACGAAGTATTACTCCAAACTCGGTGTGGCGGAGTTCACTGTGGAGGCTACCACCTTCAAGGTGGGTGATAAGATGTTGATTACGGGGCCTACCACGGGTGTTATCTACGTCACTGCCGATGAGATCCACGATGACAACGGTCCGGTACAGGTTGCCCAACAAGGCACCCGTGTCTCCATTGCCGTTCCCGACAAGGTCCGCCCCAGTGACAAACTTTTTAAATTGGAAGAACAATGACAATCAACGAAATACAAGACGAGATTATAGAGGAGTTCGCAGGTCTTGATGACTGGATGGACAAGTATCAGTTGCTGATAGACTTAGGCAACGAGCAGGAGCCGTTGGAGGATCAATACAAGACGGAACAGAACCTGATTGATGGATGCCAGAGCCGGGTTTGGCTGGTGGCGGAGTTAGTGAATCAGGGGGACAGTCCCCATGATCTTCGCGGTGCTGCTATCACAGGGACAGTCCCCCTGATTCACTTCCGGGCGGAGAGCGATGCGCTGATCGTGAAAGGTATCGTGAGTCTGTTGATCCGTGTACTCAGTGACCATACGCCGCAGGAGATACTCGATGCAGACCTCTATTTCATCGACGAGATAGGACTGAAGGAGCACCTGTCGCCCACCCGTAGCAACGGACTCTTGGCGATGGTGAAGCAGATGCGGACGTATGCGCTGGCCTTCAGCGCTAAGGCTGATGTAGACAAATAGAAACAAGAATATAACAAATCAACAGAATTATGAAAAAGATTTTATTATTCATTGCAATGATGGTATCAATGACAAGTTTTGCACAGAAAAAGAGTCTGGTGCTTTATTTCTCTGAGTCTGGTACGACCAAGGCTGTGGCAGAGGAGTTACAGAAACAACTCGGTGCCGACATAGAGGCTATCCTCCCAGAGGAGCCTTATTCCGGTAACTTCCAGGAGACGATGCAGCGTGTACAAAAGGAGAATCAGAGCGGTACGCTGCCTAAGATCAAACCTCTCAAGGCGAAGATTGCCGACTATGATGTTATCTTCCTGGGCTATCCCATCTGGGGCGGCACCTATGCCTCGCCTGTTACCTCACTCCTCAAGGAACAGGACTTCGCTGGCAAGAAGGTTGTACCTTTTTGTACTTTCGGCAGTGGTGGCCTGAACACCTCGTCCGATGCCCTTGTGAAAGCCCTGCCCAAGGCCAAGATCCAGGCTGGTTATGGTGTGCGTCAGGCAAGGGTGGCTGCAGCAGCGAAGGAACTCGACAGGTTCCTGAAGGAGAATGGCTATAAGAAAGGCTCTGTCAAGCCCCTGTCTGCCTATTCCGAGCAGAAACCCGTGACGGATGCCGAGAAGGCGATCTTCGAAGCAGCCTGTTCCAGTTACCAGTTCCCCCTCGGTACCCCTGAGACCTGTGGCAAACGTACGACAGACGACAGCATCGACTACGAGTTCAAGGTGAAGAGTCAGGGCTTCGGCGGTGGCGGTGCGCAGACCTCTACCATCTACGTGACGATGGGTAAGGAGGCTGATGCCAAACCCGAGTTTACGCAAGTGGTGCGATAAGGACTACTAAACAATCATAGAATGGCTAAGAACACGAAATGGTCGGATGATTACTGGCTCCTGCTGATGCAGATATACCTGCAGAAGCCGGTGGGCATCAAACCGATGTACAGTCGGAAGATGGTGAATCTGAGTCTGGAACTGCACATCGCGCCTAACGTCCTCTTTGCGCGGATGTGTCAGATTGCCAACTTGGAGACCCCACGCATCGAACACATCTGGGAAACCTATGGCAACAACCCCCGGAAACTCTCTCGGGCTGTTAAATTGTGGCGTGAGATGCGGGGATATGGCACGGCGAATGCCTTCTTTGAGGGTGTGGAAGTGAATGAGACTTTTGAGCGCGACTTCCGTCCGATTGCCGGCAAGGGTAGTATGACTCCCGTGATGCTCATCCTCATCCTCGACCTCTATTTCCGTCTGACACCCGCCACGATGGTCATTGAGACCCCGGAGATCCAGGAACTGGCACGACTCATTAAAGTGACTCCGTTGGAGGTGGTCGACGCGATGGATGTGTTCCAACATTGCGATCCTTACCTGAACCGGAAGGATGTGACGTTCAGTCCGTTGCTCCTGCCGTGTACGGAGATATGGCGACGTTTCGGCAATGCCAATACCGAGGAACTGGCCTCGTATGCGGCACAGTTGAAGGAATATTTTAAATAATGGCGCAGAGTCAGATACAGGAACAGAAACTGACGCAGGGGCAGAAACTGGCACAGACCATCTCCCACCAGCAGTTGTTGCAGGCCACACTCGTGGAACTGCCCATCACCCAACTGGTGGACCGTATCAATACGGAGATGAACGACAACCCCGCCTTGGAGGCAGATAGCGGTTATGATGCGCTGGATACGCCGGACTATCCGGATTACCCGGATGATCCGGAACTCTCCGATGATTTCTCTGTCAATACCGAGCGCGAGGAACGGCAGTCTGCCTTGGATGAGGCCCTTGCCGGTATCGGGCGGGATGACGAAGATTTGCCCGTCTATCATGGAGGCAGCAATGTGACGGAGGATCGTGAGGAGATGGTCTATGGCGAGAGCGAGTCGTTCTATGACCAGTTGATGAGACAAGTAGGCGAGACAGAACTGACAGACCGTCAACGGGATATCATGGAGTACCTTATCGGCTCATTAGATGATGACGGACTCTTAAGAAAACCCTCGGATGTCATCAGCGACGAACTTGCCATCTATCACAATATCGACGCCACCCATGAAGAGATAGAACAGGTGTTGGCTGTGCTACAGGACTTCGATCCTGCGGGCATCGGAGCCCGTTCGTTGCAGGAGTGTCTCCTCATACAGATAGACCGTCGCGACGATTCAAAGGTGAAGACCCTGATGCGTCAGGTCATTGCCGACTATTTCGAAGCCTTCACCAAGAAGCACTGGGACAAGATACAGGCAGCCCTCTCACTGACGGATGTTCAGGCAGAGGCACTGTTCAAGGAACTCCGTAAACTGAATCCCCGTCCAGGAGCCTCGATGGGTGAGACAGTGGGACGCAGTATCCAACAGATTACTCCTGATTTCATCATCGACACGCAGGACGACGGAACCGTCACCTTCACCCTCAACAACGGGGAGGTGCCGGAACTGAAAGTCTCGCAGTCGTTTGTCGACTCGATGAAGGAATATCAGGACAACAAGGACCAATTGAGTCGTCAGACCAAGGAGGCCCTGCTCTATATCAAGAAGAAGGTCGATGCAGCACAAGGCTTCATCGAGGCCATCAAGGTACGTCGTCACACGTTGACCATTACCATGCAGGCCATCATCACCCTGCAGCATCAATTCTTCCTCGATGGCGACGAGGCTTCGTTACGCCCCATGATCCTGAAGGATGTGGCAGAGAAGACGGGACTGGACCTGAGTACTATCTCACGTGTCAGCAACTCGAAGTATGCCCAGACCCGATGGGGCACCTTCCCCCTGCGTCATTTCTTCAGCGACAGTTATGTGACGGAGAGTGGTGAGGAACTCTCTACCCGTCAGATCAAGGCTGCCCTGCGCGACATCGTGGAGGCAGAAGATAGGCAAAAGCCGTTGAGTGATGATGCCATCAAGGAGGAACTCGCCAAGAAGGGCTTCCCGATAGCTCGTCGCACAGTGGCTAAGTATCGTGAACAGTTAGGAATCCCCATTGCACGGATGCGCAAGTGAGAAGTGAATAGTGAATAGTGAAGGATGATTAAAAGGGACAAGACCATCATATTGGCAGCGAGGGTGGTGAGCCTGGTGTTCACACCGTTCTACCTACCCATTCTGGGACTGATAGCCCTGTTCACGCTGAGCTATCTGCGTCAGATGCCGTGGCCCTATAAGTTTCAGGTGCTCACGATGGTCTATCTGTTCACTGTCCTGTTGCCTACGGTACTGATTCACCTCTACCGCCGTTATCAGGGGTGGACACTGATCCAGTTGGGCAACAAGGAACGTCGCATGGTGCCTTACGTCATCAGTATCCTCTGTTATTTCGCCTGTGCCTACTGGATGGACTATCTGCACATCCCCCATTTCATGAGCAACATCGTGACAGCGGCGCTGTTCATCCAGATTGTCTGTGCCCTGATCAATGTGTGGTGGAAGATTTCCGCCCACATGGCAGCCATCGGTGGTGTCGCAGGTGCTCTGTTCGTTTTTGCCGAGGTGTTTGGTTTCAATCCCGTCTGGTGGCACTGTCTTGTCTTTGTCGTGGCAGGCATCCTCGGTACCAGTCGTATGATCCTCCGTCAGCACACGCTGTTGCAGGTAGTGGCTGGTTTCCTGGTGGGTATTGTCTGTGCAATTATTGGAATAGTCTTTTTATAGTATATGAATCCGTTAGTAAGTATCATCATGGGCAGCACGAGCGACCTGCCCGTTATGGAGAAAGCCTGCAAGTTGCTCGATGAGATGCAGGTACCTTTTGAAGTGAATGCCCTTTCTGCCCACCGTACACCGGAGGCTGTGGAAGAGTTTGCCCGTACTGCTCAGGAGCGAGGGGTGAAGGTGATTATTGCCGGTGCCGGTATGGCAGCAGCCCTGCCGGGCGTCATTGCCGCCTCCACCACGTTACCCGTTATTGGTGTGCCTATCAAGGGTATGCTCGATGGTCTCGATGCCCTCCTTTCCATCGTCCAGATGCCCCCGGGTATCCCTGTGGCTACCGTTGGTGTCAACGGGGCACAGAATGCCGCCATCCTCGCAGTTGAGATGATGGCACTCGGTGATCCTTCCCTGGCACAGCGCCTGGCTGTCTACAAGGGTAGTCTGAAGATCAAGATTGAAAAGGCCAACGAGGAATTAGCACAGATTAAATATGAGTATAAGACGAATTAGTTCAGAGGCGCGTGTCGGGAATATCGGCATAGGCGGTTCCAATCCCATCCGCATCCAGTCGATGGCAACGGTAGATACCAACGACACGGAGGGTTGTGTGGCACAGGCCAAACGCATCATCGATGCAGGAGGTGAACTGGTGCGTTTTACCACCCAGGGCACCCGTGAGGCGGAGAACATGAAGAATATCTCTGCCCGTCTGAAGGCTGATGGCTATCAGACGCCCCTTGTGGCTGACGTGCATTTCACCGCCCATACCGCCGATGTCGCAGCCCTCTATTGTGAGAAGGTGCGTATCAATCCGGGCAACTATGTCGATCCGGGACGTACCTTTAAGCACTTGGAATATACCGACGAGGAATATGCCGCTGAGTTGCAGAAGATTGAGCGCCAACTCGTGCCGTTTCTGAACATCTGTAAGGAACACCATACCGCTGTGCGCATCGGCGTGAACCACGGTTCACTCTCAGACCGTATCATGTCGCGCTATGGTGATACCCCCGAGGGAATCGTAGAGAGTTGTATGGAGTTCCTGCGTATTTTTAAACGCGAGCACTTCAACGATGTCGTCATCTCCATCAAAGCCTCGAATACGGTGGTGATGGTGACCACTGTCCGTTTGTTGGTAAAGACGATGGACAAGGAAGATATGCACTATCCCCTGCACCTCGGTGTCACTGAGGCTGGCGAAGGCGAGGACGGACGTATCAAGAGTGCCGTGGGTATCGGTGCCTTGTTAACAGAAGGAATCGGCGATACCATCCGTGTGTCTCTTTCAGAAGAGCCTGAGTGCGAGATTCCCGTGGCCCGCAAACTCGTGGATATGATAGATGAATGTGTCGCTCTCCGTGCTGAGGCTGAAGCCAGTATCAAGGATGATACTATCACCCTGACCCTCGATGCACCCGACTGGGAAACCCTGCAACTGAAGGCTGCGATGGCTGTCGGTGCCTTGCTCATCGATAAGAAGGCGCATCATCTTATTATCAGGGATGCCCCGGAAGGCCCGGAAGGCCCGGATATCCCGGATGCTCCGGAAGGCCCGGGGAAACTCACTGAACTCGCTGATGCGATCCTTCAGGCCGCCCGTATCAAGTTCACCAAGACCGAATACATCTCCTGCCCGGGTTGTGGGCGCACGCTCTACAACCTCCAAGAGACCATCGCCCGTATTAAAGCCGCCACGAAAGACTTTGTCGGCTTGAAGATCGGCATCATGGGCTGTATCGTCAACGGCCCTGGTGAGATGGCCGATGCCGACTACGGCTACGTTGGTGCAGGCCGAGGCAAGATCTCCCTCTACCGCGCCAAGGAGTGTGTGGAAAAGAATATCCCTGAGTCCGAGGCCGTCGAGAAACTCCTCGAACTCATCCGCCAAGACCGAGCCTAAATAACAAATCCCGCCCATCGGCGGGATTTGTTATTTCATCAGGATCTGAGAGAGTTCCTTCATGCCCTCGGAGGCCCCTTTCTGGATCTGTTGCACGCGGCCTCCGGCACTGACCGGGTTGGGGTCTATCAGATAGACGGGGATGCCGGGACGGGCATAATGGAGCAGACCGGCAGCAGGATAGACCACGAGGGAGGTGCCGATGATGATGAGGATGTCGGCTTCCTCTACTTCCTCGATAGCAGTCTCAATCATAGGAACTGCCTCGCCAAAGAACACGATGAAAGGACGGAGCAGCGAGCCGTCGCCGGCCTTCGTGCCAGGCTCTACCTCGCAGTTCTCAGGGGTGAGCGTAATCTGGTAACGCGGATCATCGACGTTACGGCTGGAACAGACCTTCATCAGTTCGCCGTGCAGGTGGATGACCTTCGAGGAACCAGCCATCTCGTGGAGATTGTCGACATTCTGCGTGACAACGGTGACATCGTACTGCTCCTCGAGTTTTGCCACCAGGCGATGGCCCTCGTTGGGCTTCACACCCCAGCATTTCTTGCGGAGCATGTTATAGAAGTTGGTTACGAGCGTGGGGTCAGCCTCCCAGCCTTCGTGGGTGGCTACTTTCTGTACGGGATAGTTCTCCCAGAGGCCGTCAGCATCGCGGAACGTCTTCAGTCCGCTCTCCACCGACATGCCTGCACCTGTCAATACAACAATCTTCTTCTTCATAAGCAAAATGTTTTAAAACTGCTGCAAATTTACAAAAAGTGCCACAGAATTTACATTATTTCACGACTTTTTTGTATTAATCTGTGTTAATCTGTGTAATCTGTAACTAAAAAGTATTACCTTTGCAGCCGATTTCAGAAGTTACACATTATTTATAATAGAGAAATAGAATGGATAAGTTAAGTTACGCTTTGGGTCTGGGTATCGGACAGCAGTTGGCTCAGATGGGTGCTCAGGACATCAGTGCCGAGGATTTCGCCGCTGCCATCAAAGATGTGTTGGAAGGCAACGAACTGAAGGTGTCGCACCGTGAGGCCCAGACCATCGTACAGGACTATTTTCAGAAACAGGAGCAGAAACTGTCTGCTGAGCGTGCCGAGAAGGGCAAGGCCCACAAGGAGGCTGGCGAGAAATATCTGGCTGAGAATGCCAAGAAGGACGGGGTGATCACCCTGCCCAGCGGTCTGCAGTATCAGGTGTTGAAGGAAGGCAACGGTAAGAAGCCGACAGCCAAGGACACGGTGATGTGCCACTATGAGGGATTCCTCATCGACGGTACCGTGTTCGACAGCAGCATCCAGCGTGGTGAGCCCGCCACCTTCCCCCTGCAACAGGTGATTGCCGGTTGGACGGAAGGTCTGCAGTTGATGCAGGAGGGTGCCAAGTACCGTTTCTTCATCCCCTACCGTCTGGGTTACGGTGAGGGTGGTGCCGGCAGTTCCATCCCCCCGTTTGCAGCCCTGATTTTCGATGTCGAGTTAATACAAGTAGTGTAAATAAAAAAACAGAAAAGCAATGAAAAAATTAATGTTTGTAGCCGTTATGGCTATTGCAGCCGCAGCATTTACCGGATGCGGCAATTCTGCTCCGAAGGCCAGCCTGAAGAGTGACGTGGATACGATGAGTTATGCCATTGGTCTGGCACAGACTCAGGGTCTGAAGGAATACCTCGTTGGTAGTCTGGGTGTTGACACAGCCTATATGGCAGACTTTATCAAGGGTCTGACAGAGGGTGCCAACGCTGGCGACAGCAAGAAGAAGGCTGCCTACTATGCAGGTATCCAGATTGGTCAGCAGATCTCTACCCGTATGATCAAGGGTATCAACCACGAGGTGTTCGGTGACGATTCCACCAAGACCATCTCCATGAAGAACTTCATGGCAGGTTTCATTGCCGGTACTACTGGCAAGGGCGGTCTGATGACTGTTGACTCTGCCCAGCAGGTGGCTCAGACACTGATGCAGACTATCAAGGCCAAAGAGATGGAGAAGACTTACGGCTCGAACAAGGAGGCTGGTGAGAAGTTCCTCGCTGCTAATGCCAAGAAGGACGGTGTGAAGACCCTGGAGAGCGGTGTGCAGTACAAGGTCATCAAGGAAGGCACTGGTGCCATCCCCGCTGACACCTCACTGGTGAAGGTACACTATGAGGGCCGTCTGCTGAACGACTCTGTCTTCGACAGTTCTTACAAGCGTGGTGAGCCTATCAGTCTGCGCTGTAACCAGACCATCAAGGGTTGGACTGACGCCATGGTTCACATGCCTGCCGGTTCAATCTGGGAGGTTTACATTCCTCAGGAACTCGCTTACGGTGAGCGTGAGCAGGGTATCATCAAGCCCTTCTCCATGCTGATTTTCAAGATTGAACTCCTCGAGGTTAATCCTAAAAAGTAATGAAGAAAATTATGATACTGGCACTCGCCCTTGTGGCGGGTGCTTCTTTGTATCCTGCCAGTGCCGCTTCGAAGAAGAAGGACAAGAAACAGACGGAGACGCCTGTGGTAGAGGCAGTGAAATTGGTCACCAGCAGCGACTCTGTGAGTTATGCGGCTGGTATGACCGTCACCAACGGACTGATACCGTTCCTGGTAGGACAACAGGGTGTTGACACCACCTATATGGCTGACTTCATCAAAGGCTTTAAGGAGGTTGTCATGTCGGGTACAGACCCGAAGATGAAGGCTTACGTGGCTGGCATGGAGATTGCCAACCAGGTGCGCGACCGTATGTTGCCGAGTATGGTGAAGGACTTTACCGACTCGCCTGACTCGATCATCTCCGACCTGGTGTATCGTGGTTTCATGGATGCCCTGCAGAAGGATACAACCTACTTTACACAGACGACTGCAGAAGCCTTCTTCGGTGAGAAGCAGCGGGCTGACCAGGCTGCCAAGGAAGAGAAACTCTATGGCCCGAACCGTCGTGCCGGTGAGGAGTTCCTGGCAGAGAATGCCAAGAAGGAGGGAGTGGTCACCCTGCACAGCGGCCTGCAGTATAAGGTGCTTGTGAAGGGCGAGGGTGAGGTTCCCAAGAAGACCGACAAGGTGCAGGTTCACTACGAGGGTCGTCTGGTGGACGGTACCGTGTTCGACGCATCCAACAAACATGGTGACAAACCGATGGAGTTCCGTCCCGATCAGGTGATCAAGGGTTGGACGGAGGCTCTGACGATGATGCCTGTGGGTTCCAAGTGGCAACTCTACATCCCCTACAACCTGGCATACGGCAACCGTGACTCGGGTACCATCAAGCCGTACAGTGCCTTGATCTTCGACGTAGAACTCGTTGGAATCGTAAAATAAGAATTAAGCATGGAGAAAATTGATCATCTTGACAGGAAAATATTGCGCATTCTCTCGAAGAATGCCCGTATCCCGTTTAAGGATGTGGCAGCCGAGTGTAATGTCTCGCGTGCCGCCATCCACCAGCGTGTACAGCACCTCATCGAGGCTGATGTCATCACAGGCAGTGGCTTCGATGTCAATCCGAAGAGTCTGGGTTACAGCACCTGTACCTATGTGGGTATCAATCTGGAGAAAGGCTCGATGTATAAGGATGTGGTGGAGCGTCTGCAGCATATCCCCGAGGTGGTGGAGTGTCATTTCACCACGGGACCATACACGATGATGGTGAAACTCTATGCCCGTGACAACGAGCAACTGATGGAACTGTTGAACGGTAAGTTGCAGGGCATCCCCGGCGTCGTAGCCACAGAGACCCTGATCTCGTTGGAACAGAGCATCAAGCGCGAGATTCCTGTCAACCTGGACGAAAAGTAATACGGGTATGGGTAAGTTTGAACTGCAGTCGTATCTCGACAATGTCTATTCGCGCTATCCCGAGGCGGAGTATCAGCCCGTCATCGGTATCACGGGAAATTTCGAGGATATCACCTGTAAACTGAGTCAGGGCTATTACCAGTCGGTAGTGGCTGCCGGTGGTGTGCCGATGATTATCCCCCCTGTCGAGGATGCGAATACACTGGTGAACACGCTTGACCGTATCGATGCACTCATCCTAAGCGGTGGCGGCGACATCAATCCCCTCTTTGGTGGGGATGAGCCCTCACCCCGTCTGCGTGGCATCAACCAGAAGCGCGACTTACCCGAACTCATGATTACCCGTCTGGCCTACAACCGTCAGATACCTATCTTGGGTATTTGCCGCGGTATCCAGACACTCGCCATCGCCCTGGGCGGTAAGGTGGCACAGGATATCAGTATCCAGGCGAGCATCAAACACTCGCAGGAGGCAGACCGTGCCGAACAGACGCACAGCGTGAAGATTGTTGAGGACTCCATGCTCTACAAACTCTACGGTGAGGAGAAAATCTTCGTGAACTCCTTCCACCATCAGGCCGTGAAGGATCCGGGCGATAAGTTCCGGGTGGTGGCGAAGTCTTCTGACGGCATCATCGAGGCGATGGAGAGCAGTGAGTTTAAGTCTATCATCGGTGTGCAGTGGCATCCGGAGTGTTTCGAGGAGGGTATGCCCTTGTTCCGTTGGCTGGTGGAGGAGGCAAAGGCCTTCCGCAGGGCCAACGAACTACATGACAGGGTACTGACCCTCGACACCCATTGTGACACGCCGATGTTCTTCCCACAGGGTATTCACTTCGACCATCGCGACTCGAAGATCCTCGTCGATCTGCATAAGATGAACGAGGGACGTCAGGATGCTACGATTATGGTGGCCTACCTGCCCCAGCCGAAGATTGGGGAGACGTTCTCTTCACTCGTCGACTTCGATGTGCCCGGGCCACTGGAATATGCCGACCTGATCTTCGACAAGATCGAGGAGATCGTCGAGGCAAATCGCAAATACATCAGTATTGCCCGTACACCGGGTGACCTCTATGAGGATAAACGCCATGGACGGAAGTCAATCATGCTGGGTATCGAAAACGGACTGGCCCTCAACGGACAGTTGCAGAACCTGCAGCACTTCGCCCAGCGCGGGGTGGTCTATATGACGCTCTGTCACAATGGCGACAATGAAATCTGCGACTCTGCCAAGGGCTGTAACACGCATGGTGGTGTGAGTCGTTTCGGGGAACAGGTGATCCGTGAGATGAACCGTCTGGGTATCATGGTGGACCTGAGTCATGCGGCAGAGAAGAGTTTTTACGATGCCCTGGAGATCAGTAGTATGCCGATTGTATGCAGTCATAGCAGTTGTCGGGCACTCTGTGATCATCCCCGTAACCTGACGGATGATCAGATGCGGGCCCTGGCTGCCAAGGGCGGTGTGGCACAGACCACACTCTATCCGGGTTTCCTGAAGAAAGACGGTGAGGCGACTATTATGGATGCGATTGCGCATCTGGAACATGCCATTAAGATTATGGGTATCGACCATGTGGGACTGGGAACAGACTTCGATGGTGATGGTGGCATACGTGGCCTGGCCGACTCTTCCGAACTGATCAATTTCACCCGCCAACTCCTGTCTCGCCGCTATAGTGAGCGTGACATCCAGAAGATCTGGGGCGGCAACTTCCTCCGTGTCATGGCCCTGGTGCAGAAGAAATAATTAGTGGAAAGAGAAAAGTGGAATGAGAAATGTTATAAATATGATGAAAGGTAAAAGAATAATAAATAGTCTGTTTAGGGTGGGAGGGCGATTAGTCCTCACAATCGCCTTCTCTTTCCTCTTTCCTCTTTCCTCTTTCCTCTTATCATCCTGCGGTCTCCGCAAGCAGGCCAACGACAACAGCGTGACGATGCAGCCTGTAGGTCCTGCGTTCAGTGCCGACAGTGCCTATCTGTTCTGTCAGCAACAGTGTGACTTCGGGCCCCGTACGATGAACAGCAAGGCGCACGACGATTGTGAACAGTGGATCATCCAGAAGTTCCAGTCGTACGGTATGACAGTCATCCCGCAGAAGACCGTCCTGCAAGGCTATGACGGGATGCCGCTCCGTAGCACGAATATCATCGCCAGTTATAAGCCGGAACTTACCTCGCGCATTCTGCTCTGTGCCCACTGGGACTCACGTCCCTGGGCTGACAACGACCCCGATGAGGCCAACTGGCACAAACCCGTGATGGCTGCCAACGATGGTGCCTCTGGTGTCGCCGTGATGCTGGAAATTGCCAGACTCCTTCCAGACTCCTTGGCAATCGGTGTCGACTTCATCTGCTTCGATGCTGAAGACTATGGCTATCCCCAGTGGGAAACGGGTATGGATCCTGGTGACACCTGGGCCTTGGGTGCTCAGTATTGGTCTGCCAATCCCCATAAAGATGGTTATACGGCCCGTTATGGTATCCTGCTCGACATGGTTGGTGGAGAGGGTGCGCAGTTCTATCAGGAAGGCATGTCGAAATATTATGCCGGCGACATTGTCGACAAGGTATGGCGTGCTGCTTCTGTGGTGGGCTATGGCAGTTTCTTCCCTATGAGGGAGGGTGGAAAAATTACCGACGACCATATCCCAGTGAATACCGTTGCCAAGATTCCTTGTATCGATATCATTCCTTATTATCCTGACTGTATCCAGAGTAATTTCGGTCCTACATGGCATACCGTCAATGATGATATGGCGCACATCAATAAAGCCACTCTTCAGGCCGTCGGCCAGACCGTCATCCAGGTGCTTTTCTCCGAACAATAATATTAGATCTGGCCGGATTCGACCATGAGGACGACGCGTTCGGTGAGGCGGTCTACGCCTTCAGCATCGTAGCCTTTCTTCAGACTGGCACCAAACGACCAGGCGAAGACCTGCCAGAATCCTGCACGGAAGGGCCCCATGAAGGCCTGGATCATCTCGTAGGAAGAGGAGTGGCATTCACGGTCTATCAGTTTGATAAGCAACTTGCCTTGCGAATAAGTGAGTTTCTTCATTCTGGGTTTGTAGGTCTTGAAGATCTCACTCTCCACCTTCTTCATGTGTTCTTCCTTGGCCTCCTTGGTAGGGATGGTTTCCAGGATCTCGGTGGTCTCGTAGAGCAGTTGCTTGGCTTCCTTTGCTATGGGCAGTACTTTCTTTACATTGGTGACGAGTCGCATATAAGCCTGTGCCTGTTTCTTGTTCTTGAAGGTGAGTTGGGGGTAGACATAGACATTGTTCATTTCCATATACTGGATACTATCGCCCTCGTGGAGTACCTTTCCTACCTTTACCGTCGGCACGAACGAAGGGGAGTCCATCTCTGCCAGCACCTGCTCGGCTGTCATTCGCTCTTCCTGAGCGAATGCAGTGAATAGTGAATAGTGAACAGTGATAAGTATCGCTATCAGCCTCACAATGAATATACGGAATGAATAGTACATCATTTTGGGTGCAAAAGTACATAGTTTTTTTGAATAGGCAGAAAAAAAGTCCTGCTTTTTGCATTAATTTCAAAATAATGTACTACCTTTGCATCGTCATTAACAAAATGTTAAACATAAAGCGAATATTATGGAAGATAATCATGCAATTACTCCTCAGGAGATTGAAAAGAGACTGATTGTTTTGAGAAATCAAAAAGTAATGTTGGACAGAGATGTCGCCTATGTATATGGCGTAGAAACCAAAAGAGTAAATGAGGCGGTAAAAAATAATGATGAAAAGTTTCCTGAAAAATATTGCTTTCGTTTGCAACCATCTGAAAAACAGTATGTGGTCGAAAATTTCGACCGCTTAGGAAATCTTGACAAATCACCAGTGGATCAACGTACAGGGGAGTTGTTGTCTGATCTTATCGTGGATGAGGCTGATACACTAGAAACAGAATCCTCCATAGAGTTGAATCTAATGGCAATAAAATTCAAGCACACGGTCAAGAGAACTAAAAAATGAAAAAGTTCTTTTTCTGTGGAGTACTGGTTCTTTGTATGGGGATCAGTGCTCAGACGGTGCACCCGTGGGAGCAGTATTTTCATGAAGTGATGACGGCAGAGGATGCAGGCAGTGCGGCGTGGGAAGACACCTATGACCTGCTCTGTGAACTGGAACAGCATCCTCTGGATATCAATCGGGCGACGCGGGAACAGTTGGAGCAGTTGCCTTTTCTTTCGGCGCAGCAGGTAGAGGAGATGGTAGAGTATCTCTACCGCTACGGACCGATGAAATCGTTGGCGGAGTTAAGGATGATCCGTTCGCTCGATGATAGTAGGCGGAGGTTGCTCACCTATTTTGTGATAGTTCTGGATAATCCGGATCTTCCGGAATCATCAGGAAAGGCTAATTACTTTCATCACGAACTGATGGCAACAGGGCGTATTCCTTTCTATGAACGGAAGGGGGATGCAGGAGCCTATCAGGGTTATCCGTACAGACATTGGCTGAAATACCAGACGACGTATGGTGACCAGTTGAAGGCTGGTATCGTGGGGTCGCAGGATGCGGGAGAACCATTCTTCGGAGGCAAGAACCGGATGGGCTACGACTATTATTCTGTCTATCTGCAATTGAACCGGTGGCGTCGGATCGAAACGCTGATATTAGGCAACTACCGTGTGTCGATGGGAATGGGACTGATTCTCAACAACAGTTTCGGCCTCGGCAAGGTGTCGATGCTACAAAACATGGGTCGTCCGACGAGTACCCTCCGTGCCCATTCCTCCCGTTCGTCAGATGGTTATCTGCAAGGGGCTGCGGCTACGGTGAATATCACCAAAGGACTGACGGCGACAGGTTTTATCTCCTATCGTGCGATGGATGCGACACTCAATAAGGACGGTACGGCAGCCACCATCCTCACCACAGGCTATCACCGTACGGAGACGGAGATGGAGAAGAAGAACAACCTGAAGAATACGTCCTTCGGTGGAAATGTCCGCTACCAGGCCAATGGCTATCATGCGGGATTCAATCTGGTTGGCACGCACCTGAATCGTGAACTGAAACCCAATACCGCTACTCTCTACCGTCAGCACTATGCACAGGGCTATGACTTCCTGAACATGAGTGCCGACTATGGCTATGTGCATCACCGTTTCTCTGTGAATGGCGAGACAGCCCTCAACCGAGACGGGGCTTTGGCCACCATCAACAGTCTGAGTCTGCAACTCGGCAGCGAGTGGAGTCTGATGGCACTCTACCGCTTTTACTCCTACCGCTACACCTCGCTCTATGCCAACAGTTACAGTGACGGGGGGAATGTCCAGAACGAGAGTGGTATCTATATTGGTGCCACCTGGCAACCCTCGCCGTCGTGGAAACTGATGGCTTATACGGACTATGCCTATTTCCCATGGGCCAAGTATCAGATCTCGCAGTCATCTCACTCATGGGACCAGTTGCTGCAAGTGTCTTATATCAAAAAGCGTTGGACCTTCGGAGGGCGCTACCGACTCCGTATCAGACAAAAAGACAACGACGACAAGACAGCATTGGTTACGAGGACGGAGCATCGGGGCAGGGTCAGTGTGGAGTATAGTTCTGTATGGAGTAGTAGGACGCAGATTGATTTTGGCTTTACTTCTTTCAAGGAGCATGAGAAGGGACTGATGGTCAGTGAGACATTAGGCTTCACCTATCATTGGCTGCGTCTGAATGGTGGACTGGGCTGGTTTCATACTGATAGTTACGACAGTCGTGTTTATCTATATGAACTCGGACCGCTCTATTCTTATTCTATCACCCAGTTTAGTGGTGAAGGTATCCGTTACTGGTTGATGGCAAGGGCCAATATCGGTTCCCATCTGATGCTAACGGCAAAGTTAGGCATCACCAACTATTTTGACCGCTCCACCATTGGCAGCGGTTACCAGCAAATCAACCAATCCTCCCAGACCGACCTCGACCTCCAAATCCGCTGGAAATTCTAACTTTCCATACCTGCATTATATTGCCTCAGGTTCCAGACAGACCATTTTGGAATTCCATTCATCTGCCTGAAATCTGGGGCACGTTTCTGCACACCGTGCATAAGTATGCCTTGAATCTGAGACACGTTTATGCACACCGTGCATAGATATGCCCTGAATCTGAGGCGGGTTTCTGCCCCCAGTGCATAATTATCCCCTGAATCTGAGGCATGTTTCTGCACCCCGTGCATAAGTCTGCCCTGAATCTGAGGCATGTTTCTACCCCCCGTGCATAAATCTGCCCTGAATCTGAGGCATGTTTCTGCACCCCGTGCATTAATGTCTCCCGGATCTGAGGCAGATTTCTGCCCTATGTGCATAGGTCTGTCCCGGATTCGAGGCTGGTTTTTCAAGTTTTTGGATGGTCTGTCATGGATTTGGGACATGTCATTTTGAACCTATAAAACTCAGCCCCAAAACTGGGAGAAGGTATTCCGACCTCGGTAAAACGTGTCCCAATTCTGGGTGAAGAAAACCCGACCCCGGAGAAATATGCCTTGAATCTAAGGCAAGAAAAGCCGACCTCGGGATAATATCCCTCAGATCTGAGGCAAGATATTCCGACCCCGGAAAAGTCTGACCCAGTTTTTGGGTGAAGAAATACCGACCACAGGAAAACATGCCTCAATTCTAGGGCAAAACATTCCGACCTCGGAATATCTTCTCCCAGTTTTAAGGCAAGTTTTTCAAACTATAAAATGCTTTGTCCCAGATTCAGGGCATATAATTCCGGCCTCGGGATGGTTTACACTGGGGGGTACAGAGCCTTTGTACTGGCAGTACAGAAGCCTTGTACAGCCGGTACAGCAGTCTTGTACCGCTGGTACAGCAGTCTTGTACGATGATAAAACCACATGAATAACAGCCCTAAATGCTAAAAAACACACCAATAGTACCGCTATACCAAATCTTTTTTGTATATTTGCACCATCATTAGCAAACAAAACCGTATGAGCAACAAAGAACCTGGTTACGTTTACATATTGACCAATCCCAGTTTTCGCGAGGATTGGGTGAAGATTGGCAAGAGTTCACGTCCTGTGGATGTGAGAAGCAAGGAACTGGATAATACAGCCGTTCCCTTGCCCTTCGAGATATTCGCCACGATGAAGACCACGAAATATAACGAAGTGGAGAAGTTGGTGCATAAAACCATTGATCGCCTCACCGACTTGCGCATCCGCCAAAACCGTGAGTTCTTCAATGTGGCCCCACAGATGGCCCTTGACATTTTTCGCGATATTGCCAGCGCAATAGATGATGCCGAAGTAACACTCTACGAAGATAACAAGCCCATTGTGGAAAGCGAACATAAGGAACCACAGAAGCGAGAAGTGAAACGCCCCCGTTTCAAGTTCTCCATGTGTGGCATTAAGATTGGCGAACAAGTCACCTTCAATCCAACGGGGCTTGTCGTAAAGGTTGCCTCCGACGACAGCATCGAGTACGAAGACCGCATTTATAAACTCTCTCCTTTTGTTGGCACCTTCATGCCAGAAGACCAACGCAATGCCTCTGGCGCCTATCAGGGAGCCAAGTATTTCTCGTATAACGGGAAAGTGCTGGATGAGATTAGAAAAGAACATGAAAAAGGTTTATAATTTGGATATATACATATAGAAATATTTGCATGCTTGCAAAAAAAACACTATATTTGCACCATAAAATATAATATGTCGTGTTAGAGAGCCAAATAGAGAATAGTTTCATTCAGAAACTAACAGCAGATTTGAAGTATGTCTATCGTGATGATATTCACGACAGGCAGAGTCTTGAGCGTAACTTCAGGGAGAAATTTCAAGCTTTGAACAAGGTGCATTTGACAGATGCTGAGTTTACCCGATTGATGGAGGAACTTACTAATTCTGATGTCTATGCCTCTTCCAAGAGATTGCGTGAAATTAATACGTTTATGCGTGAGGACGGCACACCTCTTCAATATACATTAGTCAATATCAAGGATTGGTGCAAGAATGACTACGAAGTCGTCAATCAGTTGCGAATGAACACCCGTTATAGTTCGCATCGTTATGATGTGATATTGTTGATTAACGGCTTGCCCCTTGTTCAAATCGAGTTAAAGACACTTGATGTCAGCCCTCGTCGTGCCATGCAGCAAATCGTTGACTATAAGAATGATGTTGGTAATGGATATACTAATTCGTTGCTCTGCTTCATGCAGATGTTCATTGTCAGCAACAGGACAAATACCTACTATTTTGCTAACAACAACAGGACTCATTTCAATTTCAATGCTGCCGAGAACTATTTGCCTGTCTATCAATGGGCAGACGAGAAGAACAAGAAGATAACCAACCTTGACGACTTCTCTGATGTCTTTTTGGCGAAGTGTAAGTTGGGTGAGATGATTAGCCGTTACATGGTAATTGTTGCCAGCGAACAGAAGATATTGATGATGCGTCCTTATCAGATTTATGCTGTAAAGGCCATCATAAATTGTATCAATGAAAATCGTGGTAACGGCTATATCTGGCATACAACGGGTAGTGGCAAGACGTTGACATCTTTTAAGGCTGCAACGCTGCTAAAGGACAATCCCGAAATTGACAAATGCCTGTTTGTGGTGGATCGTAAAGACCTTGACAGACAGACACGCGAGGAATTCAATAAGTTCCAAGAGGGTTGTGTGGAAGAGAACACCAATACAGATGCACTGGTGCGCAGAATGTTGTCGGAAGATTACTCTGACAAGATTATTGTGACCACCATTCAGAAATTGGGTATCGCCTTAGATCCGCAGAATCGCGCTAACTATCAGAAACGTCTGCTTCCTGTAAGAGATATGCGTATGGTGTTTATCTTTGACGAATGCCATCGTTCGCAGTTTGGCGAGAACCACAAGGCCATTAAAGAGTTCTTCCCAAACTCTCAGTTGTTTGGCTTTACAGGAACACCCATCTTTGAGCAGAATGCTTCTTATACACAGATTACTGGTGAAGAGGCGCAATATAAGACCACAGAAGATGTGTTCGAGAAAGAACTGCACGCCTATACTATCACCAATGCCATTGATGACAAAAACGTGCTACGTTTCCATGTGGACTACTTTAAGCCCGATGGGAACGATAATGTTATTGGCATTGCAAAGAAACAGGCTGTTGTCAAGATGATTCTGCAAAAACATAACAATGCCACTAATGAGCGTCGTTTCAATGCGCTCTTTGCAACGGGGTCTATCAATGAAGCCATTGAGTATTACCAGTTGTTCAAGAAGATGCAGGCAGAGCAACAGGAAAAGGATGAGGCATTCGAGCCATTAAACATTGCTTGTGTATTCTCTCCACCTGCTGAAGGGAACAGGGACATTATGCAGATTCAGGAGGATTTGCAGCAAGAGCGTATAGACAATGAGAAAGAGCCTGACCAGAAAAAGGCTGCACTCATGGCTATCATAGATGATTATAACAAACAGTATGGCACAAACCATTCTGTAGCTGAGTTTGATGCTTACTATCAGGATGTGCAGAAGCGCATCAAAAGCCAAAAGTACACCAATCAAGACTATGCGCATAAAAACAAGATAGACATTACGATTGTTGTGGATATGTTGCTGACAGGCTTTGATTCCAAATATCTGAATACGCTGTATGTGGATAAAAATTTGAAGTATCATGGTCTGGTACAGGCATTCTCCCGTACCAACAGAATCTTAAACGACACGAAACCCTACGGGAACATCCTTGATTTTAGAGGGCAGCAGGATGCTGTTGATGAGGCCATAGCATTGTTCTCGGGCGAAAAGAATGGAGATGTTGCTCGACAAGTATGGCTTGTGGAGCCTGCAGAAGTCATCATACAGAAATACTGCAAGGCTGTGAATGACTTGCGCAATTTCATGCATCTGCAGAATCTGGAGTTTAAACCTGAAGAGGTAGCTAACCTGAAAGGCGATGATGCCAAGGCAGGCTTCATCAACTATTTCAAGGAGGTGCAGCGATACAAGACCCAATTGGATCAATACACAGACCTTGTGAAAGTTGACAATAATGAAAATCCTTGGATGGCAAGTGAACCCATTGCCACAACGACATACGGTTTCAGGGATGATGATGAACTGCGTGCTTTCCGTGGTGCATACCTTGATGTGGCAAAGCAACTGAAGACAAAACGCGAAAGCAACGATATAACAGTCTCTACAGAGATTGAGGATTTGGATTTCGAGTTTATTCTGTTTGCGTCGGCTCTGATAGACTATGATTATATCATGGAGTTAATCAGCCGCTATGTGGGTGCGCCCTCTATGCAGAAGATGACAAAGGAACAATTGGTAAACCTGATATGTTCCAGTGCCAACCTCATAGATGAGCGCGAGGACATCATCGACTATATTGACGATTTGGATGCCAAAGGCGTGAACGGCAAGACAGAGAAGGAAATAGAACAAGGCTATGAACTCTTCAAAAAAGATAAGTTCACCAAGGCTATATCTTCCATTGCCGAGAAGCATCACTTGGATGTTGAAGCCGTTCAGACTTTTGTCAATGAAATCGTGGAGCGAAGAATCTTTGATGGAGAAAAACTTTACGACCTGATTGCCCCTCTGGAGTTAGGTTGGAAAGATCGTGCCCGAAAGGAAGAGGAATTGATGAAAGACTTGATTCCTTTGCTTAAACGTATGGCAGGAGGCCAGAAGATTTCTGGACTTTCAGCGTATGAAGAATAGTATGATATTACCTAAATAAAACTCTATAAAATGGATATAAATGACAAGGCTATCCCCAATTTAAGATTTCCTAAGTTCATTGATTCTGGATCATGGAATGAAGTGTTATTGGGAGATATTGCTTATATTTTTCAAGGATTTGGCTTTCCAGAAAGGATGCAAGGAAAACATGAAGGTAAGTACCCTTTTTATAAAGTGAGTGATATCTCAAATGCTGTGATTAATGGAAAAATGTTTATTGATGAGGCATTTAATTATGTAGATGATGATGATGTCTCAGTTTTGAAAGCCGAGCATATTCCTGTTGGTACTACAATTTTTGCAAAAATTGGGGAAGCTATAAAACTGAACAGAAGGGTTATAACAACGAAAGAATGTCTTATTGATAATAATACAGCAGGAGTTAAAGCTAAACCAAAATATGCAGACGATTTGTTTCTTTATTACATAATGTCAAATATTAATTTATCAGATTACGCTGGTGGGGCTGTTCCTGCTGTAAAAAAATCGACAATTGAACATATCCCTATATTAATTCCGTCTCTGGCAGAGCAAAAGAAAATAGCAGAGTTTATTTTTACTGTTGATGAGAATATCTCTTCTACTTATCAAAAACTCAATCAAATGAAAGGATACAAAAAGGGGATAATACAACAACTATTTCCTAATAAATATAATTTATGAATTATGGAGTTAAAGGAGATTGCTAAAACAATTAAGGAAGCGAAAGAAAACATCTTTCTGGTATACGCATTTAATGGGACTGGAAAAACTAGGCTTTCTAAAGAATATAAAGACCTCACGAAAGATGCTGATGGCAACCATACTGGGGTATATTATAACGCATATAGCGAAGATTTGTTTAGATGGAACAATGATGAGCCGAATAAAAATGAAAACATAAGATTAGAAGTCGTTAATAGTAGCCTCTCCACATTGTATCAATATTTTGGTGATGAAGAACCAATTAAAGATAAACTAAAAATATATCAACCAAATTATGATTTCCGCTTTAAATATGTCAATGATAATCAAGAAAAAGGAATTGAATACATTTGGTTTTTTAAGGAAGATGATAGAGATACTTGGATTAAAATATCAAGAGGAGAGGAACGCATATTTATTTGGTGCTTTTTCTTGGCATTGTTTGAGATAGAAGATTTTGAAGATGCGCATAAAGACTATATCTTCATCGACGATCCTGTTTCTAGTTTAGATGATAGTAATCTTTATCTTACAGCCATGACTCTATTTGAGTTGTTAGAGAAAACCATAGATAGTGACAAAAAAATAATAATTTCAACACACCATATTGGTTTATTCTCACTTCTAATAGATTGGCTTGGAAAGGGAGAGCATGCTATTAAATTCAAAAAGAAAGAAATCGTACAACATAAAAAGGAATCAAAGGATGAAATCGAGGTTTATGAAGTGATAGAAGAAGAAAACCGATATTGTATAAAAATATTAGAAAGGAATGGTGAGGACTATCTTCTAAAAAGTAGGTATAAAGGTGCATGGCTATATCATTTACTTTTAATGCAGATATTGAAACAAGTTATAGATGAAGATAATTTGTATTTATATCATTTTGGCATATTAAGACAGGTACTTGAAATGGTTGCGTCTTTTTTGGGTGAAGGCCGATTTGGGTTTGTTCTGCATGAGATCGGTGAATCTGATGAAACAGCAGATAAAATTAATGCTTTTTCTCATAAAAGAGTATATGATAGCGTAAATGCAAAACTAACGGCTGACAATAAAGAAACTTTTATTCGTGTTTTCAACAATCTAATTCAAAAATACAATTTTAAGATATAATTATGACAACAAGTCAACAACAAGAACTCGGAAAAACTCTTTGGGAAATCGCTAATAACCTGCGTGGTGCAATGATGGCAGATAGCTTCCGAGATTATATGCTGTCATTCCTTTTCTGGAAGTATTTGTCAGACAGTTATATCAATGCTGCAAAAAAGGAATTAGGTCTGGATTATCCTGAAACACCTAAGGACGTTTTAGTTGCTATGGGTGTTGCAACTCCTTTACAAATATGGTATAAAGAGAATCCAAATGACACGTCTTTGTTTGAAAAGCAGATGAAGCGCAAAGTCCATTATGTCATTGGACCACAATATTTATGGGATAATATCGTTGAATTGGCAAGAACTCAAAATGACAAACTTCTTCAAACATTAGAAGAAGGTTTTAAATATATAGAAAATGACACTTTTGAAAGTTCATTTAAAGGCTTGTTCTCTGAAATCAATTTGAATTCAGAGAAATTAGGAAAGAATTATGCTGAACGAAATGAATTGTTGACAAAGGTCATTACAACAATTGCGAATGGTTTGAAAGAGTTCTCTGCCGACAACGATTCTTTAGGCGATGCCTATGAATATCTGATTGGTCAGTTTGCTGCAGGTTCAGGGCAAAAGGCAGGTGAGTTCTATACGCCACAGATGATCTCAACTATTCTTTCACGTATCGTCACATTGGATTGTCAAGACCCTGCATCTGGCAAGAAGAACAGAATTAATCGTGTGCTTGACTTTGCTTGTGGCTCAGGGTCGCTGTTGCTGAATGTACGCAACCAGATGGGCGAAAGCGGCATTGGCAAGATTTATGGTCAGGAGAAGAATATTACGACCTATAACCTTTGCCGAATGAATATGTTGTTGCATGGGGTAAAGGACTCTGCTTTTGAGATTCACCACGGCGATTCACTTGCTAATGACTGGGATATCTTGCAGGAGGAGAATCCTGCCAATAAGATAGATTTCGATGCAGTCGTAGCCAATCCCCCTTTCTCTCTGCGTTGGGATCCAACGGAAGACACCATCAATGACTTCCGTTTCAATCGTTATGGAGTAGCACCACGTTCTGCTGCTGATTTTGCTTTTCTACTTCATGGTTTTCATTACTTAAGTGATGATGGCACAATGGCTATCATTCTGCCTCATGGTGTGTTGTTCCGTGGAGGCAAGGAGTTGGCTATCAGAAAGAAACTGCTCGAAGATGACAATATCGATGCTGTTATTGGTTTGCCTGGTAATCTGTTCTATTCAACGGGTATTCCTGTTTGCATCATTGTATTAAAGAAATGCCGCAAGAATGACAAGATTCTCTTCATCAATGCCAGTTCTGACGAGCACTACGAAAAGGGAAAACGCCAGAATTATCTTCGTGATGAAGATGTCAATAAGATAGTTGACACTTACCAATTCCGTAAAGAGGAATCGCGATATTCCCGTCAGGTTTCTTTGCAGGAAATCAAGGAGAATGACTACAATCTCAATATCACTCGCTATGTTAGTCTGGCACAGGAAGAAAAGCCTATCGACCTGCAAGAAGTACATGACAAGTTGGTAGAGATAGAAAAGGAAATCGTCAAGGCTCGCGATAAACATAATGAATTTCTAAAAGAATTAGGTCTGCCACCATTGGTATAATGAATAGAATCGTACTCATAGGTAACGGCTTCGATTTGGCTCATAATCTCAAAACCAGATATGAAGACTTCATAAATTGGTATTGGGATTATAGGGTTGATGGTTTTATTAATAATCATACAAACAAATCTACAGACTGTTTATGTACCCTTGAATGCCAACTCCAAGAAACATGGTCTTCGTTTTACTTCTATCTTCCAAAAATCTTTCAAAAACTAACAGGGAAAGAAGTCGTTCAGTCAATCCGTAAGGATCCATATAGATATAAAGTTACATACTCTTCTTTCTTCGAGAATATTTGTAAAAGCATTGAAACAAAAGGCTGGGTAGATATTGAAAATGAGTATTATCGTCTGCTGACAGAATATGCCTTAACAAATAGTAATGCAGAATACCTGAAAGGCTTAAATGAACAATTGAACTATCTGAAAGATCTGTTGACAAAGTATTTGGGATTCATAGACAAACAAGAAGTAAACATTAACGAGAGTATCAAGAGTAAGATTTATGCCCCAATAAAATTGGATGATATTTCTGTTGCTGGCAAATCTATTCTAAAAGAAAATGTTGATTCATGGGTAGGGCAGAATGATATAGTGGTGAGGGACAAGATACGCCGATATGGTTTAAACGAAGAAGGTTTTGATGAGGCTATTACATATTTCCGAGATAATTATAAAGCAGGGAAAGTCCTTTTTACTGATGTCCCTCGTCAATATTTGCTTCCAGATGCGGTGATGCTGTTAAATTTCAACTACACACATACAGCTCAATTGTACCATAATGCAGATTTGGGCTTTATCAACTATATTCACGGGAAAATAGATAACCTTCAAAGTGTTATCTTTGGATATGGAGATGAACTGGACGACGATTATAAAAAACTCCAGAAACTAAATGATAATGAATGCCTTTGCAATGTCAAGACCATAAAATATCAGGAATCTGATAATTATAGGAAACTATTAGCATTTGCAGAATCGGCTCCTTATCAAATAGTCATCATGGGACATTCATGCGGTAATTCAGATCGAACATTGTTAAATACGCTCTTTGAGCATAAGAATTGTATTTCTATCAAACCATATTATTATATAAAGGAAGATGGAACTGACAATTACCTTGAATTGGTTCAGAACATCAGCAGGAACTTCACTGATATGAAACTAATGCGAGATAGAGTGGTTAATAAAACATATTGCGAACCACTTATTTCAAATAATTGATTAACTTTGCAAACGGAATATGGTTGAAAGATGTCGGATATATGAGGTCTGATGGCTGATGTGAATTATAATTTGTAACTATGTAATTGTGTCATTCGAAATGGCACAAATTCCAAGTGTAGAATCAGGGGACGTTATTGTGATCATTTCACACAAAATTATTAACTTTGCAAACGAAATATGGTTGAAAGATGTCGGATGTATGAAGTCTGAAGGCTGATGTGAAATATAATTTGTAACTTTGGAACAAAATAAGATATGAACAACGAAATAGAAAAAAGAGAACAACAGTTCGAAGAGATACGTGGTATTATAACATTCCATAGGTCGAAGGCATTGCAAGGTGTTAATGAGGAATCGCTGATGATGAGTTGGCGAGTGGGACAAGTAGTTTCTCATCGACTAAAAAACAACGAGTGGGGGAGCAAAGTCGTTACGCAACTATCAGAATATCTTCGGACAAAGGATCCTTCTTTGAAGGGATATAGCAGAAGAAACATTTATAATATGGTGATGTTTTACGAGGCATATTCTTCTGAAGCGTTTCGCATAAAAACAGACTCCTTGAAACTTCAAACAATTGTGCAGAAGCCGTCTGCACAATTGGATGCGGAATTAGTGCAGACGGATTCTGCGAATTTCTTGGAACAGCAGAATCAAAGGGAAGGTTCTGGTGACTAGACAAAGTGAAAGGTGATACAGATAAGGAACTATTCCCACGATCAAGGAAATCGAGGAAAACTATAATGAGTATATGAGCGAGTGATATAGGTCGATGACTTGTGAGGCGACATCGCGGCCCTCGAAGCGGCGGATGTATTCACGGCTGTGGAGGATGCGCTGGTCTCGGCCCTCGGCTCCGTGCAGACTCTGACGGATGGCATTTGCCATACCTTCGGCATCATCAGGGGTTACATAGAGTGAGTCGGGACCTCCAGCCTCTTCCAAGCAGGAACCGGTGCAGGCCACTACAGGCAGACCGCAACTGATGGCTTCGATGATGGGAATGCCAAAGCCTTCGTAGACGGAAGGATAGACGAATGCCTCTGCTCCAGCATAAAGGGCTGGCAACTCCTCGTCGCTCACACCGTGAAGGATGCGGACACGGTGATCCAGATGGTTTGCTTTAGCGTAATCAGTGACTTGATCCGTGTATTTCGTATGGCGTCCCACAATGACGAGGCTGATGTCTTCAGGCAGATAGGGTAGGGCTTTCACTGCCAGGAGGATATTTTTCCGAGCCTCGATACTGCCCACACTCAGGATATAACGGGAAGATTTTTTCTCCTCACCTTGCGAGGATGAAACATTAAATCTAGGTGCGCAACTCTGGTAGATGACGGAGATACGGCTTTCGTTCACCTGTCCGAGTTCGATGATGTCACGTTTCGTGCATTCGCTGACAGCGATGATATGGTCTGCCTCACGGATGGTCTGGCGGAACTTCCAGGCGTATATCTTCGTATCCACCCAGTTGTAAAACTCCGGATGGCGCAGGAAGATGAGGTCATGGATGGTGACCACGCTCTTGATACCACTCTTGCGAATGCCGATGGGTAGTTCGCCGGAGAGTCCGTGGAATAATTGTACTCCATCGTGACACAAATCCTGCACAATCCCTTTTGTCCGCCATGCTGCCTTATGGAAGGGCAGGACGGAGTGAGAGGGGTAGCAGAAGGAAATGTTTTGACGGTTGACAATCTGGTTGCGCAGGTCATCCCGACCTTCATCGGGGGCATAAAGCCGCAATTGTATGGAATCGTCGGCAGCGATGTCGTTGACGAGTGTCCGTCCGTAACTGCCAAGTCCTGTTCCGTTGCGTACTATCCGCTTGGCATCATAGCCTATGATGAGTTTGTCGTTCATTTGCTCTTGAAGTGTTTGAATACGAATCTGACGAGTACGAAGTTCGTAGGAACAGCGATGGCCAATACAGCCAATGGTGCTATCTCACGGCTCAGGCCTATCCAGAGGAAGAAGTTGAACAGCACGATGTGCAACAGGTAGTTCGTCAGATGGGCGAGACCGAAGCCCAGGCCGTTTTTCGTGGAAGTCTTTTCTTTGAAAGTGAAGCGGGCAGAGAGATAATAATTCACTAGGAAACTGACAATATAACCTATCGTGTAGGCCACGTTGACGTTCATCCAGTGCTGCAGCACCCAGTAGACACCATAATGGATGGTTGCCGCCGTCGTGCCCACAATACCGAAGCGGATGAGTTCGCCGAGTGTCTCCTTTTTGTCCATTAATCTCTTCTTTTTGGGTGCAAAGATACAAAATTTCTTAATTCTTACCCCTTAATTCTCAATAAATTAGTACCTTTGCATCCAAATAGTGTAAAAATATGGAACAGAAAATGAATTTCCTCGATAGAAACGAGTTTAATTTTGAACCGAGTGACAAGGTGGTAGAAGCCATCAAGAACTTTGACCCGAAGACGCTGTGCTTCTATACCCGCATCTATGATCAGGGTAAGAAGAGTGTAATCAGTGTTAGACTTAGTGAGATTTACGGTGTACCTGAAGAGCAGGTGCTGTTGGCATACGGTGGTGAGGACATCCTGAAAAATGCCATTCATTATTATCTGATGAAGGGCGACAACAAGAAGATCCTCATTCCGGAGTTTTCGTGGTGGTATTATAATAAGGTAGCCAGCGAGTGTTACGGCACCTTCGAGATGTATCCTCTCTACGAAAAGGACGACACTTTTGCATACAATGTGGATGAAGTAATCGAGTATACTAACCGCATCCATCCGCGTATGCTGTTGCTGGCATCGCCAAACAACCCAACGGGAAACAGTCTGACAAGCGAAGAGATCGGTCGTATTATGGAGAATATCCCAGACGACACAATGGTGCTCGTCGATGAGGCATACGCCAGTTTCATTACCAGCGACACAGACTATATTGCTCCGTTGGTAAATAAGTACCGTAACCTGATCATTTCGCGTACCTTGTCTAAGTTCTACGGACTGCCTGGTCTGCGTTGCGGCTTCGGATTCATCGGACAAGGACATACCCATTTCATCAGTTACATCAACAAGTACCTGGGTTATAACCGTTTTTCAGAGGCTGTGGCCTTGGCAGCCCTTGAGAGTGATGAACACTATCGTAAGGTGGCTGATGATATGGAGTGGGGACGTCAACTCTTCAAGAAGGAACTGGGTGACAAACCTGGATTCAAAGTCTATAAGTCGGTGGCCAACTTCATCCTCATCAAGTATCCTATAGAGATCAAGGAGGCATTACAGAAGGCTCTGGCTGACCAGAACTACAAGATCAAGTTCATGACAGACAAGGGCTTGGAGTCCTGCCTGCGTATCACGCTTGGTCGCAAGGAACAGACACAGACCGTTGTGGACACCATATTGAAGGTTTTGGGATGATCGGAGTGATATTAGCCGCAGGGATGGCTAAGCGACTGAGGCCGTTAACGGATACAAAGCCGAAGTGCCTGTTGGAAGTGGGAGGCAAGACCCTTCTTCAGCGTACGGTGGAAGCGATGATTTCGTCAGGTATCAGCGAATTCCTCGTGGTCACTGGCTATCGCGCCAACATGATCCGTGATTTCTTGGATAACCTCGGCGATCCCAGGATTTCCAGGATATCCTATATCGATAATCCCGACTACGAGCACAATAATAATATCTTCTCTCTCTGGCTGGCGATGCAGCAATTGCATGGCCAGGAGGTCCTTCTAATGGACAGCGACATCCTTTGTGATCCTGAGGCCGTGCGCCGTGTTGCCCGTCAGGAGTGTTCTGCCCTTGCTATGCAGCGTCATGAGTTAGGCGAGGAGGAGATGAAGATTGTAGTGGATGCAGACTTCAATATCACGGAAATCAGTAAGACTTGTCGCGTGGAAGATGCCATCGGTGAGTCTGTGGGCATTGAGAAGATGACACTTGCCTATACCGAGGCCATCTATCAGGAACTGCGCCAGATGATTCTCGACGAGGGACTTATCGATATCTTCTATGAGCGGGCCTTCGAGCGCTTGATTCCCCAGGGACACACTTTCAAGGTGGTGGATACCACAGACCTCTTCTCTTACGAACTCGACACGCCAGAGGATTTCCAGAAAGCAACAGCATCAATGCCTCAGAATCTGATATGATACTGTTGAGTTTCGATACCGAAGAGTTTGATGTGCCTCGTGAACATGGGGTCGATATCTCTTTGGATGAGGCTATGAAGGTGAGTATTGAAGGCACCAACCGCATCCTCGATGTATTGAAACAAAACGATGTAAGAGCCACTTTCTTCTGTACTGGTAATTTCGCGGAGAATGCCCCAGAGGTGATGCAACGCATCATGCGTGAGGGACATGAGGTGGCCTGTCATGGTGTCGACCACTCGCAACCCAAAGCCACTGACTTTGTCGTATCGAAACAGATTGTGGAGCGAGTGACAGGTAAAACGGTCTATGGCTATCGCCAACCCCGAATGTTCTCTGTGAGCGATGAGGAGATAGAAAAGGCAGGCTATCGTTATAATTCATCACTCAATCCTGCTTTTGTTCCAGGTAGGTATATGCATCTTAACGAACCGCGCACGTGGTTCATGAAGGGTGGTGTCATGCAGATTCCTGCCTCTGTGACCCCATGGTTTCGTTTTCCTCTCTTCTGGCTGGCGTTACACAATCTCCCAGAGAGTCTATATCACAGGCTGGTACGTCGCACCCTGAAGCATGATGGTTATTTCGTGACCTATTTCCATCCATGGGAGTTCTTTGACCTGAAAGAACATCCTGAGTTTAAGATACCTTTCATCATCAAGAACCACAGTGGACGAGAGATGATGCAGCGTCTGGATCGTCTTATCAAGATGCTTAGAAAGCAAGAGAACGAATTTATCACCTTCAACGAATTTGTCAATAGCCGATGAAAAAGAAAGTTACCATCCTTCTGCCTGCCTATAATGAGGAGGCATCATTCACGCTTATCACACAGTGTATGAGTCAGGTGATTGAGGAAAACCCCGATTATGATTGGGAGTTCTTGTTGGTCAATGATGGGAGTACGGACAATACGCTCCAGCAGATGATTCGTCTGCATGAGTCAGATGCGCACTATAGTTATCTTGACCTCTCCCGTAACTACGGCAAGGAGATTGCGATGATGGCTGGATTCGACTATGCCACAGGTGATGCTTTGATCATCATGGATGCTGACATGCAGCATCCTGTGAGTGTCATCCCAGAGATGCTCAAATATTGGGAGGAAGGCTATGATGATGTCTATGCGATGCGTCAGGGAAGTAAAGAGTCATGGTTGAAGCGGAAGTCCTCACACTGGTATTATAAGTTGTTGCAGTCGTTGACCAGAGTACCCATCCAGAAGGATACGGGTGATTTTCGTTTGTTGGATCGCTCTTGTGTGGAAGCCCTGAAACAGATGCGTGAGAGTGAACGGAACACTAAAGGCATGTATTCCTGGATTGGATTCCACAAGAAAGGCATCTATTATCAACAACAAGAGCGTCAGGAGGGGAATAGTAAATGGAGCATGATGTCACTTCTTAATCTTGCATTAAACGGCATCATGTCTTATTCCATTGCACCGTTGAGACTGGCTTCTGTCTTGGGATTAATCGTATCCCTGGTTGCTTTCCTATACCTTATTTATATTATTATAGTTACCAACCTTTATGGCGATCCAGTACAAGGCTATCCTACCATCATGGTGACGGTTTTGTTCCTTGGTGGGGTACAGTTGCTGAGTCTTGGCATCTTAGGCGAGTATATCGGGAGAATCTTCAACGAAGTCAAGGGGCGCCCAGGATATTTCATCAATTCATATAACGGCAAACGGGATGAAGGGAAGTCGTAATCCGATATGCCAAAACCCTAAGATCTCTGCGTTTCTTTTAGGATTGGTGGTGGCGATTGTGGCAACCGCTCTGGAAACCTTCCGCCTGAGATATGCCAATTACTTGGTGTATGCAGACTCCACAATGGATTTCTGGCATGGCATCAACCCTTATACGCAAGATTTTGTCGATGCTCACGGACGCTTTTTTCTCTATACGCCTGTATTTTCCGTTCTATTTGCCCCCATAGCCTTCCTCCCTAAATGGTTAGGACCTTTTGTGTGGAACCTCGCCAATTATTCGTTATTTGTCTTATCGGTGTTTACCCTGCCCAAACAGTATGATGCCTATAAACTGAAAATATTCCTCTTTCTGTTTTTGATACTTGAACAGAGTATTTTTTCTTTCCAGTTCAATATCGTGGTGGCCTACTGTTTTCTCTTTGCCTTTACGCTGTTGGAACGTGGAAAGACCTTCTGGGCCATATTGCTCATTATGATCTCAACGACGACAAAGGTTTATGGCATCGTGGAACTGCTACTTCTTTTCTGTTATCAGAAACCATTCCGCAATCTTTGCTATGCCGCCTTGCTTGGTGTGCTTCTGCTCATGTTGCCAGCCTTGAAGACAGGCTTTGGGGGATTGTTGCCTTGTTATGAAAACTGGTGGAATATGCTCAGCCAGCACCAGAGCATTGTTTATTATACATCGTTGCTCTATGCTTACCCACTACGTTATGTGTTGGATTATTATCGGATTGTGCAACTGATTACCATTGGCGTTGTCGTGGTGTTGTTCTTCTGGCAGTACCGTCGATGGTCAGACTTTAAGTTCCGTGCCATAACCTTGGGAGTCCTCATGGGTTGGATCATCTTGTTTGGTGATTCCTCAGAGACCCATACCTATCTGATAGCGTTGGCAGGCTATATGCTTTGGTACTGGCTGCAGGCAGAACATACGCTATTTGACAAGGTGCTGTTTTGGGCCTTGTTTGTCTTCTTTGGCATTGTGCCTGTCGATGCCTTTGTGCCAGTTTCTGTGCACAACTTCCTGAATAACACACTTTACATCGATGTCTATCTCTACACCTTGGCTTGGTGCAAAATGACGTTATCGTTATGGAGAGAATAAAGGGTAAGGATGTCGCCTTTGTGTTGTCGGCAGCACTATTTATGGCCATTGTCGATGTGTTGTTCTATCTGCTGATAGATGGCAATCCCCTGAAGAGTCTGTTGATTCTCGGGGCGAACTACATGATGGCTCTGGCTTTCTGGGCTGTCCTCTATCTGTCGTCATTGATACACCTGAGAAAAGTGCTTCAGCCATTATTCGGTTTTGTCATCTCACTTTATACTTGTCTGTTGACTTTTTGCTGGTATCGTTTTGGGACGCCTGTGGATAAGGGCATGATAGCCTTGGTCACTGGCACGAACAATGCGGAGGCTAATGAGTTTTTCCATACTTACATCACTCCTTTGACCATCTTACTTTTTACAATTGCTGTATTGTTGGTCTTTGTTGGTTTCCTGTGGCTTTCTAATCGTCAGTTCCCACTCACGAAGAAGTCCATGAAATGGTTGTGCTTCTTCACCTTACTATGCTGTGGCGGATTGGGCTATTCTTTTTACACCCTGCCAGGCAGGATAGAAGGAATAGTGAGAACGGAACAGAAGAACCTTGCCGACTATCTGCAACACCCAGAGATGATTGCTACCAGTGAAAGTCATCCTGATGTGGTTATGATCATCATTGGCGAGAGTTTTTCAAGGAGTCATAGTTCGCTTTATGGATATGACAAACTTACTAATCCGCATCTGCAACAACAGCGTGACAATGGTAACCTTATCGTCTTCAGTGATCCTGTTGCCCCTGCCACGCATACTGCGGAGTCATTTAAGTTCTTTATGACCACCTTTAGCCACGAGACCTCAAATAGGGAATGGTTTGAATGTCTCACATTACCTGAAGCCTTCGCTGCCTCTGGCTATCAAACGGCATGGTTTTCTAATCAGGCACAGACGGGATGGTACGACAATCTCTCCGCTGCCTTTGCGGCTTTGTGTGATACCGTTCAGTACACCACTACACCAGAGGATGGAGAACAGGGTGCAAAGCCTGACGAGATCCTTTTCTCGTGTGTGCCTTCCTATATCCAATCCTCTGCGAGAAAGCCCCTGGCAGTGTTTGTTCATCTGATGGGACAGCATGTGGATTTCGAACAGAGATACCCGACATCATACAATCATTTCACAGAAGACCAGTATGCCAACCGCAAGGCGCATCAGCGGAAGGATTATGCAACCTACGATAATGCCACCTTATACAATGACTATGTGGTGGATAGTCTGTTCTCTACTTTGAAGGGGAAGAATGCAGTAGGTATTTATTTCTCAGATCATGGTGTGGATTTCTATGAGTCGGCAGATGACTATTGCTCTCACGCTAACGATAATAATCCGACATCGCATCAGGCTGGTTTGAAGACCCCGTTTGTGATATATACCACAGAAGGATATCGAGGAATTAACCCCATTGTGATGCAAAAACTGGAAGAAATGGCGGCAAAACCTTATCGTTTGGAGAACCTTCCAGAGTTAGTTTTTCAGGTCATTGGATATCAGCCAAAATCTTGCTACTATTAATTCCCGCAATTGTTACTATTAATAGTAGCAATTTTTAGACCTAATAACCTCTGTTGCCAAATCTCTAAATAATCCTTCGAAACCAGTAGTCGAAAAGGTGGAAGGCTTCTGGTGTCATTGCTTCGGTATTGGGGGTATCCATACGGTATAAAGGGATGTCCTTATACATGGCAGCCACGAGTGAAAAAGTGCTGGGAGGACCAATCAGATAGTCGCACTCTGAGAGCATAAAAAGGTCCTCTGGTGCTGAGCCTTGGAGATGATGGACGTGGACTTGGGGACAAAGTTGTTGATAATGTTCCTCGGTAACTTTCGGATCGTTAGTGGAGAGATAGACGTGTACCTCCTTACCCTCGTGCATGACAGCAAAGCGGTTGATATGACGGGCATAGGTATCATCGTCGTAACAATAGATGCCGTCGTTCCATTCGGCATAGTCGCCTCGACGGATATGCACACCCAGACGGATGCCCTGATAGTCCTTCATCTTCTGGCGTACGGGCTCAGTGTACTGCGGGTCTATCTGGAACAGGTCGCAAATCTCCTGGCGGTATTTGATAAAGAGGTCATAGAAGCGCACATTCCATCCGCTCACCACGATATGCTTGTGTCGTAGCATCTTTTGTTCCAGAGCCTCACGGTTGCAGTCGCTATGCTTGAAACTGGCCGTTGGTAACAACTTCAGTGCTGCCAGGTATTTCGCCAACAGATACCATCCGAAACCTGTCAGATTCGTATGACAGATGTGAAAGTATTGATACTTGTAACTGAAACGCATGGAGATGACTTTCCTTCCATGCTCCCTGCCCCAGGCATAGACATGGGCATACTGCAACAGGTTGTTGCACATCTGACTCTTATCGCGGGCGAAAATCATACTTTCTTATACCGGCCGTTCGTTATCTCGAAATACTTCTTCAACACCAAGAGTGATATGAGTCTTTCCCGTTCTTCATCCCTGAACTGATCGACATACTCATGGGCATGTTGGATGATGGCTTCTGCCTCCTCCGGATGGTCTATGTAATACTGTAGGCGTTCTTCGAGGTCAGAGAAGTCGTCTTTTACCTCTATATAGTGGTAATTTGGCTTGAGTGTACCTTCCATGAACCACGTCTCGCAGGTGTGGCGCGGACTAACGGCAATACAGTTCGAAGACATCACCCATTTCAAGTTTGAGGCGACGTCATTACCTTCCAACGACATGATAAACTTATAGTCGAGATGTTCACCAATGGTCATCTTCCCTTTCTGCCATTCCGGATGAGCCTCAGGACGATTGGTGGATGCTGCATCAACCAGAGGGCTCTGACCGTCGGCAAACTTTGCCATGAAGATGTCACGGTTTTCCTTGCGTGGACCTAAGTCGCCTCGGAAGATGGTCATATTCTTCTTTTCACGCCAAGGCTTCTTGTCGTCTACGAAAAGGAAATGACGTACCTTTTCCAGTTTTAGTATGGTGGAGCATTGGTTATCGTCACCAAGGGGACGACTCTTGACGACATAGGGTACAGGAAACAGGTTGGTGATATCGCCCGACTTCAGTATCCATTTCAGGCTTTGGTCAAAGTAACGGGCGATTTCCATGGCATCGAAATAATACACCTTCTGTGGTGTCATGGGCTGATGACCGATTTCTATTGCCTTCTCTTCCCATGTGGCCTTGTCATAGATGAAGTCTTTTGTCAGTTTGCAATAGTAGTCTGCGCGCTGATGGATATAGTCTCTGTCAGGGCGCTTCTCTATCTTACGCAACTCACTTTCCAGCCTTATCTGTGAAAAAAACTTTGGCGTGTATTCACGAAGATAACCTTTGATAAAGAACTTCAAATTGCTGTTCTTTCCGTTGTGCAACAGATAGTAAATCTTCCTTTTATTCATCTTCTTTGCATATTTATGGGTGCAAAGTTACATAATTTATTTTATTTTTGCTATCTTTGCAGCAAAAAAGGAATGCCAACATACGATATACGTCCACTCCAACTGAGGATTCTGCCCATTCTTGAGGCTCTTGACAGTGCTTGTCGGGAGCATGGAATGCGTTATTATATCTGGGCGGGAACGATGATTGGTGCCGTGCGACACCGGGGATTCATACCCTGGGATGATGACTTGGACATCGCCATGCCACGTCCTGACTATGATAAGTTGATTGCGCATTGCCGTGAATGGCTGCCAGAGCCCTTTGAGATGGTTTGTGCGGAGAACGATGATGTCTATCCTCTGCCCTTTGCCAAGATCCAGGATGGCAGCACTACACTCATAGAACGTATGCACCTGAAATATCTTGGCGGCATCTACCTCGACGTGTTTCCTATTGATGGTGCGCCGAAAGGATGGTTGGCACAGAAGTGGCATTTCGGTAGGTACGAGTATTATAAACGGGTGTTGTATCTGCTTTTCCGTGATCCCTATAGACATGGACATGGACCCAGCAGTTGGATTCCGTTACTCTGTCGTAATTTGTATTCGTTGCATGGGGTTCAGGCGAAGATACGCAAGATCCTGACAACATACAACTTCGATGAATGTGATCTTGTTGCCGATTATGACGATGGCTCGAAGGGAGTGATGCCAAAGTCTGTTCTTGGTACGCCTACACCATACGAGTTTGAGGGAATAAAAGTCCTTGGTGTTGAACAATACGATACCTATCTCTCAAATAAGTATGGCGATTATATGACGATTCCTGATGGGGATCATCAGCGGCAGCATAATTTCCATTACCTGGATTTGGAGAAACCATATAAGGACTATCGGGGATAGATACAATGAAGATACTGTACTATATCATCTTAGCCGTTTGGTATGTGTTCTCTCTGTTGCCGATGAGGGTACACTACGTGATATCCGACCTGTTGTTCTGGTTGCTCTATCAATTGGTGGGATATCGCAGGGATGTCGTGCGGAAGAATCTCAAGGAATCATTCCCTGAGAAGTCGGAAGAAGAACTGCGGAGAATCGAACGTGGGTTCTATCATTTCTTCTGTGACTATCTGGTGGAGACGGTGAAACTGATGACCATCAGTCAGGAGGAGATGAAAAAGCGCATCGTATTCAAGAATGCGGAACTTGTTGATGAGATTATGGGAAGTGGACAGTCTGTTGCTCTGTATCTTGGACATTACTGCAATTGGGAATGGGTATCGTCCATTCCGCTGTGGCTCAATCCGAATGCCTGGTGCGGACAGGTATACCACCCCTTAGAGAACAAGGAGTTTGATAAACTCTTCCTTCAAATACGTAAAAGGATGGGTGCCAACAGTATCGCCATGCAGGATACGCTCCGTGAGGTGGTAAAACACAAGCGGGAGAACCGACCAATCATTATTGGATATATCTCTGACCAGAAGCCTCATTGGGTGAATATCCATCATTGGGTGGACTTCCTTCATCATGACACACCTGTGCTGACGGGAACAGAGCGTATTGTTCGCAAGATGGATCATGCCGTGATGTATCTTGATATCCAGCGTGTTCGCCGGGGCTATTATGAAGCGGAATTCAAGTTGGTCACCCGTGAACCTCAGAAGTTGAAGGACTATGAGTTGACGGATATCTATTTCGAGATGTTGGAGAAGAGTATCAGGCGTGCTCCTGAGTTCTGGTTGTGGAGCCATGACAGGTGGAAGCGTACGCGTGCGGAGTTTAATGAGCGTTTTGAGGTGATCGACGGAAAGGTAATCGCCAAGGATCATCCGGACAACAAACCTGCACCGCCGAAGAAGCCTTGGTATAAGTTTTGATTATGGCATGAGACGGTTCTGGCTCATGCGTTCCATGTATTGTTGGATGATGGCCTTCAGTTCACGTTCCATCTGAGACTGTACCTCAATCTTTCCCTTCAGATTGTTTTTCATTAGACGGTCATCAAGGCAGTAGATGGCTTTGGTGTTGGTGCCGTCAAACTGAAGGACATAACCATATTTCACATATTGGTAGATGCCGTTGAGATAGTTGACGGCCCAGGTGTCTTCTGCAGGTGTGTTCAGTACATCGATGCCGAAGCCAAGATAATTTTTATGATATCCTAGGAGTCCTAAGACTGTAGGGAGGATATCGATTTGCTGGGCTATCTTGTCCTGTATCCCACCGCTGGCAGAGGGATCATATATAATAATAGGTGAACAGAAACCGCCTAAGTCCGTCTGGTATTCAGCATGATCACTCTGGTTGGTGTGGTCGCTGGTCATCACGAAGATGGTATTGGCGAACCAAGGCTGTTTCTGGACAGTCTCAAAGAACTTCCTGATAGCCATATCCGTATAGCGGATGCATTTATGAATGGGCAGAGTACCCTCAGGGAAGTCTTTCGCGTATTTCTCTGGAATCACAAAGGGATGGTGACTGGACGCGGTGAAGAGGGCTGTCATGAAGGGTTGTTTCATCTTTGACATTTCTTCTGCATAATACTGCATGAATGGTTCATCCCAGATGGCCCAAGTGCCGTCGAAGTCGGCAGTGCCGTGTGCTGCTTCATATTCAGTACGTCCGTAGTATTTCTGAAAACCAGTCTTCTGAGCAAAAGCCTGGAATCCCATAGATCCGTTTTGTGCCCCGTGGAAGAAGGCGGTCTCATAGCCTTCCGTCGCCAGGATGCCAGCGAGTCCTGTATAGTCATTCATCGAGGCTGGGGTAAGGAAGAATGGTTCCACGAACATCGGTATGCTCGACAGGATGCTCGGCATACCGTCGATACTCTTTCTGCCATTGCAGAAACTGTATCGGAAGGTGATGCTCTTGCTGATGAGAGAATCGGTAAACGGGGTGTAACCCTTATATCGTCCGCCTTCGAGGTCTTTATTCAGTGCCCCTATATATTCCCTTCCGAAACTTTCGACAATCAGAACGACGACATTCTTAGAAGTAAGAGGTGAGGGGGGAGGGGAGAGAGAATGGTGAACAGGCGTGTAGATTGCCTCCATCTCTGCCTCGCTCTCGAAATAATGCGGCACGACGAAAACATTTTTCCCGATAGTGCGAATCATGGAAAAAGGCGTATTCAATACCAATGCCGCATCTGTAGGTCGTTGTGCGTATTGATTGGCATTCGAGATGGTGATGGGGCGAACAGCAGTGGTGAAACCACCTCGTATACCAGCAATGCAAAGCGGCACAACAAGAATCAGACTCGCCATATTGAGCGGATGCTGTTTCTTTGGCATGGCATAAAGTCGCCAAAGGAGCCACATGATACCCACAAACAACAACACGAGATACCAATGGTGGATAAACTCGGTTCCGATGATGCTGCCAAGATTCCCTTCGTTGGAGAATTCGCTGAATACCGTTGTCGTGGTGCGACGCATCGTATATTGGAAATAGACGGAGTCGGCGAGATTCATAGCCAAAGCAATACCATTTATAATAAGGTATAGCCATTTGCAGAACTGTTGATAGCCATTTTGCCGGAAAGGAAGCAGCATCAACAAGATATAGAGTGCATTGGTATAGATGATGGCTGAGGTGTCGAAGAGCAGGCCGCCTCTGAAGACGTCAGACGTATAACTCAGGTAACTGGCATTCTCGAAATAGTATTCGCAGCGTGCAATTTGGTAGACGAGATATACCAGCAGCAGGTTCCATGCCGTTGCAACAATAGGTGCCCAAGGTTTATTCATCCACCACTTCATCGCTCTTCACTTCTTATCTTTTATCGAGATCCTTTGAGGCCGCTTGGAGTATGGCCCTGCCTCGCTGTAACAGTTCGTCGATGTGTTCACCTTGTCTGACGCAGATACGGTCGCCTATGAGGTCGTAGTTCACATAACCGGCACTGTCGTTAACAGAGAATCCCTCTGTGTAGGTATTGATGGCAAACGGCTGTGTATAACTCTTGCTCAAGACATCACGGCTGAAGGTGAAATCATCGTGATTCAAACCCAGTTGTCCCAACAACGTGGCAGGAAGGTCTGTCTGATTACATACTTGTTCTATTCGACGAGCCTCTTTGACGGCACCTCCAATCCAAATCATCGGAATATGGTTCATCAGTGGGTGGCGTTCGTCGATATCCTTATAGGGAATACCATGATCAGGCAACAGGATGACGAGTGTGTTGTCCCATACCTTCGTTTGACGGAAACGCTGGATAAAGTCGCCCAGGCATTGGTCGAGATAATACATGGCATTCAGTATCTCGTCGTCAAACTGCTTGATGGGAACATCCCAAGGTGCATGACTGCTCAACGTGGAGAATCCGATGATGAATGGCGACCTCTGACTCTGACTGATATCGAAAAGACTCTTGAAGGTGATCTCATCGCACACCCCCCATTGGGCTGTTTTCTGTTCTTCTGAGGTATAATCCTCTTTCCACATCAACTGCTCGAAACCGCCAGAGATGAGATAACTCCGCATATTAGTGAAGTTGATGTCGCCGCCGTAAAGATAGAAGGTATTGTAACCACGCTCCTCTCTGAGTGTCTTGGCGATGTTGGGCATGGTACGCGACTTAGAGGGTATCTTCATTACTGACATGGAAGGGAACGACGGGTATCCACTCCAGGCGCAGACGGTACCACGATCCGTGCGCCAGGAGTTACCGTAGCAGTTGGTGAAGTAAATACCTTCATTGGCGAGTCTGTTCAGGTTGGGTGTCACATCCTTTCTGCCTCCGATTTCTGTGAATTCCCCTCCGCAGCCTTCCAAGAGGATGAGGATGATGTTAGGTGTCTGGGTGTTCAATAGTGTGTCGCAGTCAATGCTCTCTGTATTAAACAGGCTGTTGATGATTTGTTCACACGTCTGATCGTCCATATAGTTATAGATGGTGTTATTGCTGGCACTCTTCTCGAAGGAGGCAAGGAAACTGAATACAGGGTTGACGGCTGAATGGTTCAGGAACTGGTTCTGCGAGAAATACACCTGTCCGATATTTGTCGTCGACTCATCAAGTCCCCCACGGATGCCGATGACGATGAGGGGAATACAGATCAGGTAAAATACCGTCTCTGATGCCTTGTGCAAGACTGACGGCAGTATTGTCCGTTTTTGCGGAGCCTCTATGGAATGCTGTAAAGCCTTTATATAACCAAAGACGATAAGGGCCGTTGTCAGGAAGACTGCCAACAGGCGCAGTATCAGATACGATGTCGTTACACTGGCCATCGCCTCAGTTGGCGTGTCGAGGTATTGCAGACAGGAGGCATCGAGTTTGAAGCCCCAGAAGGGGTAGAGACTCGTGTCTGCCACAAAGGCGAGGGCAAAGGCAAAGGCGATGATGATGAAATAGACCAGCAGGATCTTCGAAAGGATCTTGCCATTCCACCATACACTCACCATTACCACTAAGAACGGTACGATGAGAAAGTAGAGGGCTGTGGAGAAGTCAAGACTCAGTCCGTGACTGATGACCTGCCACATGTCGCCAAAGGAAAAGTCATGCCCCTCCTGACAGAAAAGCATGAAACAGACCTTTGCGACGATGAACACCAATACCGTCCACAGGTAGGTCGCTGTCAGAAACTTAACTCTGCATCTCATGGAGTTTCTTGTAATAGCCGTCGAAGGCAAGCAGTTCCTCGTGGGTGCCACGTTCTACGATGCGTCCTTCATGGAGCACGCAGATCTCGTCGGCATTCTTGATGGTTGAGAGACGGTGGGCGATGGCAACTGTCGTACGGGTCTTCATCAGACGTTCGAGGGCATCCTGTACCAGTCGCTCACTCTCCGTGTCGAGGGCCGAGGTGGCTTCATCGAGAATCAGAATCGGTGGGTTCTTCAGGATCGCACGGGCGATGGAGACACGCTGACGCTGTCCGCCACTGAGTCTGCCGCCTCTGTCGCCGATATTCGTATCAAACTCTGCCTCGGAGGCCATAATGAAGTCGTAGGCGTTGGCAATACGGGCCGCTTCCTCGATCTCATCCAGAGTGGCGTTATCCACACCGAAGGAGATATTGTTCCTAAAGGAGTCATTGAAGAGGATAGCCTCCTGATTCACGTTGCCGATGAGTTTCCGTAGGTCGTGGATACCAAGATCTTTCACGTTGATGCCATCGATGAGTACCTCGCCTTCCTGCACATCGTAGTAGCGGGGGATGAGGTCGACGAGTGTCGACTTGCCACTGCCACTCTGTCCCACGAGGGCAATGGTCTTGCCTTTGGGGATGGTGAGGTTGACATCTTTCAGCACCCACTGCTCACCGTAGCGGAACGACACATTTCTGAATTCTATCTGGTGCTCAAAACTCGGCAGTCGCTTTGGATGTGCAGGCTCCTTGATGGTGTTCTCTGCCATCAGAATCTTGTCTACACGTTCCATCGAGGCCAGTCCTTTCGGAATATTGTAGCCTGCTTTCGAGAAATCTTTCAGTGGATTGATGATAGAGTAGAGCATGACCATGTAGTAGATGAAGATAGGGCCTGAGAGGGTCTGGTTTTTCAGCACTAATACACCTCCGAACCACAGTACGATGACAATCATCACCGTACCTAGGAACTCACTCATCGGGTGTGCCATCGACTGACGGATGTTTACGCGCATGATGTCGTTGCGGTAGGCGGAGTTGATGTTGTTGAAGCGTTTGTTCATCTTCTCTTCGGCATTGAAGGCCTTGACGATACGCAGGCCGCCAAGGGTCTCCTCCACCTGACTCATCGTGTCGCTCCACAAACCCTGTGCCTTGATGGACTGCGCCTTCAACTTACGACCTACCCAACCCATGAACCATCCCATGACAGGAACGATAATCAACGTAAACAGTGTCAGTTGCCATGAGATAAACAGCAGTATGGCGAAATAGCCGATAATCAGGATGGGATTCTTGAAGATCATCTCCAGACTCGACATGATGGAGTTTTCTATCTCTTGCACATCACCGCTCATGCGTGCAATGATGTCACCCTTACGCTCCTCAGAGAAAAAGCCGAGGGGGAGAGAAGTGATCTTCTGATAAAGTTGGTTGCGGATGTCACGCACCACACCAGTACGGATGGGTACGATGGTGGCTGAGGAGAGGAAATAAGCTCCTGTCTTGAGGAAGGTTGTCACAGCGAGGAAGAGTCCGATGACGAGCAGTGTCGTTGTGGCACCCCAATCAGCAATCATCCCGTTCACATAGCAGTTCATGTTGTTCATCAGCACTTCCTGCATATTGGTCCAGTCCCATGCCATCATTTGTGTGGCGGTTTCACCGTCGCCCGTCTTGAAGATAATTTGTAGGATAGGAATGAGGGCGGCAAAGGAGAAAATGTTCAATATCACGGAGAGGATATTGAAGAACACTGATGCCACGAGGTATTTCTTATACGGTGGCACAAACCGCCTGAGTACGTTCAAAAACTCTTTCATAATGCTTCTCCCAATAAAGTTGCACTGGTAGAACCTATTATCTTCACACGTACCGTCTCACCGATATGATGTCCAGCCTTGTCGAACACCACCATCTTGTTCTGTTCAGTGCGTCCGCAGAGTTGTTCACGGCTTCGCTTAGAGAATCCTTCTACAAGCACATCGAACGCTTTGCCTTCGTCCTTCTTGTTCTGTTGGGCAGAGATGTCTGTCTGTAAGGCGATAAGTTCGTTGAGGCGTCGGATCTTCTCTTCTTCTGGCACATCGTCTGGCAGATGTTTCGAAGCATAGGTCCCTGGGCGTTCCGAATACTTAAACATAAAGGCGGAATCGTAGCCCACCTCTCGCATCAATGAGAGGGAGAGTTGGTGGTCTTCCTCCGTTTCCGAGTGATAGCCCACGAAGATATCGGTGGACAATCCGCAATCAGGGATGATCCGACGGATGGCAGCGACACGGTCCAGATACCACTCACGGGTGTATTTGCGGTTCATCAGTTTCAGGATTCTGTCGCTACCGCTCTGTACAGGCAGGTGGATATGCTTGCAGACGTTCGGCATCTCTGCAATCACCTTCAGTGTCTCGTCACTCATGTCCTTCGGATGACTAGTGGTGAAGCGCACTCGCATATCAGGGACCTCTTCGGCCACTCGGCGCAGTAAACCAGGAAATCCTAGAGATTCGAGGGCTCCTAGGCTTTCTAGGTGATAGGAATTCACATTCTGTCCTAGGAGAGTCACTTCTTTATAGCCCTTGTCTCGCAGGTCGCGCACTTCTCTTAGGATACTCTCCACATCGCGACTGCGCTCCCGTCCTCTGGTATAGGGCACGATGCAGTAGTGACAGAAATTGTTGCAGCCGCGCATAATACTCACGAAACCACCAATCTTATGACCTAAGCCGATACGCTGCGGTACGACGTCCTTGTAGGTCTCCGTCATAGAGAGTTCAATGTTCATGGCCTTATGTCCCATCTCGGCCTGTGCAATCAGATCCGGCAACGACAGGTAGGCATCGGGACCTGCCACAAGGTCGGCATGATGGTTCTCCAAAAGATCCTGTTGTGCCCGCTCCGCCATGCAACCCAACACGCCGATAATCAACGGACGCTTGCGACGAAGGGCAGCAAGAGCCTCCAAGCGGTGATAGATCTTCTGTTCCGCATTATCCCTTACACTACAGGTGTTCAGGAATATGGCATCTGCCTCTTCCAAGGTGTCAGTCGTCTCGTAGCCTGCCATCTGCATCACAGATGCCACTACTTCCGAGTCTGCCACATTCATCTGACAGCCGTAGGTCTCTATATACAGTTTCTTCATGATCTGTTCCTAATTTGGGTGCAAAGTTACGAAAATAAATTGAGAATAGCAGGATTTAACGTAAAGATAACGTACTTTTTATAGAAACATTCATTTTTTCTCCGTACCTTTGCACCCGAAAAGAGAAGGGAAAGATGAAGAAAGCAATGATGTATCTCCTTTTGGCATTAGGCATTGTGCTTGGTGTTGCATTTATAGGTGGGGCCTTTGTAGGTTTCGCATCAGGCTTCATCGATGGTTATAGTAACAATGCACCTGGCACGACAGAATCAAAGAGTCTGTTATCCTCTGCTGGTGCTGTAGCGATACTCTTGGTTGGCTTGTGTTGTTTTGCGCTTCATATGGTTTTTATCCGTTTGGGATATGCCAGTTATAGTGTCGGACGCATACCAAAGGAGAAACGCTGGCAGGTGGTAGCATGGCTATGCGTTGCGATGGGAGGTATGGCTTTGCTCTACTGTTTTCTGTATAACCCGTTGGCAGATCCTGACGGCACACTGACAACTGCTGAGAATGAGACCGTGCGCGACTCATGGCGTCTCTTGAAGGAGAATCCTATAACGACGTTCCTTTTGTTTGTGGCTATCGAGGCTACAGCCGACCTCGTTCTTTTTGGTGGCGTTTTGCGTGAGATACTAGAGTGGAAACATCGTCCGCAGATAGTGATTACAGCCTTCGGAGTTATCATGGCGTTGCTTACCGCCATCTTCAGCAATCCCCTTCTGATGATTCCTAACATGATGGGCGCCATGATAGGGGGCTGGGTCTATGAGTATAGCCGCAGCATCATCCCCATCATCATCGGTGATACATTCTACTGGTTAGCCATGCTTACCATTATTGGCATGACACTCCCTTGGTGGTGTTTCTTCCTGGCTTGTGTGTTGATAGTGGCAGGAGGTTATTTCGCCATTAGTATCATGGAACCCTATAAACCCATCGATTAACTTTCAACGATCAACTGCAGTCCGATACCACGAACGGTTTTTAGTGTTATCTTTGACTCATCGGCAAGCAGTTTCCTAAGTTTATTCACAAACACATCGAGACTTCGTGAGGCGAAGTAGTCATCTTCTGTATTCCAAAAACGACTCAGGATGGCCTCGCGGCGCACGACATTATTCTTATTATCAGCAAGTATTGCCAGTATCTGGGCTTCGCGTTGGGTGATGGTCTGTGAGACTCCTGTATCATCGTTGCGCAGGGTGGCGTGCTCTGCGTCGAGGGTGTATTTACCGAGTTTGTAGTGACTGGTCTCCTTCTGTGTCTTTGCCCCGCCCCGCATCTTCATCAACGCCTGGATATGCGCATCGAGTTCTTCTGGCACAAAGGGCTTCTTCACGTAGTTGTTGATGCCGAGACGGTAGCCTGCCTTCACATCGTTGGGGGAGGTGAGGGCCGAGGTGAAGATGATGATGACGTTACCGTCAGTCTCACGGATACGTTCCACCATTTCGAAGCCGTTCATCACTGGCATATCGATGTCGGAGATAATCACATCTGGGTGTGTCTCCTCCCACGCCTTCACGCCTTCCTTGCCGTTGGCAGCAGTAGTCACTTCGTAGCCTCCGATAATGTCTTCGAGGCCTGTCTTCTCGATATAAGCGAGGGATGCGTCGTCTTCCACTAAGAGTAATTTGATCATGGGGAAAATGGGTTTAATGGGTTACTTTGGGGATATAGAGAGTGAACTCTGAGAATTTGTCTTTCTCGCTGCTGACGGTCACCTTGCCGCCGTGGGCCTGCATCACCTGATCCACGTAGTTCAGTCCGAGACCAAAGCCCGAGACGCCGCCCTTGCGGTTCTTCTCGTGGATGGCGGCTCGCCCGAACTTGTCGAAGATCACCTGCTGTTCTTCCTTCGTCATACCGATACCGTTGTCACGTACCTTTAATAAGACATTCTTATCGGTATCGAAGGTCTTGATTTCTATCTTAATCTCGTCTTTCGAATACTTGATGGCGTTGTCGATGAGGTTGGCGATGGCTTCCGTCATATACTGCTCGTCTGCCAGCACATTCTTTACCTCTAAGTGGGTGGTGATCTCAATGGGTTTCGTCGCCTTCGCCTTGGCTTTCTCCACTAGGTCGTTGATGATAGGCTCGATATAGATGTCCCACTTGTTCAGGATTAGTTTCTTGTTCTCCAGTTTCGAGATAGTCAGCAGTTTGTTCACGAGTGCCAATAGGTGCTCGGCCTCGTCCTCGATGATGCTGTAGTATTTCTCCTTGATCTGGGGCTTGTCGTCCACCTTGCCGCTATGAAGGAAGTGGGCACCCATGATGATGCTCGACAGTGGCGACTTCATGTCGTGTACCATCGCATACGAGAAGTCGTTGCGCAGTTCCGTCATCTGTTCCTGTTCGGTGATGAAACGTAGCAGTTGGATGATGATGATGGCGAAGAAGCCGAGGATGATGGCACTGATGAGGAAGAGTGGACTGAGTCGTCGGCCTAGTTCGGGGTAGGGGTTGTTGAGGGCGATACGGATGGCCTTCGACTGGTCGCGCCGGATGCTGACTGGCTTCGTCAACAACGACCACGATGTATTGCGGTCATTGTTCTGGCGCAACACCTTCCCTTCGGTATTCACCTCCTGGATGGTCACGTCGCGATTGATACGGGCCACACTCAATAGTGAGTCGACAAACAGTGCCACTGTGTCGAGCGAGATCTCAGAATGATACGTACGACTCAGCACATCGTTCATACCTTCCACCGATGAGGCTAATGAGAGGTTGCCACGAGCCTTTGGCAGACTCAGGGTGTCACCCATGGTCACGATGTCCGCACGCTGATAACTCTCATAGAACATCGCCCACGATAGTTGGTTTTCAGCCCGTTCGGTAATGTCCTTTGTCACCGAACGATAAGTCATCCACATATAGAGTCCCAACAGCAGCAATACCGCTATGGCACTCACTATCGACACATATTTATATCTGCTGGTATGCATATCAATTAGGGAACTCATACACCAGATACTGCATATTGGGCTCGGGTGGATAGTTAGTGAGTCGCCCAGATCGTGTCACAAACGACAGTATGCCATTATATAAGCCATTACCAAATGTGTATTGACCGCCGTAGATATTGATATAGTGAATACGACGGGCATCATATTTCAGAAGTCGTTCTGCATTGATGACAGGCATGCCGTCGATTAGTACCAGTGATGGCCATAAACTGGCGGAAGGGGCTTGATTAATATGAACAATCAGTTGTGGTTCGCCGTTTATTTTTATGTTGCTTACGCAGTTCACATATTCGAGTAGTACCTCCCTAATGGTGAGGAACTGACGGTATTCGTCAAGATTATAGGTCAGATCAGGCTTGGTGCCAAACGCGGTATTGTCATAATCCAAAGGCACTCCGTCTTCTGCCGCGTCATCTGAAAGATCACCTAACTTTACTTCCCGCTTTGCTGGTGCAATGGCCATCTGATGCCGCTGCATATCCAAAGAACGGGTTTCCACCTCACTGCGTTTGTAATGGAACACAAGATGTGGGAGTGTCTTTGGGAGCAAAGTTGCAAACGGACTGATCATTTCGATGGGCAGACTCACACCTGTAGATGACACAGCAGAGAGTACTAACGGTTGTCTGCCGTGGATTCCGTAGGTGTAGAAGACGGCAGTGGTGTCATTCATCATCTTTCCCTCAAAATGATGTATTTGCTTTCCCACGATACTCATGGAAGGACTGATCTCGCTGCCTTTAAAAGTGTTGCCGTCATAGACATTCTTAACACGTGCCTTGATGATATGGCCTTCCGTCTCACGCACATCGACATCCTTGAGAATCAAAGGGACAGGTGGTTGATCCTCCACCCAACAACCATCACCTAATACCCATTCGATATCGTCGTCGCCACTTTTGTGAAGGGGATTGACGATAGCGATAAGTCGTTGAAATACTTGGGTGCTGTGGCGAGTATAGACTGACAATACATAATAACCGCTATGGAGACTGGAAGGCAGTTCGATGGTACCAGCACCCTTCCCTTCATCAAGACCGATTACGACACCTGCTGCCAAACCATGCGTATCACATAACTCTGCGTATGCTATCATGGCATCATCGTCAGTCACGCTAATTTTCATCGCCTCACCGGCAAGATACCAGTTGCGGTCTGTCTCAATATTCGCGGCAAAGGTGCTCAAGACAAGCACCAGCGTAGCCATCAGTGATAATATTCTGTTCTTCATCTTAGTAACTTACGTTTTCTGTCAATGACCAAAAGTCAGGTTCTTCGATATATGCACCTTTGTATCTGACATCGAGTTGTTCTTCGTATGCCCAGGCTGTTTGTAATGAACCGTCAGTACCCGAAGTGAACCATTCGCACAGAAACAAGCCTTTCTCTATCAATTGACGACATAACCAATCTTCAGGGTTCGTGAACCATTGACGGGCATCTTCTTTTACAGGGGTGTGGATGGCATAGTCTTCGGCATCAAGGAAAAACCTGTATTCACTTGTATTCAACGCGCATCCCACAAATCCTATCACATGTTTTTGTGACGTCAGACAACGGATATTGGTAGGTAGGGAGGACGGTTGAGGGGTAAACAAACCTCCCATCTCTGAACTTGCCTGACGCCGTGCAAGTTCATATTCGTACTCAGCCTTCGAGATGGAACGCTGATGTACCAAACCGCTATACCTGTAATACATCCGTTCCTCGTTATAATAGCCTATGTCGTATATCTTAAGTCTTCGGATACGCTGGTCTTCGTAATTTGAACTTGCACCGACCATGATTGTCGTACTTGTTGCATCTTTCCATCCACGCCAAGGAAACTGATAGGCGTCAATGACCGCCTTCATTTGTTCTATGTCGTAACGCACGGTGGTCCTATAGTCAGAATGCACTTCCCATGTCTCATCGTATGTCCATGAATAGTAATTCGCCTTGCCAGGTTCAAAAGGCGCATCAGGTGTGATGAGTACGTCGATATTGCTTTCCGGTGTGTCCTGTACCCCTCTTACATCTGTTATTTTCTCGGTACGCAGAGGTTTCTGAGGTTCTGATTCGTAGACATCGCCATCGGTCTCAATATGCAAATAGTATTCCACGTCAGGATCGAGGGGGCCGATATAAGTGGAGTAATTTCCATCGGTTTGCTGCGCTACATATTCAGAACCGTCAGTCCCGCGTACTGAGACTTTTGCCCCCATGACCATTCGAGGTGCAGAGGAAGAGTTGATAGGTTGCGTATACGACAGGGTGAACACATTCATTCTCTCAGAATAGATCGTACCTTCAACAACGAGCAGATCGGAATCCTCTGTAGGAATGTCTGCATCAAATTCATCAATACAGCCCGACAGCATCATGCCTACAATGAGGCAAAGGATCATATATAACTTTTCACTTTTCATCTTTCGCTTCCTTTAGTTGAACCGTATATTAAGTGAGACATAAGGAATGGCAGTGCCAAACACAGACAACTTATACCCTTTTATCTCCTGTCCTTCGTTGACATAATAGACATTATAGGCATTCTTACGTGCAAGGGCATTATACACACCTATAGAGAACGATGTGTGAAGGAAGGATGTCAGTTTATGAGTCGGCTCTATGTTAAATGCAAGATCCAAACGCATATAGTCAGGAATACGATAGGTGTTGCGGTCTGTATAGTAGGGCATGTATTTCTGATTATGCGTGTCGTAATACTTGCCGGCAGGTAATGTCGTCGGACGACCTGTGGCATAATTGAAGTTGCTGGAAAGGCTATATCTCTCAGTAAACTTAAAGTTAAGCACCGCCTTCACCTCATGCGGTCTGTCATATTCCGAAGGATACCAGTCGCCATTGTTCAGGGGCATTGCAACCCTCTTGTCGTCCTGACGGAGCATGGAGCGTGAGAAAGTATAACTGACCCATCCATTCAACTTACCTATCGGTTTCTTTGCCTGCAGTTCTATGCCGTATGCTTTTCCATCGGTCGAGATGACGTCGGTTTCAAGGTGATGGTTCATCAGCAGGACTGCAGAATTGCGATAGTTGAGATAATCGCCTATATGTTTGTAGTACACCTCTGCTGAGAACTCGTATTTTTTGCGGGTTGTCTCATAATAGATACCGGCAGCCGCTTGCCAACCATTCTGGGGTTTGATGTTCAGGTCGGAAAGTTTCCAGATATCGGTAGGCGACATAATAGAGGTATTCGACACCTTATGGATATACTGGTGCATGGTGTTGAAACCAGCCTTTATGGAAAGATTATCCATGAGGGCATAACGTGCCGACAGACGAAACTCCGGTGCATGATAGGTCTTGATGATACCTGTTTCGCTACGTGTCTCCAACAGTGTCCCCTCTGTTGGTAACTCACCGTCGATATAATAATTCACATCACGGGGCCCGATTGCATTAAACATAGAGTATCGCAGACCGGCAGAAACCGACAGTTTTTCTGTGAACGAATGCTCATACTCAATATAGGCAGCACTCTCCAATGCCTTTTCTCTCTGTAACTGGTCTTCCATGATACATGATTCCTTCCCTATAGGTTCATACTTGCCGGCCTGCACATTGTAATGTTGCACGGAGAGACCATAATTGAGGGTCTGCTTTTCAGAAAGGCGCTGCCGGATATGCAACTTACCCCATAACTGGTCTATGCCGAAACTCAGTCGGGCTGCCATGGAAGGTGTGCCCCATTCTTCGTTGAAATAGTCATAGTGGTCAAGTCCGGCAGAGAGGGTTGCCGTCATATTTTCATTCAGGATAGAGCGCCACTCAGCCGAGACGTTACGGTTTTGATAGCCATAATTATCTTGTGAACTGAACGAGAACTTATCCTTACTCCAGTAGCCATATATCTTGAGACGGTGTATACTGTTGAGTTTCCATGTCAATACACCACCGAGGTCAAAGAAGTTGGCTTTACCGTTTTTGTAACCGCTTTTCTCCGGTAGCAACTTGAGCATCCAGTCGCTATAGGTTGTACGACCATTTAACATCAGCGACACATGATCCTTCACGACAGGTATCTCAAGATTCACCTTACTGGTCAGCGCTCCGATACTTGCCGAACCAGTCAGTTTCTGCATATTGGCCTCTTTCGAAGTCACTCTCAGCACACTGCTGATTCTGCCTCCATATTCTACAGGGATGCTCGACTTGAACAGTTCCACATCCTCCACTGCATCAGAATTAAACGATGTGAAGAGTCCGAACAGATGCGACGGATTATATACCGTTCCGCCATTAAAGAGTATCAGATTCTGGTCTGTGGCACCGCCTCGCACATTATAGCCGCTTGACGCCTCGCCGACGGTAGTGACACCAGGCAAGGTGAGCACCACCTTCATGATATCCGACTCGCCAAAGGCTGACGGGATGTTCTTCAGCAGTTGGGGCTTGAACTTCTCAGAACCCATCGTCGTGCTTTTCACAGCCGACTGACGACCCGCCACCACGACGATTTCGTCAAGTTCCTGGTCATCGGCAATACTTGCCCTCGCCTTCTTCACGCCAGGTACGATATAGGTTTTTGTGTTTGACGAGGTAACCGCAACGGTATCACTGTCAAGAACAGGAATACCCGTAATAAGCATCTTTTCATCAATAGGTGCGGCAGGGGCTGTCGACAGTGAATCATGGGGACTGACCCCTGTGATAGTAGCGTAGCGAAGATCATGGGGTCTGTCCCCGTGATTCACCTGTGGGTTGATTCCAGTCCCCGAGATACTTCCAACCACATTCACCAGACTGTTCTCACGCTCATGCTTCGAGAAGGAAAGATGATTCTGTTTCGCAAACTGCTTAATCTGCCTTTTCTGTTCAGAGAAGAGTTTTGCCACATCCGATGCACGTTTCACGTGATGCATCTCTCCGTCTGGCGTGATGAGCGTAAAATGTTCTTTGGTATCGAGATTCTTTAGCAGTTTCTTTCCTCCAACCGTATTGTCACCACTATAGACCTTCCACACACTATGATAGAGACGAACGCCATTCGTGCTACCGTCACTGAGCAGAGCCGCATAGCGTGTGCTGTCCTCCGGATCATGCACATATCTGTGACCATCCATCTCGAACCAGTCAATGTATGCTTGCTCAGGCAGACAATAGTTATTTCCCACAGGGGAAAGGACTACGACTCTTTGTTCCAATTGGTCAAAACGAAGTTGCACGTCATCATATACCACACCAAAATAACTGACCCGGCCTGTATACAGATTTGCATTTCCTTTGTAATATGGGTTATCATGCCACAGTGATAATTGGTACTGTGGTTCGATAGCCCCCACATACAGACGGGCATAATCAGAAGCGGAGGAAAAATACTCCTGGGCTCCAACATGCTGTATGACTACCATCATACAGGCAACTATCAACAATAACTTTTTCACTATTTCACTTTTCATTTCTTACATCAGTCCTTCGATGGGTAGTTTGGCCTCTTTCCTGTAGGCCAGTCCCGTCACCACACAACAGAGTTTGCCCTCCTGATTGGTGATGCGCACATCCACGTAGGGAATCTTATGGTGGTTATACACTTCCGTTGCCTCTGCTATCAGCGTGTCGCCAGCCTTGGCGCTGTGCAGAAACATGATATTGTTCTCTATGCCGAAGGTCAGTCCTGCGTGACTGTTCATCACAGCAGCCAGTGCAATATCTGCCAGTGTGAAGTAGGCACCACCCTGACACACGCCACCTGCATTCAGGTGCTCTGGCGTCACCACCAACTCCGCACGGGCATAACCCTCGCGTATCTCCTTCAATACGCATCCGCTATTCGCCGCAAAGCGATCGTTCTGCGATAATAACTCTTTTAGCGTCATCTCTTTTAGTTCGTTTCGTCCGTGTTCTCTTTACGAGGGGCAAAGTTACGCATTATTTTCGAATTATTCTACCTATATAATACTTAGAACTTGAAAACCTTGCATGAAAACGGAAATAATTAACAAAGTTTCACCAAAACAGGGAGTGTGATTGTGAACAGACCATTCCAGAGTTTGAAAACCTTGCCTCAAATCTGGGGGAAGATTTTGCACGGGGTGCATAAACGTGCCTCAGATTTGAGGGAGACTTTTGCACGGGGTGCATAAACGTGCCTCAGATTTGGGGGAGACTTTTGCATGGGGTGCAAAAACGTGCCTCAGTTTTGGGGGAGACTTTTGCACGGTGTGCATAAACATGCCTCAGTTTTGGGGGAAGATTTTGCACGGTGTGCATAAACATGCCTCAGTTTTGGGGGAGACTTTTGCACGGTGTGCATAACCTTCTCCCGATTTTTACGCGGGTTTTTGAGTTGTGGAAATGATATAAACCAGTAATGGCACAGCCTTTTCCATCCTCTAGGAAGGAGGGACCCGGATTCGGGGAGATAATTCTAAAACAAACTTTGATAGAAATAAACAACGAGGATGGTTCCTGAAATCAAAAAAGAAGAACTATCCCCGTGATTATATAACAAAGTTTTACCAATGAACGCGGACACCAAGGGGTAAAGTGATCTGAAGTGGATGTTCTGTACGATACGATTGGATATCACTGCCATCATCGAAAAAATATTGCAGGCTGGGTTCAATGTAGAATCCAAGATGAGGTGTGAAGTCGTATTGCAGGCCGAGTCCAAAGGTGGAAGACCATTGGATGGGCACATCAAGAGTAGTTTTTTTCTGGAAAGTATTGATGCCGTTGGCTTGATGAAGGGTGTTGACACGACTATGGATCGGCCATTCCAGCATGATACCCGCTGATGAGTAAAGGCTGAGGTGAGCCTTACTATACCATTGCCACCCTAACCGCAACGGAATGCCGAGATAGCGAAGCCGTTGCTGCAATCTTTTATTTATAAAGTATTATTGAACATAAAAATTGTGTAGAAGGAGGATAAGAATGCATATGATCACTAATCATAGGAAATGCCCACTTGACTTCTACAATGTTAAAAGATATAACATCCCCTGCTTTATAATTTTGAAGGGGGAACTCATCTTTAGGAACAACGACAGTCTCAATATAACTATATGTGTCATCTTCCTCAGGCATTTTTAATTCGTCGATGAAAACATATTTCCCCAACTCTTCATGATCGAATAATCGAATTGTTCCAGAGATGTAAGTTTTTGATTCATTAGAATCCGTTTTTTCATCACTTTCAGAAGATGTAGGATTTACCTCATCATCATTGCTGCATGCGCAAAACATTCCAAGTGTTAGCAGCACACCAATAATAAAAAATACTTTTTTCATATTCATTCGTTTGTTATAAAGTTGATACTTTTCTACTATTAAAGTGTAAAAAAAGGAGCAAATCACTGCATCAACAGGCAATAATTTAACAAACTTTTACCAATGGAGGCGGATGCCGAGGGGTAGAGTGATCTGAAGCGGGTGCTCTGTACGATACGATTTGATGTCACTACCATCGTTGAAGATGTATTGCAGGCTGGGTTCCAGATAGATACCAAGATTTGGAGTTAAATCATATTGCAAGCCCAAGCCAAATGTTGTAGACCATTGACAAGGTACTTCAAGGGAGGTTTCTTTTTGGAAGGTACTGATTCCATTGAAGATGTGATTGACATCAACTTTTTTGTATATAGGTAGTTCTAACATAGCCCCTGCTGAAGAGTATAGACTGAGGCGGGCTTTGTTGTACCACAGCCATCCTATACGGACAGGAATGCCAAGATAATGAATCCGTTGCTTTTCTTGGATATAGGCTTGAGGGCTACCTGTATTGATAGTAGAATTAAGCAGCGTATAACTAAGTCCTGACTCAATGGAGAGTCGTTTGGAGAGTTGACGATTGAGTAATAATTGTATGGTGAAGGGTAACTTATGATCATAATCAGCCTCTATCATACCGCCATTGATATTTGAGTTAAGTTCAGCAATATTCATTAGAGAACGCGTCTCGTTATCGTATGAAATGATTGGAGATTTTTTCAGAAACTCGCTGTAGTCTATCCAATTGCAAAATGCAAATGGGGATTGTTCATTTGCATGGATATTGATATGTCCATCTGAATTACCTATGATAGTTTGCGCTAGGTAGTTATCGTTGCTTCCAGCGAAACCATTAATTGTCATACCTATATGCCAAGGATTGCTGGTCTTGGCGTGAGCCACAAGTTGTTGTTCCGGTTCTAAAGTTGGGGTAGGGATTATCTCGCGATATTCCTCAACTTCTGTAGTGTCGATACTTGCCTGGTTATTAGTATCTTGGGTTGTCTCAACCTCTGGGATGACTATCTGATAGGTGGTGGTATCAGGAGTCTCAATAGACGGGACAAGATGAGTGATCTTTGCCGATGGAATCGTGATTCTCTGAGGAATCGTGATGGTTTGAGAATCTTTTGTCTCTGTAGGTCTCTCTGATTCTTGGGTTTCCTCTATCTCTTTCTCTGCAACTTGAGGCCTTTCCTCGATAGTTTCCTCTTTTTGCAGAAACAGCCAGAAGGCAGTCGGGATGGCAATCAGCAACAGGATGAGCACCCACGAGCGCTTGATGAGTTGGCGCAGCATCTTCTTAGCGTGGGAGAGTTGTGAGGAAGATGAATGGGGTGCGATGCCCAGCATCTCACTAATCTCCTGATGCGACAATCCTTCGAATACGGAAAGTCGGAACACCTGCTGATAACCCTGTGGCAGTTGGGCTACGAGTGCTTGCAATTGTTCGTAGTCAGGAGTAAGATGGGTCTCAGTGGTCTCAGGTTTCTCTTTGGCCATTTGTTGGAGAACCGCCTGTTCTTTGTCTACCCGCAAGCGATAGTGATAGCCTACGCTTCTGACTATCGAAGTCATCCACGACTCGAGTTTTTCAGGATCCTCAAGCCTGTCGAGTGAAGTCAGGATGATGACAAAGGAATCATGTAGCAGGTCTTCCGCCACATCGTCCTCCTTAGCATATTGCTTGCAGATGTTTAGGAGTTTGGGTTTGTATAGTTGATATATTTCTGTTGGCTCCATGCAGGTCAACCAGTACTCGCCTTCTCTATTCCTTATACCTTATTATATATATGGTGCAAATTTAATCCATTCTCCTTATATAGTGTCACAAAAGGCCAAAAGACTGCATGGAGAGGGCTGCTTTTTATGGTTTATTAACGCCGAAATCACATTTAACCTAAAGATAACATACAAATAACTTAAAGTTTTTGTAGTTTATTCTACCTTTGCAGCGTCTAAAGGACAAAAGAACTTAGAAAATTAAAAGTTGAACAATTAAAAAATAAGAGTTATGGAATCAATTATCACCGCAGCAACAGTACTTGCAATGTACTTCAACGCTATCAACAGCAACGACGTGAACTATATGTACAACGGCGACATCGAGGACGGCAAAGTAAACAAGATCGAGGTCTACGAGCGTAACGACAACCAGCAAATGGAGCAGAAGATGGAATACTGCTATGAGTATGACGAGCAGGGCCGTCTGACCAGCAAGGAGATGCTGAGTTGGGACGATGCCAAGAAGGAGTGGGTGAAGAACAGTCGTCTCACCTATAAATATTATAAGAACGGCTACAACGTGGAAGTGAGTCACTGGAATGCAGAGAAACAACAGTACGACCTGCCCCAGGAGGTGACACTCTACCGCTCTAAGGCTCCCAGTCTGACAACGGTGAAGACCTACAGGATGAACGAGACTCAGGACAATATGTACCTGACGAGCAGTATGCTGGTAATGGAGCCGTTCGATGACCGTCTGCTCGCTGCAGAATAAGATTCCCCAAACTCTCTCAATATATAGGCCGCCATGCACGAGGTTTCGTGTCTGGCGGCTCAGCCGAAAAAGAACTTTATCAACTAATTAGTAACAATATGAAACTTAGAAAACTTTTCGTAGCAGTCGCACTGCTCACAGTAGGATTCGCATCGGCACAGCAACAGATGCAGATGCCGGAGATTCCCGTCGACAAGGATGTCCGTATCGGTAAACTCGACAATGGACTGACCTATTATCTGCGTCACAACAACACACCCGAGAAGAAGGCTAACTTCTACATCGCCCAGCGCGTGGGCTCCATCCAGGAGGACGACTCGCAGCAGGGACTGGCACACTTCTTGGAGCACATGGCCTTTAACGGCTCTGAGCACTTCCCACAGGGAAAGATGCTGGAGTATCTGCAGACCATCGGTGTTCAGTTCGGACGTAGTCTGAATGCCTACACCTCTATCGACCGCACCGTGTATTATATCGCTGATGTGAGCACAGAGCGCCAGAGTGCCCTCGATTCCTGTGTCCTCGTGCTGAGAGATTGGTCGAGTGGTATCACTGCCGAGCCGGCAGAGATTGAGAAGGAACGCGACGTGATCCACAACGAGTATCGTATGAGGAACTCGCCCACTCAGCGCATGATCGAGCGTGCCCTGCCGACACTGTTCCAGGGTTCAAAGTACGGCTACCGTATGCCTATCGGTAAGATGGAGATCGTGGATAACTTCAAGCCCGAGGAACTCATCGCCTATTATAAGAAATGGTATCGTCCCGACAACCAGGGTATCATCATCGTGGGTGACATCGATGTTGATTATACCGAGAACATGATCAAGAAACTCTTCGGTGACATCGTGGTGCCTGCCGATGCTGCCAAGGTGATCGACGAGCCTGTGCCCGACAATGAGAAAGCCATCTATGTGGCTGAGAAGGACAAAGAACAGCAGTACTCCATCCTCATGCTCTCAATGAAGCGTGACCCCATCCCAACAGAACTGAAAAAGACGGCAGCCTATCTGGTGCAGGACTACCTGAACGATATGGTGTGTGCTATGCTCAATGCCCGTTTCTCAGAGATTCAGCAGCAGCCCGACTGTCCTTTCATACAGGCTCAGGCCCAGGACGGCAACTTCATGCAACTGGCCCGTACCAAGGATGCCCTGATGCTGATTGGCGTGGCTAAGGAAGGCAAGGATATCGAGACCCTGCAGGCTGTGGCCCGTGAGGGAAAGCGTGCCCACGACTTCGGCTTCACCGCTACGGAATATGCCCGTGCCAAGGCAGACTATATCAGTGCCTTGGAGAAGGTCTATACCAATCGCGACAAGCGTAAGAACGAGGAGTATGCTGACGAGTATATCGAGAACTTCCTCGAAAGCGACCCCATCCCCTCCATCGAGGATCTCTATCAGACGATGAATGCCTTGTCACAGCAGTTGCCTATAGATGTCGTAAACCAGTATGCCCAGCAAATCATCAGCATTGATGACAAAAACCTCGTGGCCTTTAACATGGAACAGGAGAAGGAGGGCAAGACCTACGTGGCTACTGATGCCATGCAGAAGGCTTTGGAAGGTGTGCGTGCAGAAGCCCTCACCGCTTGGGTGGATAATGTGAAAGAAGAGCCTCTGATGACTAAGATGCCTGCCAAGGGCAGTATCGTGAAGGAAAGTGAGAACAAGACTCTCGGATACAAGGAACTGACCCTCTCGAATGGTGCGAAGGTGATTCTGAAGAAGACGGACTTCAAGGATGACGAGGTGAGGATGCAGGCTGAGGCCAAGGGTGGCTATTCGCTCTTCGGCAAGGCTGATGTGATGAACCTCCAACTCGCTGAGACAGCACAGGCATACAGTGGTCTGGGCAACTTCTCGAAGTCGGAACTCGACAAGGCTCTCGCTGGTAAGATGGTCAGTTGTGCACTTTCTCTCAAGGAAGACCGCCAGTATATCAGCGGACGTTCCACACCGAAGGATCTCGAGACACTCTTCCAGTTGTTCTACCTCACACAGACCAATATCAACAAGGACGAGAAGTCGATGGCTTCATTCATCAACCAGATGCAGACAGTGCTGAAGAACAAGAGCCTGAACCCCCAGTTGGTCTATCAGGATTCTCTCGAGAGCACCAGAAACTGCGGCAATCTGCTCTATCGTATCCCAGAGGCTGAGGATATTGCTAAGTTCGACTATGAGCGTACCCTCCAGATACTGAAGCAACTCTATGAGAATGGTGGTCAGTTTACCTATACCATCATCGGTAACTTCGACGAACAGGCCATCCGTCCTCTCATCGAACAGTACATCGCCTCTCTGCCTGCTGGCAAGGCCGTCACCCCCAAGGAGGTTCGTACCTTCTTCAAGGGTAGGGTAAACAACCGTTTCGAGAAACAGATGGAGACACCACAGGCTACCACCACTCAGATTTGGAAGAACGACAAGATGGCTTATACGCTTGAGAACAAGGTGCTGCTCGATGCTGCCACCCGTGTACTCACCCGCATCTATTTGCGTACCATCCGTGAGGAGGAGAGTGCTGCCTACAACGTGGGATGCAGCGGCCAGATCAGCACGATGGGTCCGAAGCCCGTATTCTTCATCACGGCTCAGGCTCCTACGAATCCTGACAAGCAGAAGATTGCTGAGGACCTGATGATGAAGTACATCAACGAGGCCAAGACTAAGATTGCCGCTGACGACCTGGATCCTGTGAAGGAGATCATGCTGAAGCAGGCTGAGGATGACAATCGTGAGAATGCCCACTGGATGGATGTACTCACAGAGTGGACAGCAGAGGGTGTGGATCTCCAGACAGGCTATGCTGAAACCGTGAAGGCTCTGACTCCTGAAAAAATCCAGAAGTTCATCACCGACTTCCTCGCTGCCGGCAACCATGCCTCTGTCGTCATGATGCCCACGAAATGAAGAAGTGAAAAGTAAAAAGTGAAAAAATTTGCTGCCGCCTTGCAAAATATTGAAGGGCGGCAACATTTTTTTCTTTTTTTATTCGTATCTTTGTCCCCGATAATATACAAAAACAATGGAACTGATTAAAGACAAGACTTTCGGTGGCGAGCGCCCTCTGTTTGCTACGCACGACTTAAGACTGGAAAATGTGACGATTACCGACGGCGAGTCGGGTATCAAACAATGTCAGAACATGGAGGCTTACGACTGTAAGTTCTATGGCAAATACCCTTGGTGGCATGTCGATGGTGCCAAGATCGACAAGTGCTATTTCGCCTTGGGCTCCCGCTCTGCCATCTGGTACTCCAACGATATGGTGATGACTAATTCACGCATCGACGGTCCGAAGTTCTTCCGTGAGATGAAGAACCTGACGTTGGAGAACGTGGAGATTACCGATGCAGACGAGACCTTCTGGAAGGTGGACGGTATCCGTATCAAGAACGTGAAACTGCATGGGGGCACCTATCCTTTTATGTTCTCGCAGAACATTTACGTGGATGGCCTGGAGAGCGACTCGAAATATGTGTTCCAGTATTGTAAGAACGTGGAGGTTCACCATGCCAATATCCTGACGAAGGACTCTTTCTGGGAGTGCGAGAATGTGACCATCTACGACTCCGTGCTCGACGGAGAGTATCTGGCGTGGCACTCGAAGAATGTGCGACTGGTGAACTGTCATCTGGCAGGGGAGCAGTTGCTGTGCTATACGGAGAACCTGGTATTAGAGAACTGTACCATCGACCCGATGTGCGACCGTATGTTTGAGTACTCCACCGTTGAGGCGGACATCAAGGGACATATCGAGAATATCAAGAACCCCACTTCCGGACATATCGTCGCCGACAGTATCGGCAGCATCACCATCGATGAGAATGTCCGCCAGCCGAATAACTGTATCATAGAGATAAGGAAATGAAATACGATTTCGATGAATTGGTAGAACGCAGGAGTACAGGTTGCGTGAAATGGGGGGAGTGTCCGTCTGAGGATGTCATTCCCCTCTGGGTGGCGGATATGGACTTCAAGGCGGCTCCCGCCATTCAGGAGGCTATCCGTAAACGGGCAGAACACGGCGTGTTCGGCTATACCCATGTGGAAGAAGACTATTACGAGGCTGTTATCAATTGGTTCCAGCGTCGTCACAACTGGACCATCCGTCGGGAGGAGATCCTCTATACCACAGGTGTCGTCCCTGCGATGAGTGTTGCCATCAAGGCCCTCACGATGACTGGCGAGAAGGTGCTGATTCTTTCGCCAGATTATAATTGCTTTTTCTCCTCCGTCCGCAACAACGGCTGTGAGGTGCTGGAAACGGCCTTGAGTCGTGTGGGCGACACGTTCGAGGTGGATTGGACGGATTTCGAAACAAAGTGCTCTGATGATAAGACCACCGTCTTTCTGCTCTGCAATCCTCATAATCCCTGTGGCCGTGTGTGGACTTCCCAAGAGTTGGAGCGGATGAATGACATTTGCCTGAAGCATCATGTGAAGGTGGTGAGCGACGAGATCCATTGCGAACTCGTCATGCCAGGCTATCGCTTTCAGCCATTCGCTGCTGTAAGTGAGGCGTGCCGCCAGAACAGCGTCATCCTCAATTCCCCATCGAAATCCTTCAATATCGCAGGCCTTCAGACGGCCAATATCATCTGTTCACAACCCGAGTGGCGCCGTCGCTTGGATCGTGCCATCAACATCAACGAGGTGTGCGACCTGAATCCCTTCGGCCCTGTGGCCCTGAAAGCGGCCTATAACGAGAGCGAGGACTGGATCGACGAACTGAACCAGTACCTCTGGGGTAACTACCAGGCCCTCTGTGCCTTTGTGGCTGAAAACCTCCCCCAGTGGCGTGTCTGCCGTCTTGAAGGCACCTATCTCCCCTGGGTCGATATCACCGCCACAGGCATGACTTCGCAACAATATGCCGACCTGATCCTCGAAAAAGCAAAGGTTTGGGTAAATCCTGGTACAATGTATGGCCCCCAAAGCGGTGAGGGCTACATCCGCCTGAACATCGCCACCCAGCGCAGTCGCCTCATGGAAGCGTTAGAAAGAATAAAGGATGCACTTTGAAGTGCATCCTTTATTTAGTTAGTTGATTAGGAATATCTTTGTCTTGCCCTTGTAGGTGGCCTTGATGGTAGAACGGCCCTCTACGATGGGATTAATCTCAAACTTCACACCAGGCACGTCAGACGTGGCCTTCAGTTTCGAACCTGCATCCAGCGGACCATAGAGTTGATAGCGGATCTGGTCGGGATAGCCGTTCTGGTTGGTGAAACGAACAGGTGTCTGAGGAATCGTCAACGGCTTGCCATCACAGGTAATGGTCACTTGAGGCACAGCCTCTGGCTCAGATAATTGTCCGTCCTTGCAGAAGCCAATGCCGTGGAGGTCGAAGAGACCCTGCGGACGCTGCGGACCTTGAGGTCCACGACGCCCCCACTGACCCTGAGGCTGCTGGGGCTGTTGTACCTCAGGACCTTCTACCACGAGGTAGATGGCGTGCTTGCCAGCAAGTCCCTCTATAGCGGGTACACTATTGACATATGTCTTGGCCGTTTGCGGACCAGTAGCATCGATGTTGAAGACAGTAATCTCCTGACCCTTCCAAGGATCGTCGAGACGCACGTGAATCTTAAAGGCACCCTTGCCGCTATGGGTGAGGTTCAGACAAAGCATCGGACGATCACCAGTCTTGACTCCCTCGAAGGCCTTGCAGCCCTTGGTGTCCTGAGCCAGACCACCAAAGCCAAAGTACTTGAAGCCTACGATGCCACCATTGGTGATACCGGCGAGGTCCATCGAGTTGTTCCACACGTCGTGGTTGTCCTGCATCCAGTCGTTGGCATTGGTACCGCCATAGACGAAGCAGGCATAACCTGCTGAGTAGTAGGCATAGGGCGGCAGACCGAAGATCTGGAATCCCTCGCTGGTCACCTCGGCACCCGTATATTCGTTGCCGTCGCTGGCCTTTGCCGTCCACACATTATCCTTTGTGAAGGGGTCGTAGCCTGTAATCTTTACGACACCACCCTTGGCAACTGGTTTCTTGTCCCATGTGATCTTCACCGGAGCCACCATCGACTGACGGGCATTGCCAAAGCCACGAGGGGGACGATGATAGAAGACGTACCACTGTCCGTTGATCTCCTGAAGGGAACCGTGGGTATTGTGTCCGAAGTTGGTGGTGATGAGTTTGCTGCCATCTTCACCTGTCACGACACCACGGGAGTCTACGAGCACACCGCCAGAACGCCAAGGACCGAGAGGCGAGTCGCCAAAGGCATAGCGCAGGGCGGAGTTGGTATTGCCCAGACCATATTCCTTGCCGCTATAGCCAGAGAACACCATCACGTATTTATTACCCACCTGACGGATGGAGGAAGCCTCGAAGAAATTGAAGTCGAGGGGGTTCTGTCCCTCATAGAGGGCTTTATATTCGCTGCCAGCCTTGTCGAGCAGACGTCCGTCGGCACTGCTGGCGGGGATGAACGGGTCGATAGGTTCCGTACCCTCACGCTTCGAATACATGGTCTTCTGGTCGAGTTCAACAGCGGTAGAGTGCTGGAAACCATAGAACACGTAGGCACGATAGCCGATATCGTAGTCCTTGTCCTTCTTGTCGGTGATGTTCTCGATAAACACGGAGGGGTCGAAGTCGATGAGGGAGCCGGGGAGGCACTGACGACCATCTTCGGTGAGGTTGATGGGAGTGAAGGGACCATCGGGACGGTCGCCCTTACAGACCATCGGCGTGCGCCTCCAACCACGGGAGTGGGGATAGAGGTAGTAAGTCTTTTTACCAGTGGCCTTGTCTTTCACTTCGACGAGGTCAGGGGCATACATCGTGTCCCACTGTCCATCGACGAACCATGTGAAGATGGGGCCTTCGTCTCGCCACTGGCTCAGATCCTCTACGGGAGCCGACCACATACGGATATCGGGGCCACAATAGGCGGAGTAATTCACATCGTGCGAGCCGATGATATAGGCGCGCAACTTACCAGGGTTGTCGGGATCCTCGAATACACGGGGCTCACCATCGGGTACATGCTCCCACAACGGGAGGTACGGGTTCTGGGCCTGAGCCGCAACTACGGCCAGGAGCAGAAGGGGAAGATACAGAAATTTTCTCATATTACTTTTTATTTGAACCACAGATTTCACAGATTACATAGATTCTGGCTGCGCATTGAAAACCCATATTAATCATCTGTGAAATCTGTGTAATCTGTGGTTTGTTATTATTTATTGTGCGGGTTCGGGTATGATGGGGTCACCCATCTCGGAAGCCTCGGCATCTTTGTCGTCGAGTTTGAAGAGCATGAACTGCGGCTTCTCTGCTGTGCAGGGTTCCCAACCGAGGGCCTTGCCGTCTTCACCGTTAGGATCGCTGTACTTGGCGAAGTTGGTCCAGGCAGTCAGCATCTTTTCCGAAAGATCCCAGTCGCCCTGGGTCCAGGGACGCCAGCAATGCTTCAGGCTCTTGAACACGAACCAAAGGTCGCTGGAGTGGAAGGCACCTTTCAGACGGGCGGTCACCTCAGGATGACTGCCATCATCGGGCAACGGACGGGCGAACTCGTAGGCCCAGGCCTTGCCGCCCTTCTCCTGACGCACCTTACAGAACTCGGCGATGCCCGGTGACATGTTACCCATATCGTTGAGGGTGTAACCGATCATATACGGTACGTCGGCAATCTCGCCGGCACGAGCAGCCTCTTCGAAACTCTTCAGTGATACATAACCATCCACGATGGGACGCTCCATCACGTAGAGGTCGCTCTTGTTGACCATGTTATAGATGTTGCACAGGGGATAGAGAATCTCGGTGGAAGCCTTGCGGAGTTTCTCCAGATCGGTCAGCCCGGCCCAGTCCATCACCTTCTTCGTCTCTGCCTCAGCCTCTTTCAGCGTGGGGTTGTAGGAGAAGAACTTATTCATCGGCGTAGCAGGCTTAGCGGCTTCGCCCTCCTTCGGGGGCACATTCAGGCCACCGCCACTCATGATCACAGCCTTGTGGAACAGACCACGGGCCAGAGGCGACTCACAGATGGTACGCACACTACCGGCACCGGCACTCTGTCCGAAGATGGTGACATTCTCGGGATCGCCACCAAACTGTGCGATATTGGCCTTAATCCACTTCAAAGACTGGATCTGATCGAGGATACCGTAGTTACCAGAGACATGGTTGGGACTCTCGGCAGAAAGTTCGCCGTAAGGCATGAAGCCGAAGATGCCCAGACGGTAGTTGATGGTAACGAGCACCACGTCCTTCGATGCCCACTCCTGTCCGTCGAACTCAGGCTCTGTGCCCCAGCCCTCACGATAGCCACCACCATGGATCCACAGGGCCACGGGCAGTTTCTTATCGACCTGTCCGGGAGCCTTGGTATAGACATTCAGATAGAGACAGTCCTCACTATAGGGAGCCTCGTCACCATAACCCCACTCTGTGGCATAGCCGCCAGGATAGTGAACGGCCTGATAACCGGGATGTCCGAACTTGGAACAGTCTCTCACGCCTTCCCAGGCCACCACGGGCTGAGGCTCTTTCCAACGGAGATCGCCGATAGGAGCGGCGGCATAGGGGATACCCTTATAGACAAAGACACCGGGATTCTCGGCCGGTATGCCTTGGATTTGACCGCCTTCGACGGTAAGAACGGGACACTCGCCACTCGTCTCATTCGACTGGCAGCCCATCAAAAATGCCACGAATGGCAACATAAGCAAGAACTTTTTCATAACATACGTTTTAGTTGATAACAAATAATTCTTGGCAAAGATAGAAAAAAAAGAGGAAAGAGGAATGAGGAAAGAGAAAAGTTTTGTACCTTTGCAACATAAAAGAAAAAAAGTGTAACAATATGGAAGATTTGGAAATGAAAAGCCAGTTGCCCGACAATGCGTTTCGGGAACTGCAGGAAGGAGAACAGTATGTACCGATGATGTCGCCAAAGGGGCATTATCCAGAGGTCAATGCGTGGTCGGTGACGTGGGGCGTGCTGATGGCAGTGCTCTTCTCAGCAGCCGCTGCTTACTTGGGACTGAAGGTAGGTCAGGTGTTCGAGGCAGCCATCCCTATTGCCATCATCGCTGTGGGTGTATCGACAGCCGCTAAGCGTAGCAAGGCGTTGGGCGAGAATGTGATCATTCAGTCGATAGGTGCCTGTTCGGGTGCTGTGGTGGCTGGTGCCATCTTCACCCTGCCGGCCATTTATATCCTCCAAGCGAAGTATCCGGAGATGTCGGCTTCATTCTTGAAGATATTCCTCGCCTCGTTGCTGGGTGGTATCATCGGTATCCTCTTTTTAATACCATTCCGTAAGTATTTCGTGTCAGACATGCACGGCAAGTATCCTTTCCCCGAGGCCACTGCCACGACGCAGGTGCTGGTGTCTGGCGCCAAGGGCGGCAATCAGGCCAAGCCCTTGCTGCTGGCAGGTATCGTTGGCGGACTCTACGACTTCATCGTCGCCACCTTCGGCTGGTGGAACGAGAACTTTACTTCCCGTGTGGTGGAGTGGGGACAGTCGTTGGCTGACCAGGCCAAACTGGTCTTCAAGATCAATACCGGTGCCGCCGTACTGGGTCTCGGCTATATCATCGGCTTCAAATATGCGCTGATCATCACCCTCGGTTCGTTGTCTGTCTGGTGGCTCATCGTACCAGGACTCTCCCTGCTCTTCGGCACGGAGGTACTCAACCAGTGGGATCCCTCCATCACGACGGCAGTGGGCGACATGTCACCGGAACAGATCTTCAAGGCCTACGGCAAGAGCATCGGTATCGGTGGTATTGCAATGGCAGGCATCATCGGTATCATCAAGTCGTGGGGCATCATCAAGGGGGCCGTATCGCTGGCGGCGAAGGAGATGAAGGGGAGTAGTGATGCTGCTGTGGCACAGCAGCGTACACAACGGGATTTGCCGTTTAAGTTCATTGCCATCGCCTCGATTGTGACGATTGTCATCACGTTCATCTTCTTCTGGTTTGGTGTGATGGACGGTAATATGTTGCAGGCCTTGGTGGCTATCGTCCTCGTGGCGGTGATAGCCTTCCTCTTTACCACCGTCGCAGCGAATGCGATTGCCATCGTGGGCTCAAACCCCGTGAGTGGTATGACCCTAATGACACTCATCCTCGCCTCTGTGGTGATGGTGGGCGTCGGTCTGCAAGGCACGAGTGGTATGGTGGCTGCTCTGGTCATGGGCGGCGTGGTCTGCACGGCCCTGTCGATGGCGGGTGCCTTTATCACCGACTTGAAGATTGGTTATTGGTTGGGTACGACGCCCCGGAAACAGGAGTCGTGGAAGTTCCTCGGTACCTTGGTGTCAGCGGCTACTGTCGGTGGTGTGATGATGCTACTCAACGAGACCTACGGTTTTGCCTCCGGACAACTTGCTGCGCCCCAGGCCAATGCGATGGCGGCAGTTATCGACCCGCTGATGAACGGGGTGGGGGCACCCTGGGTACTCTATGCCATCGGTGCAGCCATCGCCATCATCCTGACGCTTTGTAAGGTACCTGCCTTGGCCTTCGCCCTGGGTATGTTCATCCCCATGGAACTGAATGTGCCGTTGGTGGTTGGTGGTGCCATCAACTGGTATGTCACCACCCGTTCAAAGGATAAGAAGGTCAATGAGGCCCGTGGTGAGAAGGGTACGCTGCTTGCCTCCGGATTCATCGCCGGCGGTGCGCTGATGGGTGTCGTCAGTGCGTTGCTGCGCTTCGGCGGTTTCAACCCTGTCAGCGAGTCGTGGCTGGCCAATCCACTCTCCGAGGTCTGCTCGCTCCTCGCGTACCTATTATTAATAATATACTTCGTCAGAGCCACGAAGGTAGCGAAATAAAGAATATTGGCAGGCCGTGAGACCTGCCAATATTCTTTATGGTAACAGTTTCTTATTGCAATTGTGCTGCGATGGTGTTGATTAAGTCTTCCCCTCGCAGGTCACGGGCGATGATTTTGCCATGCTCATCGATGAGCACATTGGCGGGAATCGACTGGATGTTGTAGAACTGGGCCCCCTGGCAGTCCCAGCCTTTTAAGTCGCTCATCTGTGGCCATTTCTGACCTGTCAGTTCGATAGCCTGTACCCAACTGGTCTTGTCCTTGTCGAGGGATACACCCACGATCTCCAGACCCTTGTCGTGATACAGGTCATAAGCCTTCACCACATGAGGCAATTCCCTGATGCAGGGTCCGCACCACGAGGCCCAGAAGTCGATAAGTACCAGTTTGTTCTGGCCCACATAGTCTCTCACCCTCACAGTCTGACCCTGAGGGCCAGGCAGGGCGATATCGACAAATGTGTTATTGATCTCCGTCGCAGATGCCACATCGATTTGCTTCCCCTCATCATCAACCACTTGTATCCCTTCAACCACTTTTATCTTCTGTTTGCAACCCGTCGTCAGCAACAAGCCCGCTACGAGCATTAAAAATACCTTTCTCATTGTCTTTTTCCGTTATTTATCATTTTGATTTTCGTTGTACAGCCTCTGGCTTTGCCAAAGTACCCCGACCGAGGATTTTGGGATTTCTGCGGCAAAATTAGTAAAAAAATCCCGGAATTCCAAGGCGGCTGCAATAAAATAGGTCAAAGAAAGGCTGCATCTCGGAAAAATTCAAATAAAAATTGGTTTTTCGGTCGATATAGATAAATTTCTCACGCTCAAGAATGCAAATTTATTTGTATTCTCTTCGCTAAATCGAAATTTTGCACTATCTTTGCACCCGAAAAGCATGCCCTGATAGTTAAATGGATATAACAAGGCTCTCCTAAAGCTTAGTTCCGAGTTCGATTCTCGGTCGGGGTACTGTGGGTACTAAAATGAAAAGTATGATTAGACTATTGAAATTGATGGTTGTCTTATGCCTGACGGGAATAAGTACAACAACGTATGCAACGAGTGTGGGGAAGATGTGGACGGCAGAATCTCCTGACAAGAAGACGCAGATTGAGGTCAGTACTCAAAACCACTCCATGTTGACTTGGCGCATCGAGCACAATGGCGTGTCTGTGTTGGAGGAATCGCGGATCAACATTTTGGTTGACGGCATTTTCGATGTCTTCACAAAAGGCGGATTGGGCAAGGTGACCAATCGCCAGCAGGTGAGGACGAAGTTTGCCACACCATTTTATAAGAAGGCAGAAGTCAAGGATGAGTACAACGCCATGACCATATCGTTCAAGAACGGTATCAGCATCGAGTTCCGTGTTTATGATGATGGCGCAGCCTATCGTTTTCTGCTTGACCGAAAAATCATGACGGAAGTGACCAGCGAGACGGCGGAGTTTATGTTTGCTGAAGACTATCCTGCCTTCATACCTTATGTCAACGACAATCGAGGCGGAGAGCGTTATTGCTATAGTTTTGAATCGTATTACGATGAGCAGCCGCTGTCGAAGATGTTCAGCGACTCGTTGGCCATCACGCCTCTGGCCGTCTGTCTGCCTAATGGCTTGAAGGCCATCGTGATGGATGCTGGTGTAGAGGATTATCCGGGCATGTTCCTCAAGAGGAATGGCAAGAGAGGACTGACGGCAGAATTTGCGCCCTATCCGTTGGAACAAGAGATTGGAGGTTTCGACCGACTGAACCTTGTACCCACAAAGCGTGCCAACTATATTGCCCGGTTGGATGGCAGACGGGCACTGCCTTGGCGGGCTGTCGTCATCACGGAGAAGGATGCCGACATCCTGAACTGCGACATGGCACAACGACTGGCTCCGGCGTGCCGCATCAGCGACACCTCGTGGATCAAACCCGGAAAGGTGGCCTGGGATTGGTGGAACAACACGAATGTCTCTGGTGTGGATTTCAAATCAGGCATGAACACCGACACCTATTTATATTATATAGACTTTGCGGCCAAGAACAAGATAGAATACATCATCATCGATGAGGGATGGAGCGGCCAGGAGTCGTTGACAGAAGACTTGAGTCCGGTGATTGACCTGCCCAGACTGATTGCCCGTGGTCAGGAAAAGGGTGTGGGCATCATCCTCTGGTCCAGTTGGCGTAATCTCATTGGAAGCAATCCTCTGAATGATATCTCTGTCACCGATGCGGTGATGAAGCACTATGCTGACATGGGAATCAAGGGATTCAAGGTGGATTTCTTCGATCGCGACGACCAGCAGGTGATAGTCTCAGCCTATAAGATCGCGGCGAGTGCTGCCAAGTATCATCTCTATCTCGATTATCATGGACTGAAGCCCTTTGGCATCCAGCGCGCCTATCCCAACATCTTCAATTTCGAGGGTGTGAAGGGTCTGGAGAATTCCAAATGGGAGTCTCGTGCAGGTGACGGTCCCCTGCATGATCAGCCGCATTATGACGTGACGGCTCCTTATCTCCGCATGCTGGCTGGTCCTATGGACTATACCCCTGGTGCCATGACAAATGCCATGAAGAATAACTTCTTCGGCAACAACGACCACCCGATGAGTCAGGGAACCCGTGTGCACCAGATGGCGATGTACACTACTTTTGAGGCCCCGCTTCAGATGATGGCTGACAGTCCCACGAAGTACATGCGGAACCAGGAGTGTACGGACTTTATCGCACAGGTTCCTACCACCTTCGACGAGACGGTGGCCCTTGATGGCAGGATGGGAGAATATACTGTTATTGCCCGTCGTAAAGGCACGACATGGTTTGTTGCAGCAATGACAGACTGGACACCTCGCGACCTGACTATCCATCTCTCCTTCTTGGGAGAAGGTCGCCATCACGCCGATATCTTCGCCGATGGCGTCAATGCCTTGAAGGATGCGACAGATTACAAGCATACTCAGCAGACGGTAATTCCCAGCGACCGACTAAACATCCATCTGAGTAGCGGAGGCGGTTGGACTGCCATCATCAAATAAGTGCAGCGCCCACATAGGACCATTCCGAACTCGTATTTTTATGTCTGAGATTCCGGGCAAACCATCCCCAGGGGGTGAAAACTTGCCCTAAATCCAGTTCATACTTATGCACAGGGGGGTAAATGTTGCCCCAGATTCAGGGCATACTTTTCCGAGGTCAGAATATCTTGCCCCAGATTCGGGGCATACTTCTGTCCGGGGTGCATAGACATGCCCCAGATTCAGGGCATACTTTTCCGAGGTCAGAATATCTTGCCCCAGATTCGGGGCATATTTCTGCATGGGGTGCATTGACGTGCCCCAGATTCAGGGCATATTTCTGCCCGGTGTGCATAGACGTGTCCGAGATTCAGGGCAAGTTTTCACCCCCTTGGGGATGGCTTCCCCTGAATCTCAGGCATAGGAAAAACTCCTGAATATGGCATTCACTGAATCTGATTCAAACAATTTGTCTTCTGTTTTTGAATAAATAATTATTGTTTTACGATAATTTAACATCGTTTTCCATTGTCGGTTCAAATATTCTGTTTATCTTTGCACCGAAATTATTTATCGTTTAACAATAAAACTTTGTGAATTATGAACAAGAAACTAAAAATTTACAGCACACTGTTTGTTGCAGTACTAATCATTTTGGTTGTAACCAATGTTTTCTATTTCCACGAGTCCATGTGGTATGCAACGCCTAATGACAAAATGGAATTTGTGGATTGTCCTCCCGAGTTTATGAGTCGTGAGACACTTCCAGACGGTCGTGTCATCACCACCAATCATGAGACATACGGCTATGAAGTCTATGTGGCGCCAAAAGACAAGTTCAAGCAGAAGTCGCTTATGTCAACGGCGAAAATGTCAGACAGTGATGGGACAGAGTTGCAGACCTACATGGTGGAGATGCAAAAAGTGAAACTGTCTGTTCCCGCCTCGCAAAAAAAGTTCTTTAATGTTCTTTTTGTCGTTTCCGTCATCACATCCGTCGTCGCACTCATTGTGATAGTCTGGATACTTAGTTTGGTGATTAAACTGATCCGCAACATTCGCAGGGGTAATATCTTTGTGACGCAAGTATCTAAATACCTCGAAATCACAGGTGTCCTGCTCAGCGCCCTTTACTTGTATCAAACGATTGTCTGTTACGCCATCACGCGTTATAATATGTATCACATTCAATTGGCCGACTATTATGTTGTGTTTAAGAATGACGCCAACAGTATGTTTATCCTCACTGGTCTGGCGCTGATGATCATCTCGCAGATTATCCTGATGGGTAAGGATTTGAAGGAAGAACAAGAACTAACCATCTAAACACCGGGAGCCTTATGAGTATCATCGTAAATGTAGATGTGATGATGGCGAAGCGCAAGATGTCTTCGCAGGAACTGGCCGAGCGGATCGGCATCACCCAGGCCAACCTCTCCATCTTGAAGACGGGCAAGGCAAAGGCCATCCGATTCTCCACCTTAGAGGCTATCTGTCAGGCTCTCGACTGTCAGCCGGGCGACATCCTGGAGTACAAGATTTGATCTCACGACTATTCAGTAACGTTTTTCTTGCAGATTTGCCAGATATTTATTACTTTTGCAACCGAAATCAGAATGTTCAACCCACTAAAAAGAATATAAGGTATGAAGACAAAGAGTTCTCTGATGATGGTGGCCCTCGCAATGGGCGTGTTTATGATGTGTGTAACTTTCATATCGTGCTCGACGGACGACAACCCAGTTTACAGCGACGTGCCTAGTGTCGGTGAATGCGTTGTGACAAAGGGGATGTTGATTATCAACAATGGAAATTATTACAATGGCATCGACGGAAGCCTCACGTACGTGAACTTCATTGGTGATTCGTACACCGTTCAGCAGGATGTGTACAAGAAGGCCAATGGCGAGAGCCTCGGCGGTACACCTAACGACGTGATGGCCTATGGCGAAAAGATCTACATTGCAGGTTCTGACGAGAATACCGTTTTCGTGCTGAATATCAGAACCTTCAAACTAATCGAGAAGATCAACACAGTGCAGGAGATGGGCTCTGCAGAGGGTGTTAATCCCCGTGCCCTCGAGGCCTATGGCGGCAAGGTGTATGTTTCTACCTATGGTGGCTATGTGGCCGTCATCGATACTGGTTCTGTATCTGTGCCCCCTCACTACGAGAGTTGTTATAAAGTGGGTTCTGCTCCTGAGGGCATGGCTATTGGCGGAACAACCGATGCCGACATGGCGCTCTATGTGGCTAACAGTGACTATGGCTATGGCAACGGTTCTATCTCGAAGATCAGCCTGGCTAACGGCTCGATTACGGAGATCAAGAACGACAAGATCCAAAATCCGCAGCAGTTGGCTGTGGTAGGCGACGTGATCTATGTGCTGGACTGGGGCTACTATGATGAGAACTGGATGCAGCAGGATGCTGGTGTCTATGTGATCAATGGTAGCATCGTCTCTAAGGTGGTGCCCGATGCCATTGGTATGGCTGTAGCAGGACAGTCGATCGTCACCTATAATTTTCCTTACGGCAGCACAAAGGCTACCTATAACGTCTATAACATTGTCTATGGCTCGTTGGATACCTTCACTCCCACTGGCGGTACACCCATCGAGTACCCCTGTGCCATCGCCGTCGATCCTAACACGGGGCAGGTGTGTATTGCCTCACGAAAGATGGATCCCGATACGGGGTATCCCAACTATTCGATGCCTGGTTATGTGAATGTCTATACCGGCAAAGGGCAGTTTGTGGACTCAGGTTCGTTCCCGACAGGTGTTGAGCCGCATGCCATCGCTTTCACTTACGGTGTAGCAAAACTTCAGTATTAGAATGAAATCAGGTGACTGAAAAAGTAAAGGCTGCACTCATTGCGAGTGCAGCCTTTAATATATTAATAAGGTGTAAGCCTTATTTCTTGGCGGGGGCAACGGCGGCCTCGTCCTCTTTGATGGTGCGACCCATGGTCAGGTAGGCCACAGGAGCAGCGATGAAGAGTGAACTGAGGGTACCGAAGATGACACCGAGGATCATGGCGAACGAGAACGAGCGGATGCTATCACCACCGAGGACGAAGATAGCCAACAGCACGATCAAGGTCGTCACAGAGGTGTTGATGGTACGGGCCAGCGTCTGGTTCAACGAATCGTTGAACAGCGTCTGACGGTCGCGCTTGCCATAGAGTCCGATGTTCTCACGGATACGGTCGAACACCACCACCTTATCGTTGATAGAGTAACCGATCACCGTCAGGATGGCACCGATGAACACCTGATCGATCTCCAATGACATGGGCACCCAACCCCAACAGAGTGAGTAGATACCAATCACGATCAGGGCATCCAGCGCCAGTGCAACGATAGCGCCTACAGAGAAGGCGAGGTTGCGGAAGCGGAGCAGAATATAGAGGAAGATAGCAATCAGGGCGATGATCACGCTGATGATAGCACCGTATGTGATATCCTTAGCCACTGATGGACCTACCTTTGCACTGCTGATGATGGAACCACCCTCACGCACATCCGGGTTCTTGAATGATTCCACACTCTCCTGACTGACCAGTCCGGCCTTCTTCAGGGCATTGAAGAGGATATCCTCAGCCTTGTCGTCAACCTCAGGATTGTTCGACTCGATATCCCAGTTGGTAGAGATACGAACGGTCTTACCGTCGGTACCGAGGGCAATGACAGAGGTGTTAGCCTCCTGCTGAGCCTTCTCACCCATGGTGTTGATGAAAGCACCGGCCATAGCCTGACGGACAGTCTCAACGGGTGTCTCCTTGTCGAGGGTCACCACGTAGTTACGACCACCGGTGAAGTCGATGCTCTGGCTCAGGCCGCGAACGGCAAATGAGATGATGCAGATGAGTGCAGCGATACCCCAGATGGTGAAGGTCTTCTTATACATACCCATGAAGTGATACTTGGCATTCTGCATCAGGTTCTTCGAGTAGGCAGTCACGAAGGTCAGGTTGGTCCACTTGTCCTTGCTTAGCATGTAGTCATAGACCAGACGGGTCATGAATACAGCGGTGAAGAAGGATACGCAGATACCGATGATCCAAGTGGTGGCGAAGCCCTTCACAGGACCTGTACCGAAGTAGAGCAGGATGATACCAGTGATCAATGAGGTGAGGTTCGAGTCAAAGATGGCGCTGAAGGCGTTAGAGTAACCCTTGTTGAGGGCTTCCTTCATGCTCAGACCCTTCTTCAGTTCTTCCTTGATACGCTCGTAGATCAGCACGTTGGCATCCACAGCCGTACCGAGGGTCAGCACGATACCGGCGATACCCGGCATGGTCAGGGCTGCCTGGAACGAGGTGAGGATACCCAATGTGAAGAACAGGTTGAACAGCAGGGCGATATCGGAGAGGATACCTGGGATGAAACCATACAGCATGATCATGTAGATCATCAACAGCACGAAGGCCACGATGAACGAGATGATACCCTGCTTGATGGACTGTGCACCGAGTGACGGACCGACCACCTCTTCCTGTACGATACGGGTAGGAGCCGGCATTTTACCGGAGTTCAGTGTGTTGGCGAGGTCCTTGGTGTCTTCGATGGTGAAGTTACCAGTGATCTGAGAGTTACCACCGTCGATCTGAGTCAGGATACGGGGAGCGGAATAGACGGCATCGTCGAGTACGATGGCAACGGCCTTGCCGATGTTCTGCTTCGTAATCTGGCTCCAACGACGGGCACCGTCGGAGTTCATCTGCATAGAGACACAGGGATGACCCATCTGGTCGAAGTCGTCCTTACCGTTGGTGATGACATCACCCTCCAGCGGAGCACGGCCATTGGGCTCGGTGATCTTCAGGGCATAGAGTTCGAAGATGTCGCCCTTGGTGTTCTGACCGCCGAAGTCCTCAGCCTTGGCACCCCAGCGGAGTTTTAACTCGGCAGGGAAGATGCGGGCAGCGAGGTCAGAGTAGATAATCTTGTTGATGGCTGCGGTATCGCGGGCATTGGCATAACCAACCACAGCAAGGGCATTACCCTGTGTGGGCTGGAAGTAGTAGAACAGAGGATTCTGCTTCTTAGCCAGTTCATTAGCCTTGGAGTCAATAGTCTTGGTGTCTTTCTTAGCCAGTTTGGCTGCAAGGTCACCAGCAGCAGCCTTAGCAGTGTCGGCAACAGCCTCTGCGGCAGCAGCAACGGCAGTTGTATCAGCGGCAGCCACCTCAGTGGTATCAGTCACCTCACCGCCCTGGGCGGCATAGCGCTGGTTCAACTGAGCCAGCAGCGGGGTGATCTCATTGCTGTTGTAGGTCTCCCAGAACTCAAGGTTGGCAGAACCCTGGAGGAGTTTACGTACACGCTCCGGCTCCTTGATACCAGGCATCTCGACCATGATACGGCCGCTCTGACCTTCAAGTTTCTGGATGTTCGGCTGAACAACACCGAACTTATCGATACGGTTACGAACCACATTGAACGAGTTGTCAACGGCGTTCTGCACCTCGTCGCGGATGGCGCGCTCTACCTCTGCATCGGTAGAGGAGGTGCTCACCTTGCCCTTCATCTGCTGGGTAGCAAAGATAGCGGCGAGGGGACGACCCTGACCTTCTTGTTTCCAATACTTCACGAACAGAGAGACAAAATCGTCCTGACTGGTCTCTTCTTCCTTCTTGGCCAGTTCCATTGCCTTCTTGTAGGCAGCATCGGTCTTATGGTCGGCGAGCACATCGACGACATCAGGCACAGACACCTCAAGAATAACGTTCATACCGCCTTTCAGGTCAAGACCCAGGCCAATCTCCATCTCACGGCACTGCTTCAACGAGTAAATGCCCATATAGACTTTCTCGTTGTTGATTGAATCAAGGTACTCCGCACCGGCCTCCTCACCCATAGCGGCAGCCTTACTTTCGTAGTGGCGTGTCACGAATGAGAAGGAAAGGTAGAAGCAGCACACAAGAAACAGAAGCACTGCGATAATTTTTACAATTCCTTTGTTTTGCATTTTGTTTTTTGATGTTATTTATTTATTATTAATTCTGTTCGCGCATATTTTAGCGTGCAAATATAGACATTTTTCTGCACGTGGGAAAATTTCTTGGCGAAAAACACACTTTTTTTAATGTTTTTCCTTCATTTTCAGCCAACAAAGGATCGGATAATGGTCACTTGCGTCCATTTCGTTGTCAATTTGACAATTATAGGGTTCGAAGTGTTCGGAACATAAAATGTGATCGATCCTGACAAAAAATCCTTTCTGATTATATGACAAACCGATGCCTCTTCCAGTCTCCACAAAACAGTCGGTAAGGCCTTGGGCGACGGTCCGACGAGAGTAGGAAATGGGGTTGTCGTTGAAATCGCCGCACACGATGATGGGGTACTGGCGGTGATTCTTGATATACTGATGTACAGCATCGGCCTCAGGGGCACGCTTGGCAGCAGACATGGCGAGTTTGTCAAGCAACAGCATCGACTCCTCCTTGACGGTGTCTCGCTCCATCTTACCACGAAGCATGCGTTTATAGTTAGCGCGGTCTTCCTTGGAGAGGTGAGTTCCCTCAAGGTGGTTGTTGATGACGAGTAGTGTGTCGCCATTGTCGAGTTTCAAATAGTAGGCCACAGAACCATTGGCGGCCGACTTATACCAGATTCGCTCTCTTTTGAGAATGGGGAAACGGGTGTGGATACCTACACCGTTCATGCCTTCAATATTATTACGGAAGATGGTCGTATCGTTGTAGGGGTATATCTTCGCGTAGCGTTGCATGACAAACCGGCGCCACGTATCAGCATCTTCCTGTATACAGACAATATCAGCATTCTGTCGTTTCAAATAATTATAGACGGTATCGAATCCTTGTTCATATTTGTAGTTGCCGCCATACTGACAGACATTGTATGACAGGATCTTGATGGTTCCGTCGGGCAGGTCCTGTCGCATGTTGACTGGCATATAGATGCTGATGGGGATATAGGCCAGTGCATAACCGAGGATGGGAATCCATGCCTTGCGCCACTTGAAGGTGAGCCAGAAGAAGAGGAAGAGCAGGTTGACAACGAGGAAGATGGGGAAGGCCATGCCGAAGCAGGAAAGCAAAGGATGGTTAGCAGGGTTGATTCTGTCGGAGAAGCCTGAGCACAACATCAAAATGACGGTGGCGATATTGGCCCCCGCCACCAGATTGATCGTAAAAGTCTTCAATTGCTTGATCATTGTTTGCTGGCTTCGAAGAGTTTCTGCTTTTCCTCCTTCGACAGACTGTCGTAGCCGCTCTTGCGGATCTTGTCGAGGATAGCATCTATCTCTTCCTGGTTTTGCCGTTTACGGGCATTGTATTCCATGTCCGCCTCCTTCGAACCACCTTGTTCTGCATGCATATGGGGATTATGGCGGTGCTGCTGACCACCTTGCTGGCGCTGGTCGAAACTACGCTTGAGATTCTCAAAGAACTGTTGTCCGCGACTGCGGTCAAAACTGTCCGGATGCTTGTTCCAGTAACGAATCATCAGGAAACCGAACAACATACCTCCGAGGTGGGCGGTATGAGCCACACCGTCGCCTGAACTGCCGATGGCAGAGATGAACTCAATGGCCACATAGCCCAAGACGAACCATTTCGCCTTGATGGGGAAGGGGAATGGGATGATAAAGAGTCGTTCGTTGGGGAAACTCATACCAAAGGCGAGGATAACGGCATATACTGCACCCGATGCACCGATGGTGGTCCACGTGTTTAATTGTTGTCCAAGTTGATGCCCGACGGTAATCAACTCTCCGAATCCGACGCCTGGAGCCTGTTCGGCAATGGTCCTATAGAAGTTGCCGAACTGTGCCAATTCCTGACATAATCCGGCTCCAATACCGCACGTAATGTAATAAAAAAGGAATTTCTTCGGACCCCATACATTTTCGATCACACAACCGAACATCCATAGACCAAACATGTTACTCAAGATGTGCATGAAGTTGGCATGAAGAAACAGGTAGGTGACCAGTTGGTAAAAATGGAAGTCGTCGGCCATGAAAAAGTGAAGACCTCCTATGTTTGCCAGATCGATACCCTGCATTTGAAGTACCAACGTTGCAAGGAATGCAATGCCGTTGATAATCAACAGATTTTTTGTGATAGTTGGTATGCGAAACATCTATTTATTTGCAATTTGATTTTTTCTGTTTGTAATCCTTCTTATTTCTAATTTGTGCGCAAAATTACGAAAAATATCTCTTTTTGGGGCTAAAAATGGGGGTGAAACAACTTTTTTTCAGCAAAAAAGACAATTTTTCCGCTTTTTTGTTGTTTTTTTCAATACTTTCCTTTATATTTGCGAAGGAATTCGAAGATTATCCATTTTTATACATTAATATTTCTTTAAATTAACAACATTATGAACAAAACAGAATTGGTAGAGAAGATTGCAGCAGGTGCTGGTCTCTCAAAGGTAGACGCAAAGAAGGCTCTCGACGCAACAGTTGCAGCCATTAAGGGTGCCCTCAAGGCTGGTGACAAAGTACAGCTCGTAGGTTTTGGTACATTCAGTGTTAACAAGCGCCCGGCTCGCGAGGGTATCAACCCCGCTACCAAGCAGAAGATTAAGATTGCTGCCAAGAAGGTCGCTAAGTTCAAGGCTGGTGCTGAACTCGCCGCTGCTCTCTAATCGTTAGATTGTAAATAAAAATTTAGGGGTTCCAGATGGAACCCCTTTTTGTTGCGTTATGGTTGGACGACTCGGATTCGAACCGGGAATGACAGAACCAAAACCTGTAGTGTTACCATTACACCATCGTCCAGTTTGCGGGTGCAAAATTAGTAAAAATCTGGCATATAGCCAAATTTTTACCAATTATTCTTATTTAACCACGATCAAGTAGTAGTTCTTCTTGCCTTTCTGGGCCAAAAGATACTTACCATCAATGAGGTCTTCTGCTGTGACGGGACGATTCTGGTCAGTGAGTTTCTCTTTGTTCAGAGAGACGCCGCCACCCTGTACCATCTTACGCATCTCACCCTTGGAAGGGAAGACGGGTGCAACAGTTGTCAGCAGTTCTATGGCGGGCTGACCCAACTGGTCTTTGCCGATCTCGAATTGGGGGACTCCGTCGAAAACATCGAGGAAGGTTTGCTCGTCGAGTTTTTCCAGTCCTTCCTTCGTTGATTTGCCGAAGAGGAGGTTGGAGGCCTCGATAGCCGCATCAAGGGCTTCCTGGGAGTGAACCATCACCGTTACTTCTTCTGCCAGTCTCTTCTGGAGGATGCGGCGGCCAGGATCCTGCTTGTGTTCCTCAGTGAGGGCATCAATGGTATCCTTGTCGAGTGAGGTGAAGATCTTGATATAGCGCTCTGCATCCTCGTCGCTGACATTCAGCCAGAACTGGTAGAACTTATACGGTGTGGTGCGCTGCGGGTCGAGCCAGATATTACCTGATTCCGTCTTACCGAACTTCTTACCGTCGCTCTTGGTAATCAGCGGACAGGTCAGGGCGAAGGTCTCCACTTCATTGCCGAGGGTACGGCGAATCAACTCAGTACCTGTGGTCATATTGCCCCATTGATCGTTGCCGCCCAACTGAAGTTTTACACCATAGTGCTGATAGAGGTACAGGAAGTCGTAGCCCTGCAACAACTGATAGGTAAACTCGGTAAACGACAGACCGTCGCGAGCCGTACCATTCAGACGCTGCTGCACACTCTCCTTGGCCATCATATAATTGACGGTGATATGCTTACCTACCTCACGGGCGAAATCCAGGAAGGTGAAGTCTTTCATCCAGTCGTAGTTGTTCACCATAATGGCAGCATTGGGATCCTTCGACTCGAAGTCGAGGAACTTGGCCACCTGTTTCTTGATGCACTCCTGGTTGTGGCGCAGGGTTTCGTCGTTGAGCAGATTGCGTTCCTGTGATTTACCGGAGGGGTCGCCAATCATACCTGTGGCTCCGCCTACGAGGATGATAGGCCTGTGGCCGCAACGCTGCAGGTGACGGAGCATCATGATACCACACAGATGACCGATATGCAGGGAGTCTGCCGTGGGGTCTGTACCCAGATAGGCTGTTACCATTTCTTTCTGGAGCAGTTCCTCAGTACCTGGCATCATCTGTGCCAGCATGCCGCGCCATTTCAGTTCTTCTACAAAATTCTTCATATATCTTATTTTTTTATTTTTTTCTTGGCTTTCTAGGGTACAGGGTCGTAGCCACTTCCGCCCCAGGGGTTACATCTTAATATCCGCCAGATGGCCAGATAGAGTCCTTTGATGGGACCGTGCTTTTTCAGTGCCTGTTTGGCATACTCGCTGCACGTCGGCGTAAAACGGCACGACGGTGGCGTGAAACGGGAGATACAGGTCTGGTAGAAAACGATGGGCAGACAGAGTAGAAAAACGATGGCCTTCGAGAGGTAGTGGCCTAAAGCCTTGATGATGTTCATACGTTTTCCGCTACTTTCCCCAGAAGTCTTTTGACGCATCTTCCCACCTGTTGGCTGTCATAGAGTTCATCGGCTTGCCAAATGAAGGCAATAGCCAAAGACTTGTCCTCCGCGATTTTTTCTGTCAAAATAGATTTGTGATGGCGGTAGGCCTCACGAATCTGACGCTTCACCCTGTTGCGCTTCACGGCACGTTTGAAATGCCGTTTGGATACGCTGATCAGGATCTGTACGGGCTCTTCGTTTTCTTCTCGCGCTTTTTCCATAAATACAATCCGCAACGGGAAGGCAGATGTGCTGCGACTGCTGCCTTTACTGAAGAGCAGTTCAATCAGTTTCCGGCTGACGATACGCTCTCTCTTGCTGAGTATAGGAGACGCGAGCCCCGTCATTATATATAATAAGGTGTATTAACCTTGCTTTTCCAACAGATAATGCTGCAGGGCACTGGTCATGGAAGGATACTTCTCTGAGGGAGCCTCAATGTCCAGACGCAGACCTGCCTCCTTGGCTGCTTTAGCCGTTGTAGGACCAAAGGTGGCAATGGCAATCTTGTCCTGCTTGAAGTCAGGGAAGTTCTTGGTCAGCGATTCGATTCCTGACGGACTGAAGAAGATCAGCATGTCGTAGTCGAAGTTCTCGACCTCCTCGGGTGTGAAATCGTTGCTGACGGTCTTGTACATCACACATTCCATGTGATTCAGTTTCTTGGAGTCGAGCAGATTGGCCAAACTGTCATTATGTACGTCGCTCATAGGGACAAGATACTTCTCCGTCTTGTGCTTGACCATAGTGGGAACCAGGTCATCTATCTTACCCGTTTCGCCGAAGAACACCTTGCGCTTGCGATACTGCACATACTTCTGGATATAGAGTGCAATCGTCTCTGTCACACAAAAGTATTTCATGTCCTCAGGGATGACTACGCGAAGTTCCTTGGCCATCGTGAAGAAATGGTCAATGGCGTGGCGTGAGGTGAACACGATGGCCGTGTAGTCGAGAATGTTTACCTTCTGCGCACGGAAATCCTTGGCAGAGATACCCTCAACCTTGATGAACGGGCGGAATACCAGTTCTACGCCAAATCTGTTCGCAATATCGAAGTACGGTGACTTCTCACTTGTTGGCTTAGGTTGTGAAACCAGAATCTTCTTGATCATTTATGTCTTAAAAATTTATTTTCAATGCATTCACGATTACCGCAAGTCCACCCCATAGAGCAAACAACGGAATGATTTCAAGGGCGCAAAAGTACAAAATAATTTGCAAATAAAGACCATTTTGCCTAAAAAAGATAACAAAACACTTGTAAAAGGTCAATATTTTAACTAAAATGACTACAGATATCGTGTAATAGGCGACACTTTGTGCTGAGATATCGAAGAAAGTAAGTAGGGCAACAATGGGGTATAATAGCACCCCTTCGAGGGAATAAAGAAACAGAAGTGTCAGGAAATATTGTTTATTCCTTTTGTGGTCAAAGAAAACGAGGTTCACATAAGCATAGAGCAGATATTTCAGGAGGTAGTAACTGATAAAGACGCCTGTCAGGATGGCAACGAGCAGGTATTCATCGGATAGTAAAAAGGTATCGGCTACATATTCCCGTGTGTAGAAGAAATAGAGCAGGGCCAGCAATAGACAGGTCTGCAACAGAAAGAAGAATTGCGACTTGATTTCCGTGGAGGTTTCTGTCATTGTGTGGTCTGATTTGGGGATATAGAAAAAGTTCTTGCTCTGTCGTAACAGAAAACCCTTGCTGAAGGAGAAGGCGATGAGCGTCATGACAAAGCATACCAAGAGCATGCTGGTAATGATATTGTCATTCTTGGTGGTATAAGGAATCGGATCGCCTGCCACGCCGAACCGTCCACCATCTAACTCAGGGTGGAAGAGGGCATTTTCAGAGAAGAAATTCTCCCTATAGTATTGGGGGAGGTTGACATCCTTCAGACTCTTGCCGATGTCGTGTCCAGGCAAGTGAAGTGTGTCAGGTCTGGAACTGTAGTGTATCTCTCCAGGCTGGAACCAGGCTTGGATGGCAGAATCCTGTTGTGCAGGTGTAGCATCCTTAGGCAATAACCGCAGCACCTGATAAGGCGTCTGCGGCTTTGCGGGTTTCTGTTCTATCGTATCGACCGTGGCCGATGATACGATAGGTTCTACGTGGATGCTGTCTTGTCTGAACATAGAATGTTACAGTCCGAACTCCTTGCGGATATCGTCCACGCGGTCGAGTTTCTCCCAGGTGAACAATTCCACATCGATAGTCTTTGTCTCGTGATAGTGACTGGTGAATGTCTTCTTGATGATTTCCGATTGACGTCCCATGTGTCCGTAGGCTGCCGTCTCACTGTAGATGGGCTGACGCAGTTTCAGGGTACGTTCGATGGCCTTCGGACGCAGGTCGAAGAGTTTTTCGATATGCTTGGCAATCTCGCCATCGCTCATTTGTACCTTGCTACGGCCATAGGTGTTCACGTAGATATTCATGGGACGAGCCACACCGATGGCGTAACTGATCTGCACGAGTATCTCATCACTGATACCTGCGGCCACCATGTTCTTGGCGATGTGACGTGCAGCGTAGGCTGCACTGCGGTCAACCTTTGAGGAGTCCTTGCCGGAGAAGGCGCCGCCACCATGGGCACCCTTGCCACCGTAGGTGTCGACGATGATCTTACGTCCCGTCAGACCCGTATCACCGTGAGGACCTCCGATGACAAACTTACCCGTTGGATTCACGTAGTATTTGATGTCTGGTCCGAAGAGGTTGAGCACCTTTTGTGAGTGGATCTGCTCTTTGACTCTTGGAATGAGGATATTAATGACATCATCCTTGATCTTGGTAAGCATCTTCTCATCCTCGTCGAATTCATCGTGTTGGGTAGAAACGACAATGGTGTCGATACGCTCGGGGATGCCCTCGTCGCTATACTGCACCGTTACCTGACTTTTGGCGTCCGGACGGAGATAGGTCATCATCTTTCCCTCCTTGCGGATGTCGGCCAGCGTACGCATGATGAGGTGGGCCAGATCAAGCGTGACGGGCATATAGTTCTCCGTCTCATTGGTGGCATAACCGAACATCATACCTTGGTCACCGGCACCTTGTTCTTCTTCGTTGCCGTTATCTACGCCTCGGTTGATGTCGGCACTCTGCTCGTGGATGGCACTCAGTATACCGCATGAGTTTCCATCGAACTGGTATTCAGCCTTCGTATAGCCGATGCGTTTGATGGTGTTACGGGCGATGGTCTGCAGGTCGATATACACCTCGCTGCGTACCTCACCCATGATGACTACTTGTCCTGTGGTGACAAATGACTCGATGGCACAGCGTGCCGTCGGGTCGTAAGCCAGAAACTGGTCTAATATAGCGTCAGAAATCTGATCCGCCACCTTATCGGGATGGCCTTCAGACACTGACTCTGATGAAAACAAATAACTCATGTTATTTACAATTTGACAATCTACAATTTACATTTTATTCTGCCGGAAGCATGATGACCTCAGCATGGTTTCCAGCCTTTAGGATCTCTGCGGCATAGGCGGCGATGGTCTCAGGTGTCTGAGCATTCACCACCTTCTCATAGTCGGTGTGGAAGTCGAGCCCCCACTGGCGCCAGGTGTTGATTTGTCCGAGCCAGTAGCCATTCTGCTTCAACTCGTCAGCGTGGTTCTTCAGCATATATTCCTTCACCTTTTGCAGTTTGTCAGGGTCACAGGTCTTGGCAATGGCTGCAACCTCGTCACGCATAATCATCAGGGCGGTGTCTGCCTTCTCGGGTTTCATTGGACAGTAAGCCAGGATCTGCGAGGTCGTCTCAAAGTCATCACGACTGGTGCCGGCCTGTGAAGCAACGGTATAGGCAGCACTGGCCTCTTCGCGAATCTTCTTCAGGTATTCCATGCTCAGGATCTGTCCTACGATGGAACCCTTGACGACGTTCTCCAAGGTGTAGGGCATATCCTTCGAGTACCAGTGTATAACGGCGATGGCCTTTGGTGTCTCTGCCTTGTGCTTGAAGTTGTTAATCACCTCTCCAGTATAGTCGGTGCTGACGTTGCCGCTCTTCACCACTTCCTTCTGTGAGGGCAGCGAAGCGAGATACTGCTCGATGAGCGGACGGATGGTGGCTTCGTCGTAGTTGCCGATAATGGTGAAGGTGAAAGCAGCGGCATTGGCGGTCTGCTCCTTGGCCATCTGGAGAATACGGTCGTAGTCTACCTTTGCGAGGTCTTCAGCCTTCATAGGCAGGTTACGCGGGTTGTGGTTCATGAGTGTTGCGGAAAGTGAGTCGCTGAATACATTCTCAGGCTGCAGCAGACGGTTCTTCAGGCTCACTTCTGCTGTTTGCATCAGGTTATCGTACGATTTCTGGTCCTTCGCGATGTTCGTGAAATAGAGGTATACGAGTTGCAGCATTGTCTCCACATCCTTTGGTGTGGAGCTACCGCTGATATTCTGACGGTTGGCGCCCATCGAGAGCGAGGCACTGGCAATCTTGCCTGCGAGAGCCTTCTCCAACTCGGTGTGTGAGAAATTGCCGAGACCGCTGGCCTCAATCACATCGTCGAACACCTTGATATTCGTGAAGTCCTTCTCGCCATAGAGGGCAGAGCCTCCGAAGCCTTCGCCTCTCAGCAGCACCTGGTCCTTTTTCAGGTCGGTCTGCTTCAGCACGACGGTGGCACCGTTCGACAATTTCAATTCGGTATAGCCAAAGAGGTCGTTCTTCGTCTCTTTTGTGATAGAGCCCTTCTGGGGGAGGGTGGTCATCAACGGCTCATCCTTCACATTATCGATGTAGGCTTTAATCTGAGCAGCGCGGGCAGCAGCGATGGCTTTCTTCAGTCCGTCCTCCGTGGGATAGACGGCTCCTTCCTTCTCGTTGTTGAAACTCAGTACCACGAGGTTCTTGTCTTCGTTGCTGACGAGTTCCTTGATCAGGGCGTTAATGCTCTCGATAGGTATCGCCGGTACTAACTGTTTCATCGTCGTATAGGTGTAGTCGATGCTGGGGATCGGGTTGTTGTTCAGGAAGTTCTGAACGCACTGGTTCACAAACTGGCTGTTATACCGCTTGTCCTTGTTGGAATACTGTTTCTCAAGACCACTGAGGTAGTTGGCCTTGTAGCGGTTGTATTCTGTAGCAGTAAAACCGAACTCTGCAGCGCGACGAGCCTCTGTCAAGGCTGTCTGTACGGCAGCTTCTGTCTGACCTTCCTTTGGCAGTACATCCAACTCAAAGGCATCAACGGTCTTCGACAGAAGGTAGTTGCCGTCACCCACGGATGCCTGAAGGAAAGGACTCTCGGGTTTCTCGGCAAATTCTCTCAGTCGGTCGTTGAGCATGGAGAGGGCAGCGCCTTTCATATAGTTGGTGAGAATGTAGGCCAACGTACCCTTCAATGAGTCGGGGAAAGCCTCGTGCTTCATCATCACGTAGGCTACATTGATCTGTTGTTCCTTATCCTTGTCGATGACATAGATGGGTTCGTCATTATCGGGCACAGGCTCAGTGGTCACTAAGGCACGGCTCTCTGGCAAAACGATGGGTGAGAAGAGGTCCTTGATTTTCTCTTCCACCTTGTCCACGTCAATGTCGCCCACCACGATGATACCCTGATTGTCGGGACGGTACCACTTCTCGTAGTAAGCCTGTAAGAAGGGGCGCTCGAAATTATCAATGATTTCCATCAGACCGATGGGCATACGGTGACCGTACTTCGAACCCGGATAGAGTTTCGGCAGATCACGCTCCAGCATACGCTGCGAGGCACTGGTACGCAGGCGCCATTCCTCGTGGATGACTCCACGTTCCTTCTCAATCTCCTCCTGTTCCAACAGCAGACCGTCGGCCCAGTCGTAGAGAATCAGCAGACAGGAGTCGATGATGCTCTCACGCGTCGTAGGTACATTACTGATATTATAGACCGTCTGGTCGATGGAGGTATAGGCGTTCAGGTCAGTACCGAACTTCACACCTACGCTCTCACACCAGCGCAACAGTTCGTTGCCTTTGAAGTGTTTCGAACCGTTGAAGGCCATGTGCTCCAGGAAGTGGGCAAGTCCACGTTGGTCGTCGTTCTCCTGGATAGAACCCACACGTTGGGCAATATAGAACTCGGCACGGTTCTCCGGCCAGTTGTTATAACGGATGTAGTATGTCAGTCCGTTGTCCAACTTACCCATGCGTACATCTGGGTCAAGAGGAACTGATGGCAGTTGCGATAGGTCTTGTGCCATCATCGTCACTGCGCTGACCATCAGCAACAGGATGGCGAAAAATCTCAGATACTTCTTCATTTTATTGGTTGTTATTAATTTGGGTGCAAAGGTACAAATAAAAAGTGAATAGTGAATAGTGAAAACTGAAAAATTTACCTTTTCATATTTCTTGGATGGTGTTCCAGTATTTCGCGACGGAGTGTCGAGGTGTCGATGTGTGTGTAGATTTCCGTGGTACCGATGCTCTCATGTCCCAAAAGGGCTTGGATCACTCGTAGGTCGGCACCGCCTTCCAACAGGGCGGTGGCAAAGGAATGTCGGAGGGTGTGGGGCGAGATGGTCTTTTGGATACCTGCGACCTCGGCTTGTCGCTTGATCATGATGAGAATCATCACACGGGTCAGATGACTGCCGTAGCGGTTCAGAAAAACATAGTCCTCTTCACCTGGTTTGATCTTCATGTGCTGACGGTCATCAAACCAGAACCCTAACTCCTTGATGGCCTTCTGTGAGATAGGCACGAGTCGTTCCTTCGAGCCCTTGCCGAAGACACGGATAAACTCTTCGTCCAAATAGAGATTGGAGAGTCTCAGGTTTACCAGTTCACTGACGCGCAATCCGCAGGAGAACAATACCTCGATGATAGCCCGGTTGCGGTGACCTTCCCATTTCGAGAGGTCGATGCTGGCTTCCAACTGGTCTATCTCCTCCGGTGACAGCACCTCAGGCAGATGCTCACCAATCTGGGGCGACTCCAACAGCTCTGTCGGGTCGTCCTCACGGTAGCCGTCGAGTTGGAGGAAACGGAAGAAACTCCTTACGCCGCTCAGGATACGACACTGCGAACGGGCCCCGATGCCGATGTCGTGCAGTCCTGCCGAGAAATGCTCCAGGTCTTCGAGCGTCACATCGTGTATGTCTTTGTCCTCATGCTTCAGGTAGTCGAGCAGTTTCTGAAGGTCGCGCTGGTAGGCATCGAGCGTATTACCCGACATGTTGCGCTGCAACTTCAAGTAGCGTACATAACCTTTGATGATATCCTTACCTTCCATCTTTCTTCAGGCTAACAACCGCTTGGCGAAATAACGGACAGGATACCAGACGGCGAGGAAGCCAACCACTAACACGGTGATGAAGATGAGGATCACATCCTCCGGGTGGACACTGACGGGATAGGCATTCACCACGAAGGAGTCGCTCGATGAACCGAGTTTTACCCATCCGTAGGTCTGCTGTCCCCAACAGAGAATCAGTCCGAGGATGATGCCGATGATGGCACCGATGGCAGAGATCAGACGACCTTCAAACAGGAAGATGCGCACGATCTGTTTATCGGAGGCACCCAAGTTGCGCAGCGTCACCACGTCGTCCTTCTTGTCGATAATCAACATGGAAAGCGAACCGATGATGTTGAAACAGGCAATCATCAGGATAAAGGTCAGGAAGATATAGGCCATCAATTTCTCGATCTTCATGATTTTAAAGGTGTCGTCCTGTTGCTCAAAACGATCCTTCACATAGAATTTATCACCTGCAATCTTCTTGATTTCTGACTTCACCCGTTCAAAGTTGCTGCCGGCCTTCAGTCGCAGTTCCAACGACGACACCATCCCCTGTTGCTCGAAGATGCGACGCGTGAAGTTGATGCTTGTTAGGATATGACTCTTGTCATATTTTCCCTGCATTACCTGAAAGAGTACGCCCGGTGAGTAGAGTTCATCCTCCACAAGTCCGTCCATCGGGTTTGCCATATTCAACTGTCCCTCCCTTCGTGGTGCATAGACCTTCAGTGGCTCATCGTACATATAGCCCGTGCCGAGTTGTTCAGCCAGTCGGATACCAGGAATGCCATAGAACATATCTGCGGCGTGGAGTGCATAGTCGCCATCGCCAAGCAGGATCTCCCTGATATGCGTCAGTTGGTCGAAATTATCCTCTACACCTTTGATGGTCACCATCGCCTGTCGTCCCCGGTAGATAACGAGTGCCTGATCCTCCACACACTCCGTCGCCACCTCCACCTGAGACAGTTGCTTGATCTGCGTGAGTATCGGGTCATCGGCAGCCACCGTCTTTCCCATGACGGGAGTCACCTTCAGTTGTGGGTCGAAGGCGGTGAAGAAGGAGGCTACCATATCGTGGAAACCGTTGAAGACACTCAAGGTAACGACGAGGGCCATCGTAGCCACTGCCACCCCTACCACCGAGATGCCACTGATGACATTGATGGCGTGCGTTGACTTCTTCGAGAAAAGGTACCTTCGTGCTATAAAGAACGGGAAGTTCATTTCTTAAGTAGTTCGTCGATACGTTCGATATAGTCCAGACTGTCGTCGATAAAGAAACGCAGTTCTGGGATGATGCGCAGTTGGTTTCTTACACGTGTGCCCAACTCATACCTGATCTGTTTGTTGCTGGCATTGATGTTCTGCAGAATCTCCTCGCCCTTCTCACTGGGGAAGATGGAGAGGTAGGCCGTGCAGATACTCAGGTCGGGGGATATCTTGGCACGCGTCACAGAGACCATCGTACCGTGGGTGGCACGTGTCTGCTGTTGGAATATCAGCGAGAGTTCCTTTTGGAGCAGTCTCGCAATCTTGTTTTGTCTTGTCTCTTGCATAATCTATTTCTTTCTTATTAATGTCAGCCCGTCGCGGAGGGGGATTATGACCTGTTCCACACGGGTGTCTTGGGCGATGTAGTTGTTGAATTCCGTGATGCCCTGTGTCTGTTGGTCCTTGTCGTAGGCCTGATCCACCACGTGACCGTCCCAGAGGGTATTGTCGGCGAGGATGAAACCGCCCGGCCTGAGGATGGAGAGCACCATCTCGTAGCACTCGCGATAGGTACGTTTGTCGCCGTCGATGAAAGCCATATCGAACGTGATGCCGAGTTTGGGGGCTTCCGTCAGCGCATCACCGATGATAAACTCAATCTTGTCTGCCACTGCCGAGCCTTCTATCCACGGACGGGTGAAGTCCTCCATCTCGTCGTTGATCTCGAAGGTGTAGAGTCGTCCGCCCTCTGATAATCCTTCTGCCATCGAGATGGCACTGTAACCGCTGAACGTTCCTACTTCAAGAATCGTCTGTGGACGGATCATCTGCACCAACATCTTCAAGAGTCTTCCCTGCAAGTGTCCGCTGGCCATCCGTCCGTGGATGGTGCGGATGTTCGTAGCCCGCCAGAGCCGATAAAGATACTCCGGTTCCGGCTCCGTATGCGCCAGAATATACTCGTCGAGCGTCATCCCTTCAGCGCCTCGACAGCGAGACGATACGAGTCGAGTCCGAATCCGCAGATCACACCCTTGCAGGCAGCGGAGATCATCGACTTGTGTCGGAACTCCTCACGCTGGTGGACATTCGAGATATGCACCTCGATGACGGGACATTTCAAACTCCGGATGCAGTCGTGCAGGGCGACGGAGGTATGCGTATAGGCACCGGCATTCAGCACGATACCGTCGTAACCACCAAAGAAACCCACTTCCTGCATCTTGTTGATGAGTTCACCCTCTACGTTACTCTGATAGTAGTCTATCTGCACCTCAGGATAGCGTTTTCGCAGTGCCGTCAGACAGTTCTCTATCGACTCTGAGCCATAGATACCCGGTTCCCGCTGCCCCAGCAGGTTCAGGTTCGGTCCGTTGATAATCTGAATCTTCATTTACACCTTATTATATATAATACGGCTGCAAAGGTACACTAAAAAGCCGAAAGTACCAAGACTTTCGGCCTTTTTTCTATATGATGCTTGGCGAAGGTTATATAGTTTTTATGTCTTTTTGTTTGGTAATTCGAGAAAAATGCTTAACTTTGCAGGGTGAATAAAATATAGATTGAATGATGAAGAAGTATTTGACATTGTTGACATTTGTGGTGCTGGGCCTGACGTCTTGGGCACAGCAGTCGAACGTGCTCGACCAACTCAAGTCTGACCCTAAGAAGGCTTACGGTACTGATTATCCCTATGCCTTCAATCCGACTCAGTTGACGAAGGCACCACGTGGTTACAAACCGTTTTATATCAGCCACTACGGGCGGCACGGTTCGCGCTATTACTGGAATGCATTTCTTTATCGTGAAATGGACAGTTTGCTGACCAATGCCCATCGCAAGCATCAACTCACGGCCGAAGGCGAACAGTTCTATACGAAGTTCGAGGCCGCCAAGGAGGAACTGTCCACAGGTGTCAGCGAATTGACAGATTTGGGCTGGCAACAGCATCAGCGCATTGCGCGTACGATGTACCAGAACTTCCCGCAGGTATTTAAGAATGGCGGAAATGTGCTGGCTATTGCCTCGCTGTCGGGCCGCTGTGTGCTCAGCATGTCGGCCTTCTGTCAGGAACTGGTACAGTGCAATCCAAAGATAGAGATCCGTGAGCAGTCATCGCGTTTCACCCTCGACGGTGTAGTACCTGATGACCGCCAGAATCCCGCCCGTCGCGATTTCCCAAGCAACAAACCACGCTACGAGAAGAACCGCGACCAGTTCAAATACACAGATAACTTGTACGAAACAATCGTCAAGCGTGCCTTCACCAGTACCGAGGGACTGCCTGGCAGCGTGCACCATATTGGCGAGAACTTCATTAACCTCTATACTTCGCTGCCCAACATCGGCCATGAGGGTATGATGGGCAACCTCGTCACCGACAAGGATATAGCCGACCGATGGGAAAGTACCAACCTAGGCTCCTACTCATGGCTGTTTCCCCTCCAATATAGGATGATTCCCATCTTGCAGGATATCATCAAGAAAGCCGATGCTGTACTCGACGGTAGTAGCGACCACATTGCCGACCTGCGCTTCGGACACGACGACCGTTTAGGGCCGCTCCACATTCTCATGGGTATCAACGGGGCCGACAGCGACCCTGAGGACCCGTATGAGGTGAAGAACATCTACCAAAACTGGCAGACTTGTAAGGCATCGAATATCCAACTGGTATTCTATCGTGGGAAAAAGGCGACGGACGAGATCCTTATCAAGTGCCTGCTGAATGGCACTGAGGCCAGTCTGCCTTTGCCCTCAGATACTTATCCTTATTATAAATGGTCTGACTTCCGACAGTTCTATACGGATCGTTGCAAGGCTCATACCCCTTCGGAATAATTACCCTAAGGTGATGGTCTCCACGTCGATGGGACTGTGGAGGAAGAGTTGGGCCTGTTCGCGGAACTTGTCGGGGTTCTCGGTGGTGAGATAGTGGACGGAGGCGTTCTGGCTACATTTCTGCGCCATCTGTGGGTGGCGTTCCAAGTAAGATTTAAGGCTGTCGGCGACGTAGTCGCCCTGAGAGACGACGCGCACGCCCTGAGGGAGGTACTTCTGTATTTTCGCCATGAGCAGGGGATAGTGGGTACAGCCGAGGATGAGCGTGTCGATCTGTGGATCGAGGCGCATGATCTGCTCAATGTTCTTCTTGACGAAGTAATCGGCGCCGGGTGAGTCGGCCTCGTTATACTCCACAAGCGGAACCCAGAAGGGACAGGCCACGCCCGAGACCTTGATGTCTGGGTGGAATTTCTGGATTTCGAGGTTGTAACTCTCACTCTTGATGGTGCCTTCGGTGGCCAGTACACCAACATGGCGAGACGTGGTGAGGTCGCCGATGATCTCCGTCGTAGGACGGATGATGCCCAACACACGCCGGTTGGGGTCGATCTTGGGCAGGTCGTTCTGTTGGATGGTGCGCAAGGCCTTGGCTGAGGCTGTGTTACAGCCGAGGATAACGAGGTGGCAGCCCATCTCGAAGAGTCTGACGACGGCCTGGCGCGTAAATTCATAGACCACGTCGAAAGAACGTGGTCCGTAGGGGGCGCGTGCATTATCGCCCAGATAGAGATAATCGTATTGGGGTAACAGTTGGCGGATGCTGTGCAAGATGGTCAGGCCTCCATAGCCACTGTCGAAGATGCCGATAGGTCCTGGGTTACTTGAGAGCATCCTGCACAAGCATGTTGATGTCTTCACCCATCGTCGTGTCAATAAACGGACAGGCGTTGGAGTCGGTATTGATGACGAAGGCCAGTCCACGTTCTTTGGCAATCTTGGCGATGACTCCCGAGAGTTGTTCCTTCAGGGGTGTTGTCATTTCCTCCTCGGCTGAAGTCAGTTGCTTTCGACTCTCCTCCTTGAAAGCGATGTTCTTCTCCATCAACTCCTGAAGTTCCACCTGACGCTTCTGAAGGATCGTCTTGGGAAACTCGCGCTGGCCTTCGAGGAACTCCTCGTACTTGCGGTTGAACTCATCCTCCACCCGTTTGGTCTCAGCCTGATATTGTGCCTCGAGGTCTGCCATCTTCTTCTGCATGACAGCATATTGGGACATCGACTTCAGGGCCTGCTCATAACTGAGATAGCCGAAGCGGAAAGTGTTGTTTTCCTGGGCTGAGAGGCCCAGGAAAACACACAATGCGATAACGATGGTCGCAAATCGTTTCATATTACTTCAGGCCGAGTTTTGTCTTGACCTGTGCAGTAACATCGGTAGACAGCGTGGTGCTGATAAAGGGGATACCGGCATTGATCTCCATGATGTAGACATAGCCGCCGGCCTGACCTACAGACTTGATGGCATCGAGCACTTTTGTGGTGATAGCCTGCATCTTCTCCTGAGAAGCCTTCTGGAGTGCCTGCTGGTTGTCCTGATAACTCTGCTGGATCTTCTGGTACATCTCCTGCAACTCCGTCTGACGACGCTGTTTGATATTCTCGGGCAGGGTGGCCTGCTCCTTGTCGAAGGCCTCGGCCTTCTTGTTCAACTCGTCGTTCATCGATTTCAGATCAGCATCATACTGCTCTGTCAGGGCATCAATCTCGGTCTTTGCCTTGTTGTACTCCGGCATGGCCTGGATGATTTCCTGGGTGTTCACATGACCGAATTTGGCCTGTGCATTGGCGGTGGTGAAACCGCAGATTGCGCAAATGGCGCAAATGATAATCTTTTTCATTTTAACTTTTTCTTATTTAATTAATTGGAATAGCCGAGTTTCGTGAGCACCTCCGAGGAGATGTCGATTTTAGGGGAGCCGTAGATGATGCCGGCATCGCTGGCACGGTCGAGCACCAATTGATAGCCGCGGAGATCGGCTACGTCCTTGATGGCATTATACACTTCCTCCTGAATGGGTGTCATCAGGGCAGTGCGCTTCTTGTAGAGTTCGCCCTCAGGGCCAAAGTATTTCTTCTTCAGGTCGGCTGCCTCTTTCTCCTTGGCAACGATGGCATCCTGCTTGGCCTTCTTCTGCTCTTTAGAGAGGAAGACAACCTCATTCTGGTAGTTCTTGTAGAGAGTCTGGGCTTCAGTGGTCAGGGCATCAACTTCTGACTGCCATTTCTTAGAAACCTGATTCAACTGTTCATTGGCACGTTCGTAGGCCGGGATATTCTTGAAGATATATTCCATATCCACAAGCGCAAACTTCTGTGCAGAGACTGACATACAGCCGCAGATGGCACAGATGGCACAAATAATCAATTTCTTCATAATTCTCTTCTTTTTAGTGTTACATCACTTTGACGTTGATTATATGAAAAAGTTTAGAACTCCTGTCCGAGGACGAAGTGGAAGTTGCTGCCGCCCTTCTTCTGCGAGCCACTGGCACTGGTATAGACATTGTCGAAGCCATAGGCCCAGTCGATACCCATCAGACCCACCATCGGGAGGAAGATGCGGACACCGATACCTGCCGAACGCTTCATCTTGAACGGATTGAAATTCCTGCTCTGTGCCCAGGCATTACCGCCTTCCAAGAAACCGAGACCGTAGATGGTGGTATTACCCAACATGAACGGATAGCGGAGTTCCAACGTGAAACGGTCGTAGGCGTAGGCATTATACGATGACAGTCTGTTGCCCCTCATCATCTCCTCGTAATAGGATGACTGTGAGATGGCACCGTTGTCGTAGCCGCGCAGACCGATGGTCTCTTCCGAATAGCCGTATGAATAGCCGCTCATACCGTCACCACCCACATAGAAGGTTTCGAAGGGTGAACGCTTGTCTTTGTTGTAGGAGCCGAGGAGACCAAACTCCACGCGGGTCATCAGCACAAAGCATTTGGCACCCTCGCTGAGTGCGGTGAAGGTACGTGACTTGAATTTCCACTTGTGGTACTCAATCCAACGGTACACATCCTGCAACTCGCTCTCGTAGGTGGACGACTGGGAGTTCTTGGCCAGATTGGCATAGTCCTTATTGTCGAAGAGCGACCAAGGCGGCGTCAGTGTGACGGAGGCCATGAACTCGGAACCGTAACGTGGGAAGAGCGGGTTGTCGGTAGAGGCACGCGACAGGGTCAGCCCTATGTTGATGTTGTTACAGTTACCGTTAGAGATATAGAAGTATTTCCAGTCGCGCAGCATATAACGGGTAAATCCGAGTTGTGCCGAGAACTGGAAGTAGTCGTCAGGCCAGCGCAGACGCTTACCCCATCCGACGGCGGCACCAAACACCTTCATGGTCTTGTCGTCGTCGAGCATGGAGTCGTAGTTGATCATGCTGCCATTATAACTGCTATAGCCCATGCCACCGTAATTATACATCATCAGGCTATTATAGTAGGCATTGTTGTAGTAGTTGCTGTTGATGTCGCTCTGCTTGGAATAGAATACGCTCAGGTTAAGGGAGTTCGGACGCTTGCCACCAAACCAGTTGGTACCGTAATTGGCACTCAGCGAACTGTAGTATGAGCCGTTGGTCTGGAAGTTGAAGCCCAGTTGTTCACCGTCGCCGTAAGGCAGGATACCGCGATGCAGTTTGTTCTTGCCGAACAGGTTGCGGATGGAGAAGTTGTTGAACTTGATACCCACGCGACCGATGACACCTGTCTGTCCCCAACCAAGAGAGAACTCCAACTGGTCGTTCGACTTCTGTTCCAGTTTCCAGTCGATGTCCACCGTGCCGTCCTCACCATTGGGCTTGATGTCGGGTACGATATTTTCTGCATCAAAGAAACCCATGGAACCGATTTCACGCATGGAACGCATGATGGCATCCTTGTTGAACAGGTCACCGGGTTTGGTACGGAGTTCTCGGCGCACCACCTCTTCATACAGACGGTCGTTACCATAGATACGTACGTGGTTCAGACGTGCCTGCGGACCTTCTATGACGCGCATCTCCAAGTCGATGGAGTCGCCGGAGATGTTCACCTCCACAGGTTCGATGCTGGAGAATACATAACCATTGTTGTAATAGTAGTTACCAGCAGCGTCATCGTCTTCTCTCAGTCGTTTGTTCAGTTGCTTCTGGTTGTAGACATCACCCTTCTTCATGCCAAGCACGGCATCGAGGTAGTCGGTGGTGACAACGGTATTACCCACCCAGTTGATGTCGCGGATATAGTATTTATCGCCTTCATCCACTCTGACGTAGACGTTCACGTGCTTGTCATCAAACTGCGAGATGGAGTCCTCGATGATGGTGGCATCACGGAAACCCAGTTCGTTGTATTTGTCAATGAGTTTCTGCTTAGCCTCCTTGTAGCGCTCGTCGGTAAACTTCTTGGCCTTGAAGAAATTGCTGAACTTGCCAGCCTCATGGATTTTTCCGAAGGCACCCTTGCCGAAGAAGGAACCCTTGATCTTGGAGTCGGCGAGTTTCTCGTTGCCCTCGAAGATAATCTGATGAACCTTCATCTTGTCCTTCTTGTCGATGTTGACATCCAGGACTATCTGTCCTTTGTTCTGAGGATCTTCCCGCTGGGTAATTTCTATTTCTGCATTTTTGTAACCCTTCTCGTCGAAATATCTCTTGGCCAGGATGTTGGCGCGGTCGAGGACGTTACGTGTCAGACTCATGCCCTTCACCATACCAAGTTTCGACTCCAGGTCCTCGCGCTCCGTCTTCTTCACACCGATGTAGTTGATGGTGCTCACACGGGGATGCAGGGACAGGGCAATGTGGAGGTAGATCTTGGAACCCACGATGGAGTCAGCACTGATCTGTACTTTCGAGAACAGTCCGTTACGCCAGTAGCGCTTCACGGCCTCTGTAATCTGGGTGCCCGGCACTTCTACTTCCTGTCCTACCGTCAGTCCAGACAATCCCGTCAGCACATAGTCCTCGTAACCTTCCACACCTGATACGGAGATGCCTCCGATGGTGCAAGAACGGGGTGTGCCTGCATAGGAGATATCAGGGTTGATGATCTTATCCTGAGCCGATGAAGTGAAAAGTGAAAAGTGAAAAGTGAAAAGTATGGCCAATACTTTCACAATCCATTCACTTGTCTTCACCTTTTTATATTTATATACAATCTTCATTCTTTTCCTAAGTGGTACCAAATTCCTCACTTCTCTTCCGCTTCCACCTGAGCCTCGGTCTTGCCGAAGCGGCGCTGACGACTCTGATAGTCGATGATGGCCTTATGCAGGGCCTCCTCATTGAAGTCGGGCCAGTAGGTATCGCAGAAATAGAACTCTGAATAGGCGCACTGCCAGAGCAGGTAATTGGAGATACGCAACTCACCGCCTGTGCGGATCAATAACTCCGGGTCGGGCATGAAGTTGGTATACAGGTGGTCGTTGATGGTCTGCTCGGTGATGTCTTCCGGCTTCAACTGGCCATTCTTGACTTCCTCTGCTATCAGGCGTGTGGCTCTGGTCAGTTCCTGCTTCGACGAATAGCTCATGGCTACGACCATTGTCATACCGTCGTTCTTGGCGGTCAGGTTTTCCATATAGTGGATCTTGTCCTGTACGCTCTTGGGCAACCGTTCGATGTCGCCTACCATCAGGAACTTCACGTTGTTGTCGGTAAACAGTTCCATCTCGATGAAACTGAGCACTAGTCCCATCAAGGCCTCAATCTCGTAGGCCGGACGGTTCCAGTTCTCTGTCGAGAACGTATATAGCGTCAAGTACTTGATACCCAGTCGTGCACATTCTGCCGTGATGGTCTTTACGGTGTCCAGTCCGGCCTTGTGACCGAAGGTACGGTCCAGTCCACGGTCTGTAGCCCAGCGTCCATTGCCGTCCATGATGATGGCTATGTGCTGAGGCAGGCGGTTCATGTCCAGTTGTTCTTTCATATATCTAATATCTGTCGTTATTACACGTCTTACATTTGGCCCAGAGATCGTAGGTCAGGGTCGCCTGGAGAATGCTGAAGCAGTCGGTATTCTTGAAGATGCCACTGCTCTTGATGCCATAGGGGTCGGTCATGCCGTCGAGTTTATCGCTGAGGGTGAAATGTATTCTCCATTCAACCGCCAGGTTCAGACGCTCACCGATCTTGTATTTGATACCTGCGCCTATGGGCAGGTTGAAGGCAACACCTTTTTTCGGTCCTCCGTGGTAGGTTAAACCGAGCCCTGGGGCGATATATGGTGTCAGTCTTTTGGCACCTCTGTATTCGCGTCCTGTGCCGTAAGGCCAGAAGTTGTACTCGAAGCGTGCCCCTGCATCCACCATCTTCGTGCCGAAGTCATAATATCCTTGCGGATACCAGGTCGTCTCATCGTTCGATGAGCCTTTTATCCTTCCGTAACCGAGGGTTGCCCCGACGGCCATTCTTGGATTCATTTTATATTTGGCAATCACGGTACCCCAGGGTTGCATCCCTTTGAACAGGTTGCCGTTATAGTCGCCCAGATAGGTCACTGCTCCTACGCCGGCACCTATCTCCAGTCGGTATTCGGGATCGTCTTGAGCGAAGGTAGTGAATAGTGAACAGTGAAAAGTGAATAGTACCACGAGTACTCTCACCAGCCACAGTCTCTTGTTCTCACTTCTCCTCATGGGCGTCGATACTTTATCCTACTGGGCTTCCGACAAGTTGATCAGGTGCCACAACTGTCCGTTGTCAAGGTCTCTCAGGTAGAGTTCTCCTTTTTCATCAGTGGCAGCCTTGATATGGTAACTTCCCAATTCCTCAGGAAGGGTGAAGTCGGTCGTTATCTTCCAGGTGAGGCCGCCGTCGCGACTCTTGTAGATATTGCCGTCATCGCCGATGGCGTAGACATTGCTATTGTAATAGACCAGACTGAGTGTTCCCATCTTCGGCAGGTAATAGTCCTGACTGAAGGTCATGGGGATGTTCACCCATCTGGGTGCCGTCTCCGGGATGTCTTTCTCTACGATCTTACGCCAAACGGTACAGGCTTTCTCATCGTTCTCACAACTGCCCACCAACAACTCATAGTCAGTGTTGATGCTGGCAGAGTAGGGGAAAGATACCCATGCGATACCGTCTGTAGGCAACAGTGAGGCATCTTCGCCCTGACCTAACAGTTCGACAGTCCAGGTATTGAAACCGTCCTTCGACAGTCGGAAGGTGTCACCCTCATCGCCGTCGAATATGTTCCTTTGTATGCCAAAGTCCTGATAAAGTGCCTCGGGGACATTCTCTTCATCAGCGACACGCTCCCACTGTTTCGTGGTTGCGTTCTCAGGTTCTACATTCAGTGTCACCGTGTAAGCACGGAAACCGGAGCCGTTGAGGGCATAGGCCCGTATCTCCCTGGGCTGGGAGAAATCGATGCTGTCGGTGCTGCTATAATAGAACAGCGAGTCGCTGATCAAACTCTTCAGAACGATGGTGCCGCTGTTCTTGCTGGTAATCGAAGCCAGCACTTTTTTCAGGTCGCAACCCGCAGACAACGGTATCCTGTTGTAAATCTGTTGCTTGTAGTGATCAATGGTGAAGACCGGCAGTCCTGTGGTCAGTGTAGCCATCGTCGTGGTGTCTTTTCCGGAGGATGTCGTCGTGGTGGTGTATTTGTTGATCGCTGTTATTGCGAAAGAGGTGATGGCCATGTCGTCGTATTGTGAATAGTCTATCTCGTCGTCATTTCCTTTCAGGCATGACGTCAGACAGAGTGCTACAGACAACATAATACACAGTGTATAGATATATTTCGTCTTCATCCAATTCTGTTTTATCGCAATTTGGCTGCAAATTTACGCACATTTCCTCAAAAACGTGCCATTTTTACCTTATAATTAAAGAAAATATGCCATAATTTGACCGATTTTAAGTTAGTTTAGTGTTTTAGGACAAAAAAGAGTGCGGTATGAATCACTCACCCCGCACTCCTTCAACGGATGTTAGTATGCATCAAAGTAACGATACAGAGTATTGTTGCTATGACGACGCAGCCTAACATGACCGTCGTTTGAAAATCTAATAACATAATCTTTACCTTAATAACTAATAAACCTAATGAATATAATGCAATCATCACGATTGTGAGTGCAAAGGTACGATTTTTGGGGGAGTTTTGCAATAAATTAGGGCGATTCCCGAAGAAATCGCCCTTTATTTTGATGTAAGTCAAAACTTACAGTTTCGGACCTGCGACTTGCCCTTCGCAGGGCGAAGTTGCTTTCGGCTCCAAATTTACAATTTGGGTCCTGCAGCGACGAGTGCCTTACCAGCCTCGTTGCCCTCGTACTTCTTGAAGTTCTTGATGAAGCGGCCTGCCAGATCCTCAGCCTTCTTGTTCCACTCAGCGGCATCAGCGTAAGTGTCACGAGGATCGAGGATATTGGTAGCAACACCTTCCAACTCTGTGGGAACCTCGAAGTCGAAGTAAGGAATCTTCTTCGTGGGAGCCTTCAGGATGGCACCACCCAGGATAGCGTCGATGATACCACGGGTATCCTTGATAGAGATACGCTTGCCGGTACCGTTCCAACCAGTGTTCACGAGGTAAGCCTTGGCACCGCTCTTCTCCATCTTCTTCACCAACTCCTCAGCATACTTGGTAGGATGCAACTCGAGGAATGCCTGGCCGAAGCAAGCGCTGAAGGTAGGCGTGGGCTCAGTGATACCGCGCTCTGTACCTGCCAACTTGGCGGTAAAGCCGCTCAGGAAGTAGTACTTGGTCTGCTCCGGTGTCAGGATAGATACGGGAGGCAGCACGCCGAAGGCGTCAGCACTCAGGAAGATCACGTTCTTAGCCTCAGGACCAGCGCTCTTCTTGTTCACCTTCTGGGCAATCTTCTCAATGTGGTTGATAGGATAAGAAACACGGGTATTCTCAGTCACGCTCTTGTCAGCGAAGTCGATCTTGCCATCAGCAGCAACAGTCACGTTCTCCAACAGAGCGTCGCGACGGATAGCGTTGTAGATATCAGGCTCGCTCTCCTTGTCGAGATTGATTACCTTGGCATAGCAGCCGCCCTCGAAGTTGAATACACCCTCGTCGTCCCATCCGTGCTCGTCGTCACCAATGAGCAGACGCTTTGGATCAGTAGACAGTGTGGTCTTACCGGTACCAGACAGACCGAAGAAGATAGCGGTGTTCTTACCCTCCATATCGGTGTTGGCAGAGCAGTGCATGGAAGCGATACCCTGCAGGGGCAGATAGTAGTTCATCATCGAGAACATACCCTTCTTCATCTCACCACCGTACCAGGTGTTGATGATGCACTGCTCACGGGTAGTGGTATTGAAGGCTACACAAGTCTCTGAGTTCAGACCCAGTTCCTTGTAGTTCTCCACCTTTGCCTTCGAAGCATTGTAGATTACGAAGTTTGGCTCGAACGACTCCAGTTCCTCAGCGGTGGGCTGGATGAACATGTTCTTCACGAAGTGAGCCTGCCAGGCCACTTCGACGATGAAACGCACACGCAGACGGGTAGCCTCGTTGGCACCGCAGAAAGCGTCCATCACATACAGGTTCTTGTTGCAGAGTTCCTTGATGGCAATCTCCTTAACGGTCTTCCAGACCTCCTCACTCATGGGGTGGTTGTCGTTCTTGTATTCCTCAGAAGTCCACCATACCTTGTCCTCGCTCTGTGCATCCTTCACGATGTACTTGTCCTTAGGTGAACGACCGGTATAGATACCTGTCATCACGTTCACGGCGTTCAACTCGGTGTTGACACCCTTGTCAAAACCTGTTAAGCCAGCCTTTGTCTCCTCCTCGAAGAGGTACTCATACGACGGGTTGTGAGCAATCACGGTAGAACCGGTGATGCCATACTGTGTTAAATCTAACTTTGCCATATTACTAATCTAATTTTAAATGAATATTATCCTCGTTATTTTCTAATCGGCTGCAAAATTACTAATAAATTGAGAATTAGACACTAAGAATTAAGAATATTTTGCGCGCACACAATTATTTTTAGGTTAAAGAAGTTAAAAAAGGATGTCTGAACGATACATTTGCCACTCCGACATAACAAAAAATCGCCGGATATTCGTACCTTTGCACCCAAACTTAAAGTGATTGACGTATGGAAATAATCGATTTCAGCAAAAGCAACTCGATCATTAACCAGTATATGGCTGAGTTGCGCGACAAGAACTACCAGAAGAATCGTCTTCTGTTCCGTCACAACATCAAACGCATTGGTACGCTGATGGCGTATGAACTCTCCAAGACGCTGGAGTATAAGCCGAAGACGGTCACCACGCCCCTTGGCACGATTGACATACCTCTTCCGAAGGAAGATATTGTGGTGGCCACCGTGCTCCGTGCCGGACTACCGTTCCACGAGGGATTCCTGAATGTCTTCGACAAGGCCGACAACGGTTTTGTGTCTGCCTTCCGTATGTATATCAACCGCGAGCATACCGAGGTGGGCGTTCATACAGAGTATATTGCCACGCAGAGTGTGAAGAACAAGACGTTGCTCATCGTCGATCCCATGTTGGCGACAGGTGGCAGTCTGGCAGCCGCCATCGAGTCGCTGCTTCAGGCTGGAAAGCCCAAGAAGATTCATCTGTGTTGTGTGATTGCCGCTCCCGAGGGTCTCGAGGTGGTGAAGGAAGTCTTGCCGGAAGGTTCTGCTATCTGGTGTGCTGCCGTCGACCAGGGCATGAATGCACAGAAATACATCGTGCCAGGCTTTGGCGACTGTGGCGATCTCTGCTATGGAGAGAAGCTGCAGAGTTTCAGAAAGATAGCAGATAAATAATAATAAAAGCCCGCCAGTCAGCGGGCTTTTATTATTGTATCTTCTTCAGGATCATCATCAGGTATTTCTCATCCGTCCAGGTGAATCCTTCCATGTTCATCACCGACTCCATGATCTGTCGTTTCTCCTTGGTCAGGGCACGTTTCAGATGACGCTCATGCACCCGCACGAACTGATTGCCCAGTCGGTAGAAATAGACGTCGACGAGCGGGAACTGCAGTTCCGAAATGTCGGTGGCCTCAATCGTGTTGTAACTCAGTGAACTGCTCGAACTGGTCAGCGTGGTGAGGTCGAGGTTGGTGATGTTCGCGCTGTTGGCCCTCGACTGCTTGTAGGCATTGATGTCGATGACTTTGGCGCGGAAGAGGGCATCGTTGCCGATGGAGTCCACCTGATAGGCCAGCATACTGTCGATGCGGATATAGGCCCGGTCTTCAAACTCCACCCTCAAGATGTTGGTCATGTCCGCCTCCATGATGTTGTCGCCGTCCATGTAGAGCAGCGAACTGTTCTTCAGGAAGATGTTAGCCAACGGGATGTGGGTCTTTCTTCCGCTGGTCAGGACGGCCGTGGCCGGACGAAAGTCCGGATAGACGGTGATGGCCGACGTAATCGGTTGCTCCTGGGCAACTGTCTTCAGTGTTGCCAGCAGCAGAATGGTGATGACTAGTGCTAATCTTTTCATATAGTGTTTAAATAAGGTGTAGCGTACCCATCAGGTAAACCAGCCCGAAACCCATTACCATCGAGATGATACCCATGATGGAACCCACCTTCACCATATCGTTCTGCTTCACGTAGCCTGTAGCGAAGGCCAAGGCGTTTGGCGGGGTAGAGATGGGCAGGATCATGGCACTTGAAGCAGCAATGGCCACACCGATCAGCACGGTTCCCGTACCGCCGATGGGGGCGAGTTTGTCACCCATGGCGCTACAGACAATTGCCAGAATCGGCATCAGCAGGGCTGCCGTCGCAGAGTTGGAGATGAAGTTGGAGAGCAGGTAGCAGATGGCACCGCCGAGCAGTAGGATGAGCAGTGGCGAGAATTCGCCGAAGGGGATGCTTGCTACAGCGTTGGCAGCCAGTCCGGAGGCATTCAGACCATAACCGAGGGCGAAACCGCCGGCCACCATCCAGATCACACTCCAGTTAATCTGCTCTAGGTCGCGCTTGTTGATGACACCCGTCAGGGCAAACACGGCAAATGGTATCATAGCCACTGTGTTGGCATTAATACCTGTGAACTGGTCCGACAGCCAGAGGAGGATAGTGACGATGAATGTCACAATGACCACCTTAGATTGGAACGACTTCTCCATGCCACCCTCGATCTTCAGTTCCACCGTCTTCTGTGTGAAGGGGAAGAACTTCAGCAGTATGCGCCAACTGATGAACAGCAGCACCACTACGAGCGGGAACATGAACATCATCCACTGACCAAAACTGAGACCCATATTCAGGCCCTCAGGGTCGTTCAGGTATTTCAAGGCAATTGTGTTTGGCGGCGTACCGATAGGCGTACCCATACCACCTAGGTTGGCAGCCACGGGAATCGACATCGCCAAGGCGATACGACCCTTACCCTCGGGGGGCAACTGACGGAATACAGGTGTCAGGAACGTGAGCATCATGGCTGCGGTAGCCGTGTTCGATACGAACATCGAGAACAGACCCGTCACCAGCAGGAAACCCAGCAGCACCATCTCACTCTTGGTGCCGAAGGGAGCCAGCAGCACTTTGGCCAACTGGGCATCGAGCCCTGTCTTTGTGGCGGCAATGGCCAGCACGAAACCGCCGATAAACAGCATGATTACAGGGTCGGCAAAGCAAGCCATTACGCCCTTATAACTGAGCAATTTGCCCACTTCCGCCTCGTTCACCATCGGCATGATTCCACTGTCCGTACAGAATAGGAGCATGATGACGATGATGGCTATCGAAGTAGCCCACGACGATACAATCTCTAAGACCCACATCAGCGTGGCAAAGGCAAAGATAGCGATGATACGCTGCTGTACGATGGTTAGGTTCTGGATGCCGTACCATTCTGTCGGTATGTTCCAGAGCAGGAGGGTCACGATGGCCACAAGGGCGATTTTCAGCACACGCTTAGTGCTGTCTTCAGGATGATACTTCCTTTGGTGGCGCATCTTATGATACGCGTCAACCAGATGGAAGCCTTCGTAAATATGAAACATTTCTCTATGATTTTATTATGTTATCTTGAAATCGCCTGCAAAGGTACAAACATTTTTCTTAACTCCTCACTCTCAACTCTTAATTAATATGAATATTGAGTGTATAATTACACATACATCCCCAAGGTATTGTGCCTCGGGGATGTTTGCCAAGTGGAGTTTGCAAAAACTTCCTAGTCTTTTATTTCACAGTCCAGATATCGTTGGTCTCAAGGAGTTCGGTGAAGTTGTGGTACTTCTTCATGCCGGAGACTTCTTCGAGTTGGGCATAGACAGCCTCGTTGTAGGTGGGAGCCTCTACGTCGCGGATGACACCGAGGGCGATGGGGAAGCCATCCTCAGGGGTCATCATGGCGAGTTTGAGTTGCAGGGTGTTGTCCTCACAGTGGGCATCGTGGACGAGTACATCGTCGAGGGTGTAACCGTCCTTGCCGATCTCAACGACCTTCAGACCGAAGCCCTGCTGGACGAGTCCGAACTCATTGTTCTCACCGAAGACGAGTTTCTCGCCGTGGCGTACATAGATGGCGTTCTTCTTACGACCCTCGTTGTTATAGACGATGTCGTGGCAGTGGTCGTTGAAAATGACGCAGTTCTGTAGGACCTCAGTGACAGAGGCGCCCTTGTGCTCGTAGGCGGCCTTTAGAACCTCCACGCTACCCTTGGCATCGGTAGCCACGCAACGGGCAAAGAAATGGCCGCGAGCACCGAAACAGAGTTCTGCGGGACGGAAAGGATCCTCCACCGTACCGTATGGACTCGACTTCGAGACGAAGCCACGGGGTGAGGTGGGAGAGTATTGACCCTTTGTCAGACCGTAGATGCGGTTGTTGAGGAGGATCATGTTCAGGTCGATGTTACGACGGTTGGCATGGATGAAGTGGTTACCACCGATGGCCAGTCCGTCGCCGTCGCCAGAGATCTGCCAGACGGTGAGGTTGGGGTTGGCTACCTTCGCACCGGTGGCGATGGCAGCGGCACGTCCGTGGATGGTGTTCATGCCGTAAGTGGCCATGTAGTGGGGCAGACGACTGGAACAGCCGATACCGGAGATGACTGCTACGTTCTCGGGGGCTACGCCAATCTCGGCCATAGCCTTATGGAGTGAAGCCAGGAAGAAGTGGTCGCCGCAACCAGGGCACCAACGGGGCTGGCCTTTCTTAAAATCTTGTGCTGTATATTCCATAATTCTTACTTCTTAATTATTTCCTCGAATGCGTTGACTAACTCTTCTACTACGAAGGGCTGACCCTTGACTTGGTTGAACTGATAGGGAACGAAGCCATCGACCTTCATGCGGAGGTAGGCGGCAAGTTGACCCATGTTCTGCTCAGCGACAACGACCTTCTTGTACTTCTTCAGTACATCGGCCGTATTCTTCGGCAGCGGGTTCAGGTACTTGAAGTGGGTCTGAGCCACCTTGTAGCCCTTGCTGCGGAGTTCGTCCATAGCTGAGCGCAGATGACCGTAGGTAGAACCGAAGCCCACAATCAGCAGATCGGCATCATTGTCGCCATCGACTTCGAGGTCGGGCACCTGGATGTTGGCAATCTTCTGCTGGCGCAGACGCGTCATCAGGTCGTGGTTCTCAGGATTGGTGGAGATGGCACCCGTGTTGGAGTCCTTCTCCAGTCCGCCGAGGATGTGGGTGAAGCCCTCACGACCTGGTACGGCCCAGTAGCGGGTACCGTTCTCAGCACGCATGTAGGGGGTCCATTTGCCTTTGAGTTCCTCGGGAACGTAAGGTGGGTTGATGGGGTCGAGTTTAGCCATCTCAGGGAGTTTGAAGGCACCAGAACCGTTGGCGACGAAGGCATCGGTGAGCAGTACGACGGGTGTCATGTGCTCGAGGGCGATCTTACAAGCCTGATAGGCAGCGTCGAAGCAGTCGGTAGGACTGGTGGTAGCCATCACCGGCATGGGGCTCTCACCGTTACGTCCGAAGAGGGCCTGTAGCAGGTCAGTCTGCTCTGACTTCGTGGGAAGACCCGTAGCAGGACCACCACGCTGTACGTCGAGTACCACGAGGGGCAACTCCATGATGACGGCGAGGTTCATAGCCTCTGACTTCAGGCAGATTCCAGGACCAGAGGTTGAGGTGACGCCGAGTGCACCGGCGAACGAAGCGCCGAGGGCAGAAGAACATCCTGCAATCTCATCCTCGCACTGTACGGTGATCACACCGCAGGACTTGTGCTTAGAGAGTTCATGCAGTACGTCGGTGGCTGGGGTGATAGGATAGGAACCAAGGTAGAGTTTCAGGCCGGCCTTCTCGGCAGCAGCGATGAAACCGTAGGCAGTCGCCTTGTTACCGGTGATATCCATATAGCGTCCGGGCTCCTTCTCCTTCGACTCCACACGATAGACGTTCACTGTCGAAGAGTGTGTATTGTGTCCATAGTCGTAACCAGCCTGGATGACCTTGATGTTGGCCTCGGCGATGGCGGGTTTCTTGGCGAACTTTTCACGCAGGAAGTTGGCCACGAGGTTCAGGTCGCGGTCGAAGAGCCAGCAGACCAGTCCGAGGGCGAACATATTTCTGCATTTCATCATGGCCTTCATGTCCATACCCGAGTCAGCCAGACAGTCCTTTACCATTGTGGTGAGGGGGCACTGGATGACGCGATCCGGGTCGATACCCATCTCTCCGAGGTAGTCGGGGGTAGCAAACTGTGCTTTCTCTAAATCCTTGGGACCGAAAGAGTCGGTATCGATGATGATGGTGGCACCGGGCTTGGCGTAGCGGTACTGCGTTTTCAGGGCAGCGGCATTCATAGCCACCAGCACATCGCACTTGTCGCCAGGGGTATAGACCTTGCCGGCACCGATATGTACCTGGAAGCCGGAGACACCCGTCAGCGAGCCTTGCGGAGCGCGGATGTCAGCGGGATAGTCGGGGAATGTGGATATGCCGTTACCAACGGTGGCACTAACCGTAGAGAAGATGTTTCCGGCAAGTTGCATACCATCGCCGGAGTCACCTGAGAAACGGACCACAACCTGGTCCAACTCTTTCACTTCTAAAACTTCTGCCATATTCTATCTAGTTTTATTACTAACTTTCGGGCTGCAAAATTATGCAATTTTTGCGGAATAGCCAAAGGAAAATCACAAAAAATGCATATTTGTCATAGAATTCTTGCAAATTCTTGCAAATATGCACTTTTCTTGCGATAAGTATTCGCTTAGTACTTGAATGACGAGCCGCCGAGGAACTCACGGAGGAGGGAGGTGGGCGGAATCTGGTCTTCGGGGATGGGACGGATGTAACTCAAGAACTTGCGCAGGCGGTAGGCTTCGGCATATTCCGGACAATTCTCCGGCACCTCTTCCAATAGTGGCTCTGCCTGTCTTTTGATGACGGCCAGTTCGAAGAGCATGGCGGTATTGAACATCGCGTCGGCATTTTCCTGGAAGGGGAAGATCCACTTGTTTTCTCCGGCACGTACTGAAGGCCAGCGACGGATGGTTTCCTGTGCCGACACAGCCCGGTACTTGTGGTCGCGGATGATACGGCGCAACAGACGGTTGTCGGTGGTGGGGATGTAGTTGTGATTGTCGAGCAAGATAGTTGTCAGTGCCGAGGCATAGACCCGGAAGATCTGGTCACTGGGAATCTCCGAGGTCAGTTCGGGGTTCAGGGCATGGATACCCTCCACTACGAGGATCTCGTTTTCACCCAGACGTAGTTTCTTACCACTCTTCTGACTGGTACCTGTGGGGAAGTCATAGCGGGGCAGTTCCACCTCCTCGCCCTTGAAAAGTGCCGTGAGTTGTTCGTTGAGCAACGGCAGGTTCAGGGCATGCAGGTTCTCGAAGTCATAGTCACCCTTCTCGTCACGTGGTGTCTTATCGCGATCCAGGAAGTAGTCATCGAGGGAGATGCCGACGGGTTTAATGCCGTTGACGGCGAGTTGTACGCTGAGACGCTTACAGGTCGTAGTCTTACCAGACGAGGAAGGACCTGCGATAAGGACGAGACGGGTACTTTTCCGTCTGGCAATTTCATCGGCAATCTGGGCAATCTTCTTCTCCTGCAGGGCCTCGCCGATCATGATGAGTTGTGAGGCGTAGCCCTTGCCAATCACCTCATTCACGTCGCCGATGGTGCGCAGACCAAGGATATCCTGCCACTGGTGGTGTTCCTTGAAGATACCGAACATCTTGTCCTGATGGGTCATCTCACCGAGTTCGTCGGGATGTTCCCGTGACGGCAGACGCAGCAGCAAACCGTCGAAGTATTTCTCCACGCCGAAGAGGTAGAGTTGCGAGGTGTTGGTGAGCAACGAACCGTAGTAGTAGTCGACATAGCCGTCGATGTCGTAATAGGTTGTGAAGAGCCGTCCCGTGGATTTCAGCAGTTTCACCTTCGAGCGGTTGTGCAGACTGTCGAAGAGTTGGATGGCCTCCTCTGTCGTCGTCTCATGCCGGTGGATGGGCAGGGCTGCAGCCACGACCTCCTGCATGCGTCGGCGGATGGCTCCCACATCATCGAGGGTAACGGGGCGCCCGATGTTGAGGTTCACATAGTAGCCGTTGCTGACAGGGATGTCGATGGCCACCTTGCAAGGGTCGAAGAGTTCGTGAGCCACCTTACAGAGCACAAAGAAGAGTGTGCGGGTATATGCTCTGCTGCCACTGGCAGAGGTGATGTCGAGAAACTCCACCTCTTTCTGCTTATAGACGCGGTAGTGCATGCCTTCCACCTTATTATTCACGTGGGCAGAGATTGGGCCATGCTCCATTTGCAGGCCTGAGAGTTGGTACACTTCTTCCAATTGGGCACCCATCGGAACTTCTATCGTCCGTCCGTTGTTCTTGATGTGAATCTGTACTGTCTGTTCCATGTTCTTGCTTACTGTTTCAGGAAAATTTTCTGCAAAGATAAAAAATAATCTGCGATAATCTGTGCAATCTGTGTTTTTTTTTATATCTTTGCAGCGAAATTTCGAATATAAAGCACTTCTTTATGTCAATTTGGGTTCTTTTCAAACTTCTGGGATCCCTCGCACTGCTGATGTTCGGTATGAAGTCGATGAGCGAGGCACTGCAGAAGATGGCGGGTCCGGCACTGCGACACGCTTTGGGTGCGATGACCACCAACCGCTTCACTGGTTTGCTTACTGGTACAGTTGTGACTGCCTCCGTGCAGTCGTCAACGGCAACGACGGTGATGACCGTTTCGTTTGTCAATGCCGGACTGCTGACACTGGCACAGGCCATCTCGGTGATTATGGGTGCCAACATCGGTACGACGCTGACGGCTTGGATCATGGCCCTCGGTACGTCGATCGACATCAGTAAGGCCGTCTATCCAGGATTCTTCCTCGGTATCATCCTGATTTATCTGAAGAAACAACGCTATATTGGTGATTTCCTCTTCGGTCTGGCCTTCCTGTTGTTGGGTCTGACCACGCTGAAAGCCACAGGAACGGACATGGACCTGGGGCATAACGAGGCGGTTGTGGCTTTCTTCCGATCCTTCGACCCCGATTCGTTCCTGACTACGATCGTCTTCTTGCTGTTAGGTGGTGTGATGACGTTCTGTGTGCAGTCGAGTGCTGCCGTGATGGCTATCACGATGCTGCTCTGTTCTACGGGAGCCATGCCCATCTATCAGGGTATCGCACTGGTGCTGGGTGAGAACATCGGTACCACCGTCACCTCAAATCTGGCAGCCCTCTCGGCGAATACACAGGCTCGCCGTGCGGCACTGGCGCACATGTTCTTCAATGTGTTCGGTGTGTTGTGGATCCTGGTGGTCTTCCATTGGTTCATCGATGGTGTTATCTGGTTTGTCGATTACGTCGGTAACCAGTTGGGCAAGGATATGGCGCACATGGAGTCAAAGGAGAAGTTGAACTTTGTGCTGGCGGCCTTCCACTCGTGCTTCAACGTGATCAATGCCAGTATTCTCATCTGGTTCATTCCGCAGATTGAGCGATTCGTGTGCTGGGTCATCAAGCCGAAGCGAGTCGATGAAGAGGAGGATTTCCGTCTGCATTTCATTACGGCAGGTTTCATGAAGACGCCTGAACTCTCGGTCTTGGAGGCACAGAAGGAGATCCGTTCGTTCTCCGAACGTATGCAGCGTATGTTCGGCATGGTGCAGGAACTGCTGACACTCTCCAGTAGCGATTCCAACAAGAAGGGCAGTCGTGAGAACGAGTTCAACAAACTCTATTCTCGCATAGAGAAATATGAGAGTATCTCCGACAATATGGAGTTGGAGATTGCCCAGTATTTGGAAAACGTGAGTGATGCTCATCTCTCTGACGACACGAAGGGTAAGATCCGTGCCATGCTCCGTGAGGTAAGTGAGTTGGAGAGTATCGGCGATGCCTGCTACAATATGGCCCGTACCATCAACCGCAAATTTATGGCCAAGCAGGATCACTTCAACGAGAAACAATACAATCACCTGCATCAGATGATGGGACTCACCGACCAGTCGCTTGTCCAGATGAACCAGTTGATGTCTGGCCGCAAGGAGTCGTACGACGTCAACCGCACGTTCAATATCGAGAACGAGATCAACAACTACCGCAATCAACTCAAGGCACAGAACATCGTTGATGTGAACAACCATGAATATACCTATGCCGAGGGTACCATCTACATCGACCTCATCAACGAGTGTGAGAAACTCGGCGACTATGTAGTCAATGTCGTTGAGGCCCGCCTCGGTATCAGGTAGAAGTTCCGAAACCTCAAAATACCGCCCAAAAATCGGGAGACGTTTATGCACCCCATGCATAAGTCTCTCCCAGTTTTGAGGCAGGTTCTTGAAGCTTTTGGATGGTTTTTCACGGATTTGGGACAAGGTTTTCAAACTTTTGGATGGTCTGTCTTGGATTGGGAGCATGTCATTTTGATCTTTTAAAAATCAGTCCCAAATCTGGTTGAAGATATTCCGACCTCGGAAAATCGTGCCCCAATTCTGGGTGAAGAAATCCCGACCCCGGAAAAACATGCCTCAGATCTGGGTGAAGAAATCCCGACCCCGGAAAAACATGCCTCAGATCTGGGTGAAGAAATCCCGACCTCGGGAAAACTTGCCTCAATTCCAGGGCAAAACAATCCGACTCGGAATATTATCCCTCAGTTCTGGGGCATATAATTCCGACCCCGGAATATCTTCTCCCAGATTTCAGGCCAGGTTTACAGTGCTCATACCGTGCTTGGCACGTCTATGTTACCATATTATTCCTCTGCTGCTTTAAGCATACCGTCCTCTTCTTCCATGTTAGGATAGGGCTTTCTAATGGCGGCATGATCCTCCAGCCAGATCTTATTCAGTGTATAAGCAAGAGATTTCAGTGTGTCTTCACGCTTTGAGGGTTTCAGTTCACACTCCCACACCGTGATACAATGCCAGCCCATTTCAGCCAACTTGCGCTGTTCCTCGATATCCCGCTGCTGGTTCCTACTAATCTTCGCCACCCAAAACTCCCGATTTGCCTTTGGAATCTTGCAACACTCACTATTCACTATTCCCTTTTCACTATTCACTTGTGGCAACGCCACATTGTGTCCATGCCAAAAACAGCCATTTACAAATATGCAAGTCCTATATTTCTTCAACACCAAATCAGGATGCCCAGGCAACCGCTTATGATTCAGCCTGTATCTGAACCCCCGTTTCCACAGCCCTCTCCGCACAATCATCTCTGGCTTCGTATCCTTCGAATGGATCGCTGCCATGTTATTGTGTCGTTGCTGTGGGCTAAGTTTATCCATATCACTTCAACGCACTATTCCTCCTGCGACTCCATAATCACATTAATGAAATCTGCCGGACTAATGACTTTGGGCGTCTGAGGATAGTGTTTCAAGTTACCAGTAACCAGAAAAGAATCATCGACACTCAGCGAAACTTCATAGAATACCCGATCGTCTTCGTCAGGCATTAATTCCTGAAAAGCCGTCCTTGAAGTCTCTATTCCATGTTCCTTGATATACGAAATAATCGCATCAGCAACATCAGACAAAAGTTTGAATTTTGAGCGATGAAGCACCTCCTGATATTCTTCAATGATATTGCTCTCATACAAAGGCACAAATCCTCCTTCAAGCAATAACCTTACAACCTTTGCCGTTGCCGAAAGCGAATTGTGAGTGATAAGGGCAGACACCAGCACGTTGGTGTCAATAACAGCGTAAATCATGCCTTCACACTCTTCTTCTTGCGAAGTTCTTCCCTTGCTGCACGAATCTCCTCGTTGATTTCATCCAGAGAAAGTTCCTGTTCTTTGCTTGACTCCGCAACACTTCTCTGTTGCATAAACAAGTCCAGTGCACTGGGTGACCCTTTAATAGTGAAAGGGATACTGCGACTTCTGATAACTGCTTTTACAAAGATGTTAAATGCAGTATTTGCACTCATGCCAAACTGTTCGCAGAGCGCATCAAACTGTGATTTCATCTCGGAATCCAACCTTACTGTAACTGCCGATTGTGCCATAATTACTTATCGATTTGAATTCAATATGATGGCGTCATGCCGTCATTTCGACTGCAAAAATACAGATTATTTCTAATATAAACAAATTTTTGGCGAAATAAATGCAAGAAAAATCCTCTTATGCCGCCATTCTGAATATTTCTGGCAGTTCTAAGTCATAGTAGGCTTGAATATCACGTATGAACTTCATCACTATTTTGTTCCAATCGCGATGAGTCATTCTTGGGTATTTCTTAGGACACAAAAGAAGCGCGAAGCATGGCTCTTCTCTCGTATCGTGAGGTCGTAGGAATTACCTGAAACACTAGATATAAGTCATGCCCGTGCGATAGCGCGGGCATCGGATGACTTATCCAAACATATTACATCTTTGAAATTTCCTAGGTTTCAAGACATGCTGAATAAATAGCTGATGCTATTATTAACCAACGAAAGTCATACCGGCACCTCCTCTGAGGCTCGTTGAATTAAGGCCATTTTACACAGCCGCAACTCCCGCTTATGCCGCCCTCTTGCGTAAAGAGGGCTCAAACATGTTACGACGATTAGCCGATACTTGATTGCAAAGATACAAATAATTTTGGAAAGTTGTACTATTTGGGGCGAAAAAAAGAATAATAAGCCGAAAAAACTTGGAAGTTTCAGAAATAGTTCGTACCTTTGCAGCCGATTTATCAAGGGGTGCTCGCTGTTGCGGGCTGAGATGATACCCTCAAACCTGATTCGGACAATGCCGACGTAGGGATGGATAGTATTTGAACACCCCCTTTACATGTTTAATATTAATAAGGTAAAAGTAAAGGTATGAAAAGAAACCACAGATTACACAGATTTCACAGATTGGTAAGAAATGCTGTGATGATGGCGATGCTTGTGGGTGCGACACAGGCGAACGCACAGAACAAGGCGGCACTGTATGACTCCACACAGGTGGAGCAGTTGCAGGAGGTGGTAGTACAGGGCGTTAGGGCACAGAAGAATGCCCCCTACGCCATTGCTAACATCAAGAAAGCGGAACTCAATGCATTCTCGAAGACGGGTAAGGAACTGCCGATGCTCTTTTCGCAGACACCTGGCGTGCTGGCGTGGAGCGAGAACGGTTTAGGTACGGGTACCACCTATATGCGTATCCGTGGTGCTGGCGACTCGCGTATCAACGTCACCCTCGACGGTGTGCCTCTCAATTCGCCTGAGGATCAGTGTGTGTTCTGGGCGAATATGAACTCCTACGGTTCTCTGCTTGGAAGTGTGCAGATACAGCGCGGCGTGGGTACGTCGACGAATGGCGACGGTGCCTTTGGCGGTTCTGTGGCTCTCTCATCAGCCACACCAGATCAGCATGCTGGGGGAGAGGTGTCGGCCTCGTATGGCTCCTTCAACACGTTCAATGTGGGTGGTAAGTTCTCCACGGGTCTGTTGGGAAATCACTGGATCCTCGACGGAGCCTACCACCAGACGAACACCGACGGTTTTATTCACGGCACCTCTGGGCGCAGCGGCTCCTACTACGGAGGTCTTACCTGGCTGGCATCGGATGACTTCGTGCTCCGCTATAAGAACATCGGTAACTTCGAGCGTACGGGTCAGGCCTGGAACGGTGTCACCGCAGGCACCAACGACCTGAGTATCATGGACGGTACATACGGTATGAAGACGGGTATCAAGACCTACGAGGATATGTGGGACAAAGGCTTAGGTAAATACAACTCACTCTATGAGGCGATGATCATCAACGACGACGGCACGTATTCAATGGAGCGCTACAAGATGGCCGATGGCTCCTACTGGGACAAGACCACTGACAACTTCTGGCAAAACCACAATATCCTCTCCGCTTCGTGGAATATCAGTGAACGGTGGTCCACATCCGCCTCGCTGCACTATACCTATGGCTACGGCTATTATGAGGAGTTCCGTCCCAACAACAAACTCTCGAAGTTTGGCATGACGGCTGCCGATGCGGAGGGTAATAACATCAAGAAGACGGACTTCGTGCGCAAGAAGGGTCTGACACAGCATAGTTATGGACTTGTTTGGAACGCCAATTACAAGGATGAGTCGTGGGACATCATCGGCGGACTCTCTGTCCAGAACTTCGACGGCAACCATTTCGGCTATGTCACCTACGCTGCCAACGACATCGTACGCCAGAAGTACCTCGCCAACGGCGACTACAAATATTACGACTCCGATGCCCACAAACTCGACGGCAATGTCTATCTGAAAGCCGCCTATCATATCAATGAACAGTGGGATGTGTTTGGCGACATCCAGTACCGTCACGTGGGCTACAAGACCGATGGTATCAATGATAAGTTCTATGACGATGCCTCGGGCTACTACAACCAGCCCCTCGACATCGACAAGAAGTACGACTTCTTCAACCCAAAGGCTGGTTTTTCTTGGAGTCTCGACGGGCACCGCATCTATGGCTCCGTGGCTTTAAGTCATCGCGAACCGGAACGCAACAATTTCACGGATAATGGTTCCTATCCCGCCCCGAAGGCTGAACAACTGCTCGACTTCGAACTGGGCTACACCTATACTAATGATATCTGGCAGGTGGGTGTCAACGGCTATTATATGAAGTACAACGACCAGTTTGTGCAGACGGGTGAACTGAGTGACATCGGTGAGAACCTCACCACGAACATCAAGGACTCGTATCGTCTCGGTGTCGAACTCCAGGCTGGTGTCAACATCACTCCGTGGCTCTCCCTCGAAGGCAACGCCGCCCTGAGCAGCAACAAGATTAAGGACTTCGATGAGGTGGTGGAGGACTGGGACAACGGTTCACAGACGATCCACTATGACAACTCTACGCTGGCCTTCTCACCGTCTGCCATCCTCAATGGCTTCGTCAATTTCCACTACAAGGGTGTTCAGGCTGTCTGGCACATGAACCATGTGTCGCGCCAATATCTCGACAACACGGAGTGCAAGGACCGCTCACTGCCCGGATATACCGTTGCCAATGCTTCGCTCAGTTATACGCTGAAGCCAAAAAAGGTGTTGAAGGAAGCCATCTTCGGTCTGAACTTCAACAATATATTTAACCAGCGTTATGCTGCCAGCGGATGGGTCTATTCCGCCATCTACGCCAGTGGAGGTCATCCCAACGACAACCGCTACTACCAGATTGGTTTCATCCCGATGGCGGGCTTCACCATGCAGGGCAATATTACACTTCGCTTTTAGCCACAGATTAACACAGATTGTATGGATTTCCTGACTGCACACTGGCTCGACATTGTAACGACGGTCCTTGGGCTGGCGTATATCCTGTTGGAGTATAAGGCTAGCATCTGGATGTGGGTTGTGGGATTCGCTATGCAGGCCCTTGGCATCGTGCTCTACTACCAGAAGGGCCTCTATGCCGATTGCGGCATGGAGTTCTATTACCTCTCAATGACCATTTATGGTTACTGGAAATGGGTCTCTAAATCTCCCCGCCACCCGGCGGGGGATTTACAAATCCGTCATTTCCCGAAGAGATTGGTACTTCCTTGGCTGGCGATCATCGCTGCCGTCTGGGGGATAATCTATTGGTTGCTTGTGACCTTCACTAACAGCAATGTGCCATTGGCCGACAGTTTCACCACCGCCCTCAGCATCGTTGGTATCTGGGCGTTGGCACATAAGTACTTGGAACAATGGTTTATCTGGATTGCCGTCGATGTGGTGACATGCGTACTCTATTTCTACAAAGACATTCCTTTCAAGGCCAGCCTCTATGCCCTCTATGTCGTCATCGCCGTCTTCGGCTACTTCAAGTGGCGGAAAATGGTGGCGAAGGATTAGGCTTTACGCCTGGAGATGATGACGGACAGACCCATCGAAAGCAGTAACACTCCAAAGATGATGGCTAATGACCATAGGGTGGGGACTTCAATGTGCGGCATGTTGATGTCGATGCCGAGTAACTTCCCAAAGTCATTGACATATTCGTTCATGGCGAGCAGCATCTTGATGCCCACGAAACTGAGGATAATTCCCAAGCCATACTTCAGATAGGTGAAGTATTTGGCGACAGCAGCGAGGGCGAAGTAGAGGGCGCGCAGACCGAGGATAGCGAAGATATTGGAGGTGAGCACGATAAACGGATCTCTCGACACGGAGAAAACGGCGGGAATAGAATCGACGGCAAAGGCTACGTCGGTGGTCTCAATCACAAGCAGGGTGATAAACAGGGGCGTCGCCAACCATCGCCCTCCTGTATCCTGACTCCTGACAAAAAACTTGTCGTCGTGCATCTGGTCCGTCACGGGGAAGAAACGCTTAAACAGTTTCACGAAGATGTTCTTCGACGGATCGACATTCTCGTTATCCTTATGGCTGAACATCTTGATACCCGTATAGATGAGGAAAACACCAAAGATGCCCAATATCCACTCGAAGCGCTGCACCATCGCCGCACCTGCAAAGATGAAGATGCTGCGCAGTACCAGGGCACCGAAGATGCCCCAGAAAAGTACCTCGTGCTGGTATTTCGGCTTGACGCCGAAGAAGGAGAAGAGCATGAGGAACACGAAGAGGTTGTCCATCGACAGCGACTTCTCAATGATATAGCCTGCCAGAAACTCCATCGCCTTCTCATGCGACTCCACGGGATACCACAGAAAGATGCCAAGACAAAATACCAGCGACACACCGATCCAAACGGCGGTCATCTTCAGTGCTTCGGATACACTGACCTCGTGCTGGCCTTTCTTGCCGAACGACTTCAGGTCGAAGAACAGCATGATAAAGACCAGCACATAAAACAAGATCCACGCCCACATGGGCATACTGATTACTTCCATATCAGGGTGCAAAATTACAAAAAAAACTGAGTGGTAGCAAATTTTTCTCTTATCACTTTTCACTTTTACCTTTTTTTATTATCTTTGCACCCGTAAATCGAGATAGTATGAAGAACGATCCGTTTGAAAGTGTCCCGTTGCTGCGATTGGCCGTCTGTCTGATGGTCGGGATCGTCGTGGGGGAGTATGTGATAATACCAGTGTCGATGCTGCCCATATTTATAGCGATGGTGGTTGTGGCCCTGTTGCTGTGGAAGTTACCGCAGGTGCAGTCGGTGGCGATAGCACTCTGTTTCGTGGCACTCGGCGCTCTGCTGATGCAACGACAGAAGGATTCGCTACAGGTGGCGTGGCCTGAGGGGGATGTATGCTATGAGGCGGTGGTCATCTCTGAGTCAGTGGAAAAGCCTAAGACGATGGCAGTGGATATCCTGTTGACGGGGAGTCAGCGAAAACTGAAGTGCTATCTCTATAAGGACGATCGGAGCCGTAGTCTGCGGATAGGCGATGGACTCTGCATCCAGTCGCGCATCCGTCCCGCCAGCGAATGGAGGAGGGGAGCATTTGATTATCACCGTTATCTGGAGGTTCACGGTTTTACGGGACAGACATTCGTTGCCAGTTGGAAGTGGCAGAAAGCGCAGGTCTCGTTGTCGAGTCTTTCTCGTCTGGAGCGCACGAGACTCTATTTCCTCAAACTTCGCAGTCGTCTGCTCAGTAGGTGGGGTGGGGATGATGATGCCTCTGCCGTTGTGGCGGCTATGACCCTCGGCGACAAGTCGGCCCTCACACAAGACCTTAAGGATGTCTATGCCGTCACGGGTGCCTCACACGTCCTCGCCCTGAGCGGTCTCCACCTCGGCATCATCTATACATTACTGTCAATCCTTCTTGGGGGGCGCAAACTCTTCACTTTTCACTTCTCACTTCTCACTGTCCTTGGCATCTGGGCATACGTCTTCCTCGTGGGGATGCCCGTGAGTGTGGTGCGTGCCGCTGTGATGCTGAGTGTCTATGCCCTGTTGTCACTTGGCCACCGCGAAAAGATGTCTGTCAACACATTGGCCTTTACGGCACTGGTGCTCCTGATGTTCAATCCCCTGTCGCTCTTCGATGTGGGTTTTCAGATGTCGTTCATAGCCGTGTTTTCCATCCTCGTATGGATGCCCTTGCTGATGAGTGTCTTCCCGCCTGACTATCTCCAGACACACCGTGTGGTGCGCTGGTGCTGGGCGATGGTCGCTGTCTCCGTTGCTGCTCAGATGGGTGTCGCCCCGTTGATAGCCTATTACTTCGGACGTTTCTCCACCTATTTCCTCCTCACCAACTTCATCGTCGTTCCCACTGCCACGCTCATCCTCTGGCTCGCACCTGTTGTGCTACTGATACCTTCTTGCGCGTACCTATTATTATATATAGTGAGTCTGCTGAATATCATACTCACCTTCTTGGCCCGTCTCCCCCTTGCCAGCATCGACAATCTCCATCCCACCACCCTTCAGGTAGCGATGATCTACGTCATCATCGCATCAGTCTATCTGCTGATTCTCTGTCTTAGAAGAACACCATCACCAAGGCGGGAATGGTAAGCATAGAGATGAGGGTGGTGATAAAGGTGACTTCGGTGATGAAGGTGGTGTCTTTGCCGTGGCGCAGGCAGAGGATGGTGCCGTAGGTGGCGACGGGCATGGCGATGACGATGGTGTTGATATTCACCACGAACTCGGAGAAGCCGAGGGCACGACAGAGATAATAGATGGCTATCGGGAGGATGGCCAGACGGAAAAGGGTGGTGGCATAGACGGTGCCGTTGCCAAGCATGGCGCGGGGGGAGAGGTGTGACATCGACGAACCGACGATGAGTAGGGCTGCAGGAACAGTGATGTTGCCTATCATCGTCAATGGCTGACTGATGAAAGCGGGGATGTTGTCGATGCGGAGGGCCACAATCGCCATTGTCAGATAGGCGGCAAGCATCGGGGTGGAGTAGAGCACCTTTTTCTGAAATTTACTGCCTTCTACCTCGCTCTTCCCTGTAATCAGCATGGTGCCAATGGTGAAGACGGCAAAGGTGTTGACCACGTTGAGTACGGCGGCATAGAAAATGGCTTCGTGTCCGAAGATGGAGGCTACCACGGGATAGCCCATGAACCCTACGTTGCCAAACATTAGGGCGAAGCCAACGGGGCCTTCGTCTTCAATCCGTTTCGTCAGATAGCGGGGCAGGAGATAGGCCATGCCCGTCAGCACGATATAGGTGATGACACTGATAAGCAGCAACGGCAGGATATACTGACGGTCGGGCAGTTCGCCAGTCATCGCTGACGAGAGAATCAGTGCCGGACAGGTGATGTCGATGACTACTTTTGACAGTCGTTTGTCGAACGTGCCACCCAGATAGCCTAGTTTGCCTGCCGCGTATCCCACGACGACAATGGCAAACAAGGTTATCATCACGGTAGCCATCAATGATGCATCATGAATAGTGCATTACATATATCCCAGCCAGCGGAGGATGTCGTTGAGGTTCGCCACCACCATCAATAAGATTAGAATGCCGAAACCGACATACTCGGCACGGATCATGAAAGTCTCAGAGGGCTTGCGGCGCGTGATCATCTCGTAAAGCAGGAACAGCACATGGCCACCGTCGAGGGCGGGGATGGGCAGGATGTTCATGAAGGCGAGGATGATTGACAAGAAAGCGGTCATCTTCCAGAAGAGGTACCAGTCCCAGACAGGCGGGAAGAGACTGCCGATGGCACCGAAACCACCGAGCGACTTGGCACCGTCGGTGGTAAACACGTACTTCATATCGCCCACATAGCCTGCCAGCACGTTCCAGCCGTACTTGATGCCGGCGGGGAAACTCTCAAAAAAACCGTACTCACGGGTATAGGGCTCGTAGAGACCAGCAATGGCCTTGACGACGAAGCCTACCTTCAGGTCGGAGGTGAGGGTCAGGGCGAGGGTGTCGCGGACGGTAGTTGCCTCGGCGGTCTGTTCACCGTCGGGTGACATCGCCAGTCCTTCACGCTCCACAACGATGGTTGCGGTGCGGATTTTTAGACTGTCTTCGTGGGTCTTGGCGGCAGTCATCATATCTTCGAGGACACCAATCTGGTCAGTGAACTCATTATAAGAATCGACGGGCTTGTCGTTGATGGCCACAATACGGTCACCTTTCTGCAAACCGATGGTGGCGGCAGGGGTGTCGGCCATCACACTGTCGATCTCGCAAGGGATGAGGGGACGCACAAATGAGGGTACGGATTTCAGCATACCCAACAGGTTGAGGTCGCCGGGGAGATTCAACGACATTTCCTTGCCATTGCGGATGATATCAACACGGGTGGCTTCGGAGAGGTCGCGGTAGAGGTCGGCGGAGAAGTCCTTGAAAGCACCTTTCTCTGTGCCGACGAGGATATCACCGTCCTGGAAGCCGAGGGCCTTCGCCTCGGTGTTGAACTTCATACCGAGGTTCATGTCCTTCACGGGGATGTAGGTGTCGCCCCAATGGTAGAGGATCATGGAGTAGATGAACAGGGCGAGGAGGAAGTTGACGAGCACACCACCAATCATAATCAGCAAACGCTGCCAGACGGGTTTTACACGGAACTCCCAGGGGTGGGTCTCTTCCGACAACTTCTGGTTGGTCTCGTCGATCATACCGTCGATGGCGCAGTAACCTCCAAGGGGCAACCAGCCCAGGCCATATTCGGTGCCTACATATTCCTTCACTGTCGTCTTCGTGGTCTCACCCTTGTCGTCTTTTTCTTCCACTTCCTTGGTAGGCACCTCTTCAGGCGTCAGTTTCAGCAGTCGACGCACCCAGGTGTCGTAGGTACTGAGGATGTGGAATTTGGGGTTGAAGAACAGATAGAACTTGGTGACGCGCACCTTGAAGAGTTTTGCAAACGTGAAGTGCCCCAATTCGTGGAGCAAAACAAGCAGGCTGATAGCCAGCAAGAACTGAAACAGTCTTATCAAAAATATGTCCATTGTCGTTTATTTGTTCATTAATTCTGTGGCGATACGGCGCGCTTCGGCGTCGGTCGCGATGTATGTGTCGTAGGAGGGATTCTTGTCGAAGGTGGCGCGGGCCATCGTCTCGGCGATGATGTCACCCATCTGTAAGAAACCACACTTGTCTTCGAGGAAACCGCGGTTGACGATTTCGTTGGCGGCGTTGACGATACAGGGCATGTTACCGCCCTTGTCGATGGCCTCGAAGGCGAGGGCGAGGCAACGGAACTTCTTCAAGTCAGGTTCGAAGAATTCGAGATGCTGGGCCTTGAATAGGTCGAGGCGTTCGCCGCTGAGGTGCAGGCGCTGCGGGAACGAGAAGGCGTATTGTATCGGCAGACGCATGTCGGGCACACCGAGTTGGGCCTTCACGGAGCCGTCCTGGAACTGCACGGCACTATGGACAATGCTCTGGGGATGCACCAGTACCTGTATCTGTTTGGCATCGACACCAAACAGCCACTTGGCCTCGATAACCTCGAAGCCTTTGTTCATCATTGAGGCAGAGTCGATGGTGATCTTGGCCCCCATGTCCCATGTGGGGTGGCGCAGGGCGTCGGCCTTCGTCACGTGGGCGATCTCTTCCATCGTCTTCAGACGGAACGGACCGCCTGAGGCTGTCAACAGGATCTTTTCTATCGGGTTATGATCCTCGCCGACAAGACTCTGGAAGATGGCGGAGTGCTCGCTGTCAACGGGTAGGATGGGGGTGTGATACTCCTGGGCGAGTTGGAGGATGAGTTCTCCTGCCACCACCAGCGTTTCTTTGTTGGCGAGACAGATGGTCTTGCCTGCCTTGATGGCGTGGATGGTGGGATTGAGGCCTGCAAAGCCTACCATCGCGGTAAGTACCATGTTAATGGGTCCTGCCTCCACAATCTCATTGAGGGCCTTTGCACCGGCATAGACCTTCACGTCGGGCAGGTCGTTCATCAACGATTTCAGTTCGTCGTATCTCGCTTCGTTGGCGATGACGATGGCGGCAGGCTTGAATTGATGGGCTTGCTCTGCCAACAGTTCCACCTTATTATTCGCAGTCAGGCAATAAACCTCATAGAGATCACTGTGTTCCTCGATGACTTCGAGGGCCTGGGTTCCTATCGACCCTGTAGAGCCGAGAATGGCGATTTGTCTTTTCATAAATCGAGTAATCCTTCGGGGATGTTTATCGTTATTTGTTTGTTTTCTTTGTTGATGCCGGTGATGAGGTCTTCGGAGGCGGGGATGAGTCGGCCGTCTTCGAGACAGAAGAGAATGTTGAGGGTCGTGTCATCGACGCTGGCGATACGGCCTACCGGCTGTCCACTATTGGCATCTATGATGTCGAAACCCACGATGGCAGCCCAGGTGATGGTGTCATCGTCGCTGTCGGCGAGGGCACGGGGAAACCAGACATCGCAGCCTGTCAGTTCTCGGGCCCGCTCCTGAGTGTCGATGTCGCAGAACTTCACAATGGCGGTGGTGTCGCTGCGGAAACGGTATTCCTCCATGAAGAAAGGCACGAGGATGCCGTCTACCATCAGCACAAGGTAGTCAGCATCGACGCGGTCGAAGACATCGTCGTCGAAGAGAAAGGAAATCTCCCCCTTCACGCCGTGGGTCTTGCCCAGTTTACCGATCTTATAGACTTCTTCTTCCTTAATCATGCTCTTGTGATTTTCGCGCCGAGTGCATTGAGGCGGGCCTCGATATTCTCGTAGCCGCGGTCTATCTGCTCGATATTGTCGATGCGGCTGGTGCCATTGGCACTCATCGCGGCAATCAGCAGGGCGATACCGGCGCGGATATCAGGGCTCGACATGCGACCTCCCCGCAGGGTAATCTTCCGGTCATGGCCCACCACCACGGCGCGGTGCGGGTCGCAGAGGATGATCTGGGCTCCCATGTCGATGAGTTTATCGACGAAGAACAGACGACTCTCAAACATCTTCTGATGGAAGAGCACACTGCCTCGGGCCTGTGTCGCTACGACGATAAGCACGGAGAGCAGGTCGGGGGTGAGTCCTGGCCAGGGGGCATCGGCAAGTGTCATGATGGTACCGTCGATGAATGACTGTATCTCGTAATGACGCTGTTTCGGGATGACGAGGTCGTCGCCTTCCACCTTGACCCTCACGCCGAGACGACGGAAGGTGTCGGGGATGATGCCGAGGTCCTTGATGCTGACATTCTTGATGCGGATGCCGTCGCCGCACATTGCTGCCATACCAATGAAGGAACCTACCTCGATCATGTCGGGCAAGATGCGGTGCTCGGCACCGTGCAACTGCTCCACACCCTCGATGGTAAGGAGGTTGGAGGCAATGCCTTTGATGTTGGCACCCATGTGGTTCAGCAGATGACAAAGTTGCTGGACGTAGGGTTCGCAGGCAGCGTTATAGATGGTGGTGGTGCCTTTGGCCAGGACGGCTGCCATGATGATGTTGGCAGTACCTGTCACCGAGGCTTCGTCGAGGAGCATACTGGTGCCTTTCAGTTGCTTGGCGGAAATCTCGAAGACATCGCGTTCAGCGATGCGGTTGAAAGTGGCACCGAGTTTCTCGAAGCCGAGGAAATGGGTGTCGAGACGACGGCGTCCTATCTTGTCGCCACCGGGTTTGGCGATGACAGCCTTACCCATCCGCGCCAACAGCGGTCCGATCATCAGGACACTGCCACGGAGTTCGGCGCACTTGTGTACGAACTCATCACTTTGCAGGTAGTCAAGGTTCAGAGCGTCTGCCTGGAAAGTATAGGTATTCTCTTTCCTCTCTCCTCTTTCCTCTTTCCTCTTTACCTTTACCCCGATGTCCCTCAGTAACTGTATCAGGTTGTTCACATCGCGGATGTCGGGGATGTTCTGAATGGTCACCTCCTTGCTGGTCAGCAGTGTGGCACAAATCACTTGCAGGGCCTCGTTCTTGGCTCCCTGCGGGGTGATTTCACCGCTCAGCAGATGTCCGCCTTCTATGATAAATGATGCCATAGACCTATTTTTTCTTTTTGCCGGTGCTCTTGCTGACGGTGGGACTGACTTTCTCGAAGGTGAAGTTATTCAGGTCAAGTTGAATCTTACCGTCGGTATAGCGTGCCAGGTCACTGGCGATACGCTCATCGTCGGCAGAACCGTGTCCCCAGGTCACGAGATCGCGCTTCATCTGGTTGGCGGTTTTCTTCACTAGGGCATCGCGCTCCTCTCCCTCTGGCATCGTCTTCAACTGCTCGAAGAGTTCCTCTACCAGATGGCCGTAGTGGCGCAGACGGATGTTGCCGTTGGGCAGTTTCATCGGCTCAGGTTTGGAGAGAATCTTGTCTGCCTCCGACACGTCGAAGGGCCAGTCGATGTCGAGTTCGCGGTGACTCATCAGGTAGAGGTGATCCCAGAGTGTCTGCTCGTAGTCGGCATTGTCGCGCAGTTGGGGGTTCTTGTTCTCCATCTGTCGGATGATGGTCTTGGCGCACTTCAGGCGTTCCTCCTTTGTAGGGAGTTCACAGGCGTATTCCACCATTCGCTGTATCTCGCGTCCATATTCCGACATAATCAGTTTGGAGCGCTGCGTGTTGTAGTCTAATCCTTTGATATCCATATCATAATTCACTATTCACTTTTCACTTAAATCAGTTTCTTGGGCATTTTAGCCACGAAGTCTTTCAGATAGTAGGGTACGAAGTAGGCCACATCCTCTGTCTGTCCGTTCAGCAGCCGGCGTTCTGCCAACGGCTGCATCCATTTGGCCAACGGCTCTATGCCTTCTATCAGATGGGCATTCGGGTGATGGATTGTCTCCATACATTTCTTCGCACCATTGCCGAAAAAATACACGGGGTGTGCGTCGAGGTATTCCTTGTAGGTTTCTACTGTCACCACATCGGCTCCGATTTCTCTGACGGGTTTCAGAGCACGGGTGTAGATGCCAGCATATACTTCCATCCGTCGTGCGTCGAGCATCGGACAGAGCAGGGCGTCATCCTCAGGGATCTCCCGCAACAGTACAGGCACACACAATAGTTCGAGTGTCGGCACGGCAATCAGTTTCAGATCTCTGCCGTAGCAGATGCCCTTTGCCATCGACACACCAATGCGGAGTCCCGTGTAAGAGCCAGGTCCGCAACTGACGGCGACGGCATCAAACGGGATGGCGTGGTTGTCGGTAAACGACAGGGCTTCATCTACCATCGTTCCCAGTCTCTCTGCGTGGTTCGGCCCGCTGTGGTCGTCCTGTTGGAAGATCACCTGCGAGTCCTCCGATACGGCTACGGAGCACACATCCGTACTGGTTTCTATATGTAGTATTGTTGACATTCTGTCTCTATTGCTTCTATTATTAAGGTGCAAAGGTACTAACTTTTCCGCCAATATCATTCTTTTTATCAGAAATTAACTTTGACAAGACTTGCATATTATGGTTTATGTCGTACCTTTGCATCCGACTTTTTGCAGTTTAAGTTTTTTTTGCAATAAGGAGCGAGATATTTCGCCAAAGTTGTCGTATAACGAATAGAAGTGAGACAGAAGACGAGTGCTCTGACAGAGACAGAAATCGTGGAGGCCGTCCGACAAGGGCGGCGCGAGGGACAGACGGAGATGGTCTGTTGCTATGCTGAGCGTGTCTTTGCGATGGTGGTGCGCCAAGTGCCCAACGTGATGGATGCTCAGGAACTGACTCAGGATGCCTTCCTACGGGCTTTCAGTCATATCGACAGATACGAGCCGCACAAGGCTTCGCTCTCCACTTGGCTCTGCCGTATAGCCTACCGTCTGACGCTCGACTTCCTGAAACGCCGCCGACCTGTCATCGTCGCGATGGAGGACAATACGGAGGACAGCGATGAGGAAGTGGATTTATCCACAGGACGGGAAGAACGTATCGAGCGGTTGCAGGAAGTGATGGACGAACTGCCTGACGACGAACGGATGCTCTTGACGCTCTACTACTTCGAAGACCGTCCATTGACGGAGATTGCCTACATTACAGGCATCGACGCAAAGGCACTGGCCAACCGTCTTTATCGGACACGTAAGAAACTCTATAAGATACTCCAAGAAGATGAATAAACTCAAAGATACAGACCTGCGCGAGGCGCTACGACGGAAATACGCCAACACACCACAGTTGCCAGACGACTTCATGGACAGCATCATGAAGCGGATGGAGGCGGAACCTAAGCCCGCCAAGAAAGTACGGCTCTGGCGCTGGGCCGCTGCCGCCGCCTGCCTGCTGTTGATGATAGGCATCGGGTGGACGATGATGCCGATAGAAGAACAGGGGAAAATAGAGCCATTGACAGCACAACAGGCAAAGGAAACACCAGTACAACAGGCTTGTACTGACAGTACAAAGGCTCTGTACGCCCAGTACAAAGGCTCTGTACGCCCAGTACAAAAGGTTCGTACTGAAAGAAAGGCTCCTGTCCAGCAGTCAGAAGCCATCGCCGAAGAGGCTACTCCTGTACCTGTCCGGGATCCGAACCTCCACTACGCCGCCCAGATACAGACAGAAGATACCGTACCCTATCAGGCTCCGAGCCGTGTGGATGAGTTCATCGCCAAATTGGCAGAATATAATAAGGTGAAAGGTGTGCCGCTCAACTGCACCTCAGACATGGGTCCCGACTCCACCATCGTCAGTACGGCCTACCTCTTCGAGGACAAGCCCGAAATCGACCTCTTCGCAAAGTTGCTGCAAGTGGCCTGTTGGTACGACACGAAGACACCCGGCTATCTGCTGAACTTCTCCAGCCAGCAGTTTATCTTCTGCCTGGACGATCCACGCAAAGGAGAAAAGTATCTCTGGATTGCCGAGCGCATCGGTAGCGAGCGCATCCTGCTCTTCTCCACCCATTCGCCGAAAAAGACCGTCGTCTCTTCGGCTTGCTTCCAAGACTATCGCGAACAGCTGACGCATAAAGGTATTAACATTTTAAATTTCTAAAAACAAAAGAAATATGAAAAAGAGAATGATTATTTTCAGCCTTCTGGCCGTGATGACCGCCAATGGACTGGCACAGACAAAGAATGATATGGTGGTCTTGGAAGCCGGTAATGGCTCTTGGGTGCCAATCCCTTCCGCCGAAATTGACAAGAAGACCAAGAAGTCGGTTGTTCATTGGAACAGGACCGAGAAGGACGACTGGTTTGAGCCTTCGGGTCTGGTGTTGGAGAATGTTCCCACCATCGAAACCCCTGGTGCTGATGCTTTATTTGTTGATATACTTAATGCCGAAGGTAACGCATATATGCCGATGCCCTGGCGGTTGACCGAAGAGAATGGCGAGACTGTGTTGCATTGCTATTTCCGTATGCCTGCCGACATCGTGGATAACTTCTGGCTGACTGATGAAGAGGGATGTCTTCTCGACAAGGAGACCGGTATCAGTTACAGGGCTCGACGAACAGAACCCGATTGCTACTACAAGCGCTTTGGCATCAAAGGCAAGAAGGGTGATATTCTCGATTTCAAGATATTCTTTCCCAAACTGCCGGAAAGCGTGAGGGAAGTGGCCATCTACGGCGTGCCGAACTGGTACCTGCGAGGCAGGAACGTCACACTCAATCGTGGCAATCAATTCTATGGCGTGGCCCACTACTACGACACGATTCCCGAGTTCCACCATCCCACCCAGATTGTCGAGGCCAAGAACTACGACAAGGACAACTTCTTTACGTGGTCGGAATACAAGGATGCCCATCTCATCAAACCTATTCCTGAGGGTACGATGGCGATGTGGCTGACCCCCGAAGCAACATACGTCGCCATTTCCACCGAGATGAATTGGCGCAGGGAGTATTTCGGCAGAGGTGGCAACACCATCCTGATTGACAAGTCGGGCCACCAGTATAAGTGCAAGGATGTGATCGACTATCCCGACGACACGCTGTTCTGGGTGCAAGGCTATTCCGGCGACTACTTTGCCATCGTCCTGGTCTTCGAGCCGTTGCCCCTTACACTTGAAAGCATCACCTATATCGAACCGGAGGGCGAACCCTTCAAGGCTAATTTTGCCAATTGGAGTGGGGAAGTAAAGACAGGCCTCAGCATCAAGGAACTCCGACAGAACCAGAAACTCTTCGAGTATTTCCCAAGAAAAATGGTAGAATAGAAATAGTTTGTTGAATAGGATATAATATGGCGCGTCTTCACGATGCGCCATACTATATATAATAAGGTGTAGTCTGTCTTTTGTCTTGATATTAGTCAAGAGTGGATGAAAATCTGCATGAAAAGCGAAAATTTTCCCGAAAAAGTTTTGTTGGTTCGGAAAAAAGCAGTACCTTTGCACCCGCTTTCGCGCAAAAATTCCGTGCGGAGGCGAGAAGAAAAGAGTTCTTTGACAGATTTACATAGACAGAAGTAGTACAAGAAGCGAGTGCCTTTATATTATTTATAATGTATTGGTGCTTGGGTAGAAAGAAGACAGACCGTTTCAATTTCTTAACTTGATACTGGATAGTCGTTCTGAGCAGAATACATGATTTTGCATGATGCCTTATGCATTGTGCATTGTCAAGAGAAACAGATTTTTTACAGTGAAGAGTTTGATCCTG